>JAABUK010004688.1_pt1 | contig 21987 bp, 39 predicted proteins | sample 5559141 | NCBI WGS metagenome assembly JAABUK01 (sample SAMN10711869, study PRJNA513367) | rock metagenome | isolation source: Antarctica rocks | place: Antarctica: Victoria Land, Pudding Butte nord | collected 2016-01-03
TATAGACATCATGAAGTCAGTATCAAGTAATCCTCATAGCCCATGAGTACGCCATGCCGTGTAGGCTTTGCTGCTCAGCAGATAAAGATGATGTACTCACTCCAAGTTGCCTTGGTCAGTAGTCTAACATGTATTTTTCTGAGCATCACCGCAGCCATGTTGCAAACCACTCCACACACAATACACTGAACTTCAGCAAAGCTAACCAACCATCTCATACATGCTCTTCAGAGCTGGTAAGTTGAAGAAGCTGACTGCTGCATGCAGTTGCACAGCCTGGGTAGCTGCATGCGGCAATCACCTTGCCCAAGCTCTGCAAATTCCACAGCAATATGCTCCCCAAGCTGCACAGCTGTAACGCTGATTTTTCTCACCAGCGGAGATAGGCAACTCAGTGATGCCATTGAAACAATACTGCCTTTTATGCACTTACTGCGCAGCAGGCAGTAATCCTCGCTTCAGGTCTTTCAACTGATCCCAGAACTCAGTGTTAGGGTCAATCTGGCCAAATCTAGTACCCAGCAAGGCACAGAATGTAGCCCAAGTATGCTCAGTGGCAGGCCAGGCATGCACAGCAGTATGCATGTAATCAGCAGCCCTGGTCGTCCCATCAAGGCACGTTCTGCCATGCAATGCTAAATCATCAGGGTGTGTGTTGCTCAATTCAAAGAAAAGAAACAACGCATTGCACAACCTGCACACAGCACCAGCCTGATCCTGATCACCCTCTCCAGTGAAAGGTTTAGGCCGGCGCGGGTCAGCAGATTTAATAGCCACAGGTGCAGAGGATACTGTTTTAGCGCCCTTCTTGGCACGCCTAGCAGCAAGCTGGGCAAGCCTAGCAGCATAAACAGCAGCAGGTTCCTCAACAAAACCAGAGGAAGCAGGTACCTTGAGTGACTTTTCAGCAATGTCGCCCAGGCTTGACCCAAGCAACATCGCTGAAAGGTCAATCAAGGTACCTGCTTCCTCTGGTTTTGTTGAGGAACCTGCTGCTGTTCATGCTGCTAGGCTTGCCCAGCTTGCCGCTAGGCATGCCAAGAAGGGCACTAAACCAGTATCCTCTGCACCTGTGGCTAATAAATCTCAAATCACAGCTCTGACAAGTTCAACCTCAGGCCCACTGAACAAAGGTTGGACTCTGCTTTTGCCGACAAATCGCCCTTTTGCCAAACAGGGGCTTTGATGCAGTGTGGCCTCAGACTACACAGTTGTAGTGCTGGCTACTCACCACAGACAGATCTGGGAAGAAGCCATTGTCTGGTGTGCAGGGCATGTACTGCACATTGTTGAAACTGGTGGCCTGCTGGTCATAATCCCCTGTCATGCCCATGATGACAGATGTGTCCACATAGACGGGGTAGGAGGGGTCCTGGACAGCCACCCGGGGGCTGCTGCCAAGCATCATCTGCATACCACCTTCATAGCATGAGTCACACATGTGTCAAAAGTACAAGAAAGGCACTGTTTTGGATCAATGGCAGACGCATGGGTCCTGCAGAAGACAGAGAGGAAAGCAGGCGGTGTAGCCTTACATAGAACGAGCAGCTTGCATCATGGACTTTGCCTTTGTGCTGATGAACCAGAGAGTGCATTAGACTTGCAATTGGCTGCTCATAGAGACCCTGCTTGCGCCATGCAGAGTACGGTCCACAGAGCATCTTCACATGGAGAACCTGACTTGCAAGATCCGCCACCAATACTGGCTTGCACACAGCATTACCTGCAAACGCCCAATATCGCACTTGGAACCATCCGATACAAAGATATCAGAGGGCTTGAGATTCAATCCATTGTACAGCTTGTTGCAGATAGCTTCCCTGAGGACGCCTTTGCCCTGCTCGGCCCCATATCTGCAATACACAACAGCTTTTCAGCTATCATTCAAATCACAATATGTTAAAATGAACGGAGATGGAAAAGCCATGGAAACCAGCATTTCAGCTGACGTTGACATCACACGATTTGTGCTCGACAAAGATAGACTGAAGACAGCATTTGAGCTGACATCAAGATCACAGCACTTGGTGGGAAATGAAGATGAAGTGAAAGCTTATGTGCAAGTCAATGGCATTGCAGGGGATGTGACTGTCATTCTGGGTGATATGTTCTCAACACAACTATTCAGCTCCGAAAGATGGTGTTTTATCATGTCTAATCCTCCAGTCACATTTCCCCTTGCATTCCCCAATGCAGTATGAAAAGTCAGCATGTGCACTGTCAAATTTAGCACTGGGCTAGGTGGCCAACAATCATGCCAACAATCATCCACAGGATGACAGACCAGACTTACCCACTGTAGCCTTCCCTGGTGGCCATGCCTGATGCTGCAGCAGCCATGGCATCAGCAATGACTTGTGGAATAGGTTCAGTGGTGTCCCCAATGCCAAGACTAATGATCTTGGCATCAGGATTGGCTTCTTGATGCTCCCGTCGTCGTTTTGCAATCTGCAGCAGGCAGATGGATGAGCTGAAAATCAACGGATCACAACATCATGCAACAGTCTGCATGTGCTTACCTCTGGGAAAAGATATCCTGCTTGAAGCTTGGCAAAATTGGCATTGCGTTTCACGCTGGTGCGGACTGCACAGCAAACTGAGGGTCAAGGGTCTGCTGGCAAATATGGGGCCGACAACAGGCGCTATGCAATCTCACCTTCTTCTTGCGTTGCTACAGTGCAAGAAATCTTGGTCGGATGGCATCTGCACAGAACGTGAGGCAACGTCAAACTCTATTGCCGAACGAACAAGAAGCTTACACAACATTGCGGCTAAGATGCTGCTGTGCAACAAGCTTCAGAAAGGACGCCATAACGTAGCTGACACAGACAGGCGGCAGCTGACCAGAAAGTAAGCTCTGCACCTCCTGTGGGCTCGTGCTGGCTCGCGAACGTGTGCGCACTGCCAAACCGCGGGAGCACGCGCTCCCAGGCTCCCTGACATCGCCATACTGTACATATTGAGCGACTTTGCAATAGCAAGGCGGCTTTCATATTTGCTGGGCTGTCGTAGCCTACGACTCGTAGGGTTTGCAGAATGGCAGAAGCTATGGCAGAAATTAGCAGAGCGAGCACAAGCAGTCGCACATATCAGCCAATAATACTTGTTTCCCGCCGGACGCTGAACGTCGTCACTGGGTCGATCACAGCAGACTAGGTGCGGCCGGACTAGCGCAGCCGGCACCGTGTTGTTTCAGGTCAATCTCGCTGGAACTTGTGGCATCTTCAAGCTTGAAGGCTCTGCTTGTCTTCGCCCAATTCTTCGCTCATTACGGACTTTGCTCACCATCATTGATTCACTTTGGCACATAAATACCAATCATGTACCGTGTTTCACATGTTTGACTTGGCTGTGCTGCTTAAATAGGTCACCGTCCGTTCAAGGTCTAAAAGACGCGATGCCAGGTTACAACCCCTCCCCAGAGCAGGAAAGCATCTACAACCTGATTCCAAGATATCAGGCCCCAACACCGAAGCAAGCTCTTTATCGCTCCAAGGTATTTGCTTGCTGTTCTAGAGTGCTACCTTCTCAGGCTCCAACACCTGACAACATATATGCCCACAGCACAAAGGCAAGGTTGACCCAAAGCAGTATGAGATGGGAGTGAAGAAAGTGCAGCCAGCAGCCACCTTTGGCCACCCATATGGCATGAACAGTACCAGCCCTGACCAATTCCTGAAGAGCCATGCTCAGGAGCCCCTCTTGCCTGAGCGTAAGCTTCTCGTACAACAGTGCTTGTCAAGTCCCGAGCTCTGCCATTCATGTCACATCCACTCTACCTGCAATGTACAGCTGTCATGGGCGACAGCTTGTGACCCCTCTGCAGACATGACACACAAGACTTATGCGCTGGTCAGTACCAACACCCCATGGCCAATGGGTTTTGCTTGACCTTCCTGCATGGGTTTGCAGCTCACAGACCCTCTACAGAGAAGATGCGGCTAAAAGCTCCAGTGCCTCTGAAGACTGAAGTGCCAAGCATGGGCTTGCACAGCAGTAAAAACTTTGTCACAACAAATGCTATTCAGGCAATCCTGTCAAAGCCCAAGCAGATGCCAGAAGACTTCAGGTATTCAGAAACACCTTTCCTTCTTTGCCTTTACTTTGTTTTTCATACAGAATCAGGGTCGAGCATGTCTTATGGTGCATGAGAGGCTTGTTGCATAAATGCTCTTGCTGCAAGTCTCCACAGACCATAATCATTGAACTGTACATTGCACTTTGGGCTATGTCAATTGCAAGAGTGCAGACCCGATCACTTCATGTGACTTATCAGGTGGACTCTGAAGCCTGAATTTGGGGAGGTGCCTCAATACTTGATCAAGAACAAGAAGCAGATTGCTGAGGAGAAGGCTAGTGTGGAAGAGCACATCAGGCTCCGCCAGCAGCAGGTATAGTACATGTGCCATGTGCAGGCTTTGCACTCTCTTACTGAAATGTTTGGTTTAATTTGCTTTGAGCTCAATATACTTACATGTTGTATATGCACCAACATGCGAATGAGTAGTTGTTGAGGCGAGCCAAAGACAAATGACTGCATATGAGTTGGCTGAGAGGGCATATTTGCATTGCGTTACATAATCATCATATTCAGGCTGAGTGCATATGTGCAGTGGATGTTGCATAGTACTTACTGTGATGATCTGACATGCAGGATCATGATGCACATGTGACTCAGATGAGCGAAGGTGAGCGGCAGCAGTTGCTGCATGACTTGAAGACTAAGTGGGCAACTGTGAACACTGCCTACCAAAAGCTGCCATTTTCTCTGGACACTCCTGCAAAGATGAAGAGGAAGGAGACATTTGAAAAGCAGCTGACTGAGATTGAAAAGGATGTGCAGCTTTTGGAGCATGGAAGCACTGTCTTAGTCTTGCAGGATTAATTACAGCCAGGACATAAGCACACCTTGCAACCTGCAGTCCACTACTAATGCTCTCTTAGCGGAAGCAAGCAACCTTAGTGGGTTGTGGCCAGGATTAGACTAATTAATCGCTTGTATCATATCGGCACCTATTGCCAACACTCTGATTTGTAATCGTCAGCTTGATGTCTCTCAAGCCTGCATGTCAAGACAAATCAGAGTCAAATTTTCAGATGAAACTGCAAAAGTGAGTTCAACACTAGCAGACTCTGGCTGATGACTTGTACATGTCAGACTCTGAATGGTGATTTGTACAGGTGGCTTTGAAAGCTCAATGGGGTGAATGCCAACTTACTTGCTGAGAAGGGATGACATCAAACGGCTGCAGTGGGGCCTGTGCAGGCTGTAGCTTTGGCTTCTGCTGCTGTTGCTGCTGTTTTAGGACCTTGATCACCACCTCAAACTGCTTTGCAGACACACCTGCAAAACAAGAAAGGGTCCCATCAGTTGTGATGAAAACACACTGTGTGCAGCACCAGCAGGACGAGCTTGGCATGAAGCATCAAGGCTGTGACTTGATGGAGCTGACAATTGTGCCCCAAAGCAGTGCTCATACTCTGAAGTGCAGACAGGAGCTTCTGTGTGTCTTGGAGGTCAGTTTTTACAGCTGCTATCTGGGTTGCTTGGGCGGCAAGCTCCTCTGCCTGCTGCAGGTTTTCTTGCTGGACCTGTATGAACATGAAAAGTCTGACAATTTTCTGACAGATGCACATCACCAGAGCAATGACACATGACAGCATCTCACACTGCATTGCACAAGCAATGTGAAACACGACAGGCACAGCCTCTCAGCACAGCAGTGCTGTGGTCACATGGGTGTGCATTGCAATCCTTTTGTTTGTTTTGGCATCATGGCGCCATACTTGACTCAAAAATGTGCAACAATGCATTCAAACCTTGCGCAACAATGCATTCACACCTTGCGCAACAATGGCTTCGTGTCATGACCCACTAGCCTCGTCTTCAACTGAACTTTTGTGACTTGACGTGCCAAGGCTTGCAAAGACTGTGCTTGACGGTCTGCCAACACTTCAAGCTTAGCCAGACCTGCTGTTGATGGTGTTGCTGGTTGCATGTCAACGTCATGCTTCCTGCGCATATCATGTTGTGAGTGGCGTACATGCAGGGCTATGCACAACATCAAGAGACAAGAGCATGCAGACTGCTGCAAGCAGTGCTTACCTACCATTACTGACCCAGCGCCGAATAGTGCCAAAGATGTATGCCAATATCAAAGCACAAACGGCAAACTGTGAGAGCCAATTGGCATGTGATGTTGTATGGTGCTGTGGCTGATATACGGGCTCGGATTGATGTGCTTCACATGAATAGCTTGCTGTTTCCTGCACCTCTTGACTATAATTCAAAAACAGTGCATAAGCCTGCAACCCGACTGAGCTGACCAGGCTCAGCAGCTCTGTTGTTCGGAGAAACACGGCCACGGAGGCGGTAGAATCTGTGAGAGAAGCATCCAGATCTCGCTGGGCAGAAGTCGCGCTGCATTTCTGTTTCTGCCGTCTCGCTACATGTAACGCCTGTGTAGCTCGGATGCAAGCTGCTTTGCGCACTTGGTGACGAATGCAGCGACCAAAAAGAATGGAACGACAACTTTGGCAGCAGTTCATGGTCTTGCTAACATGTGTATCGAAGGTGTAAGGTGTAAGGGCGCCATGACAGCATTGCATGCATGACACAGCACAAATCTGACTGAAGCTGCTGCCATGCAAGCCGTTGTCAGTGCAGTCTCATCAACGTGTCATGGGTAGCCAGGGAAAGCCAAAAGGCTGTTGCTCTCTTCAGTCAGAGACATTACCATTGATGTGGAAGGCTTTGATTTGGGGATCACCGACTTTCCACAGAAAGTCAAAGGAAAAGGCTTGCATGCCATGGTTACTAGATTTCCTTTCCTGCCCGTCGCCATTGCAAGAAAGCGCTGTGAGCCCAGACCGTCCCCCAGGCTTGCCACAGCTTGCTGCCAGTTCCTTCACAATGTGGCATGCTGAGACGTAGTCTGCGCTGCGCACTTGGCTACTTTTGCCTTGCTTCTGTAGTTTCGAGGCTGCATGGCTGTCACATCTGCCGGTGTTTGCGGCTCAACACCTGAAGTTACACCTTGCACGTTGCAACAGATATGCATGTAGCGCTTTGCTTGGGGTACGGAGAGCTCCACAGCCATCAGCAGTCAGACTTAGTCACAGACCTACAGACGTAGAAGTTTCGTTTTCGTTGACCCAGCCCTTCCGCGGCCAGACCCATTACTGGATTCGCTCATTGATTGCGATCAGCCGCATATACACAGAGTAAGCGGGTCGCGCGCGTCCGCCATACTAGGCACTGGATCGCAGCAGTTGCTGCACTGTGTCAATAGTGAGCTCAAGGCACGAGCCGCATGCGACAACACCGAGACCAAAGATTCTCTGCCTGTGCAGTGGAACGCAAAAGCATAAATATGGCTCGAATAGAGGATGACCACGAGCGTCAGGTATACGCTGAGACAGGGCAGGAAGCATGGGCCTTGTCAGACTGAAGCTCAGCGCAGACATTAATGTTACGTGCAGGCAACCTTCCAGCGAAGGAAGAATGGGTTGATGAGGAGAGCTATGGAGCTCAGTGTGCTATGCGGCTGCGACATTGCAATGTTTCTGTTTGCACCAGATGAAAGGTTGTCACAGTATACCAGCAGCGAGATGGAAGGGCTGCTAGACAGATACAGCAGAAGCTGTCAGCAGCCACATGAGTCTCGGAGCAATCAGGATGTAGGCATCAAGCATAGCTGACTGTGCTTGTCGCACCAAGCACGCATGCTTCACTTTCTTGACACTCTGCCCCATGACTGCAGCTGCTGCGGATGCTTCCGCCTGACTTGGCAGCAGATGTGATGGCATTACATCCTCAGAGGAAGAGAAGGGTAGGTGCCTCTAAGTCCTCCCCTACAAATCTGCAGATTGTACCTTGACATACGTGGCCTCACATAGATGAACAATGTCTGCAGGGCAGACCTGTTGTAGTAGAAGAGGGTGAAGGTGATGTGTCCTCTATGTCAGATGGCAGGTAAAAACCATGCATAAGCTGTCAGTTGTTGTCTGTCTGGTCTGCATGTGCTTGGCACAAACTGTCCCATTATTGCCATTCATTGTATTCCACAAACATCTGATGTATTTTGTATGGCATAGTCAGCCACAGGGCTCGCTCCGGCCTGCTCAAGCTCCTTAGTTTGGCAAACATACAGAAGATAGATGGGCAACATGCAAATAGATGCAATTCCAATCTCTGTATGTGTGCTGCTCATGCAGTGCATTGCAGCACAGACAGATGGACATTCTGAAGCCTTTGGGACTTGCACCAGAGGATGTGAAGCTGCCCCTGTCGCCGCGCAGTGAAGATGCGTATGCTCGCATCAACGAGGAGTTCGACATGCTGTACAGTCAGCTTCAGGATCCCGGGGAGCAGGCTGGTCAGAATCATGCTGAGGTGAGCTCCCAAGCTGCTTGAGTTGCATGCCTCATGCAGCACCAGTGCCAAGCACTGTAAACTCAAGCAGTATGTATTTGCCATAAGGTCAAAACACAAGCCAGCCGCTAATGATACCTTACAGCGTCTGCATTACCAAGTGCTAGACACTTTGCATGCCTGTCTGCATCATACCAGCTGTCTGATGTATGTGTACTGTAACATGCAGAAACACGGTATGTATCAACTTCACCAATATTGTTGAGCTGACAGCTCATCAGCCCATTTGAGTCATTGTACAATGCACGGTCTGCTGGAGAATGCCTCTCAAACCTGAACGAGGATAACACATGATAGCTAGTGGCGAACAGCAAAAGCACTGCATTCATGCGCCTGAGAAGCTGATTGCTGCTGTTGGGTCAACTTGGGAGATGGCTTTTTGGTGAACTGTTGTGTTTGGCATGCAGCGGTCCCCAACAAGCAATGACTCTTTGGCGGGAGGGGCAACAGGCAGGGGCAAGCGTGGAGGTATGTTTTGCCCTCTGCCACAAACACAATTTTCAACATCTTGCATGAGTGGACTCACATGCATCCTGTGCTGCAGTGTCCTGTGAACCTGTTGGCAATGTGTGACAAAGGTCTCAGCATAGGCAGGTTGTTAGGAGAAGACCTGCAGCATGAGTAGTTGCAGCTCAGAGTGACTCCCTGCATAGCTTGTGATCAGAGCTTCTGACGGAGTAGGCTGTGCAGCAGCCAAAGTCACAAGTGTGTTTGTACCTGCATTCTGTGCAAAAGCAGGATTCTGGACAAAGCTTTCTGCTCTGGCATAAAATGCAAAGTACCCTAGTCCTTGAGCATGTGCTTCATGTGACTGCCCTGCCACCAACTCTTGCTTGCATGTCACAGGACGTCCAGCAACAATGAAGAAGAAGGGATCTGTGAAGCCAAAGAAGAAGGAGAGTGCCGCTGCAACCAAGAAGACAGGCAGGGGCACTAAGGGTGCAACCCCAGCTGATAGCCACACCCCTCCTCCTGAAGAGGTGGTGGCTGAAGGGGGGATGCCAACAGCCGATGAGAGAGTGCCAACAGCCCAAGGGGGACTGCACACTGGTGAAGGGAGAATGGAAGCCCCTGCTGCCAGTAGTGCTGGCCAGGTGGCTCCAGCTAAAGGGCAGCACCCTGTGGAAGGCCCTTCCACTGACAGGGTGGTCCCTACATCTGCAGAATCCCAGCAGGGTAAGGCACACTTCACTCAAAGTGATAGTCAGCACGTAAGCCCTGTCCCAGGCCTGCTTTGTTGCATGTGAATGCTGCTTTTGAGATACTTTGCTTTCATGGACAAGAAGCGTCTCTACACATGAAACACAGAGGTTACTCAACCGGTAGTATGCTAGTTGGGGTCCATAATTACAAAGTCAAGACTGCTGATACAGCTGCCAACCATACCAGCGTCTGATTCAGCAGCCAACTGATGCTCAGACTTGTGAGCATACATCTCCCATCATCTAAATTCATAATGGCTGGCAGAGTTTGACAGCTGCATTGCTGACCATAAGGGCGTAAAGCTCATCATGAGCCGCATGTGCCCTGCAAGTATGCATCCATAGCTGGTCAATGGTGCAATCTAGTCATTGCTGTTCAACTTGCATGCTGCCTGATGCTGTGAGCAAGCTTCCACAGAACACATTGGAATGCCTCATTAAGGTAAAGTAGTCAAACTCAGTAACACTGTCACTCAACAAAGATTGTGCCCTCTGCATGTTGGTGATAGTCCTATGTTGGTTTGCCGCAGGCAATGATCAGAAGAGTGGCACAGCAGCTGCTTCTCAACAGCCGCCCTCAGCCCAAGCCACTGCTGCCCCCCAGGCTGAGGTCACTGCATCACCCCTGTCCCCAACGGCATCTAGTGCATCCCCTAGGCCATCCACCACACAGGTGCCTGGCCCTGGGACTGGCAGTCAGTCCCTGCAGCAGCCTGGCAGGGCCTCTGCAATGCCCTTAGGGGCTGTTGACATGAGCAGGGCTGGTGGACCTGCCCCTGCCCTGGTAGATGATAATGGTGCCGAGGATGTGACCACTGGCCTGGTGAGACATTAGGTGATCCTGAGTGTTGGTTGCATTTGACACCATAGAGTGTTTGTGCTGTGCACTACGTGTCAGGATCTCTGTCTACTGCTGTCCGGATGTATGCAGCAGTGGGCAGAACATTAGTCAACAGCTGGCCCTGCTACCATGGTGATTTGACCTCAAGTGCTGTTGTCGCTACCTCGCAGCTGGCTTGGATGATCATCAAACAGCTGTTAGCTTTGCGTGTGTCAAGGCTGCCTTGCTGCACATCTCATTTCAGGCACACTTTTGCATGCAGACAGTAAAATTGCAGAAGCACAACTTTGTTGCTGCATTGTCACTGTGTTGCCTGACTGACTATTGGTCTATGTGGTGTCTATAAGTCATGTTTCTACATGACAGGGAACAGCAGGAGTGACATTTGCGCCACGTCAGCTCGCCTCATACACCACACCCAACTTCTTCACTGGTGAGGCAGCCTCAGTGCTCAGGGAAGCCAGCAACACTGCCCAAACTGGTGGCTTTGCCTCAAGAATGCAGGCAGCCCCACATGTTCATGCTCAGGGCAACAGCTTGCCTAGCTCTCTTGGTGCTGGCCAGCAGCATATGCCTGTGCAGTCTTCACTTGTCTCTCCCTCAAGTGATGACCACACTGACGAGCCAGCTGCAAAGAGGAGGTCAAGAGAAAGACAGCCTACACAGAAGGCCATAGATGCTGGTTTGGCCCCTGCGCTTGCAGGGCAGCAGGGGCGACATAGTCCCACCAGAGGTGTCAGTCCAATGCAGGATGCTCAGCAGTCACATGCAAAATCTGCTGCCCTGGTTCAGTCACTGAGTGCAGCTCCGTCTGCGCAGCACTTGCAAGCAGGAATGCCTGTATAGTATGTGCCCTACCGCAGCTTTGAAACACGAGCGCAGGGTTGAGTTCCAGTCCATCTGTTCTGTTTGAATAACAGCTTTTATGCGTGATGTGTCAGAACGATGCTTAGGAGTGTTTGTCGCATGGTTCATTCTTTCTATTGTCAGCAGGTGACAGGGGGCAGACTTCAGCTGTCACCCACATATGTTTGATGTCCTCGCTAACGGTTCTTGTCTTGAAAACCGTTACTCAATGCCCGATTCAATGCGGACTATGCACACCTCATGACACCAAGCTGGTCAAATTGCATCTGTAAAGCATCCAGCTCCAGCTTCCAGCTCCCAGCTGTCTAAAGTGAGGCTATGATCGAGGCATGTTGCACAAGTGCATGCTCCTACTTGCTGGTTCGAGCGAGTTTCTACCGGGACCGACGTTCGACTCAAATGTTAAAGCTTAATACGCATTTTCTTTGATATCATATCGTCTAGATCAAAATGCTGGTAGTGTATGCATGGATCCGTCTTTAAGCGTCGGCATGGCTGAGCTTGAAGGCAACGATTCATCTCATTGCGACTCAGCGCTTTGACCAAGTTCTGTATCACGACTACCAACTGCTCTCGCGACCTGGACACATGCACAGGTGTGCTGCCCAAGTGGCGTGTTTTGAACAGTGTGAAAGTCCCCACCCTGTAACTGTAGGATCACATGCCTGATGACTTAAGCTTCAGGCAACACCAAGCATACTCGCTTCAATCGCATAGTGAGCAAGAGCGTACACTGCTGCGCCAGCCACCTGCTGTCATCACTTGACTGTGGCAAGGCTGTCCTGCCTAGACACATGAGCTGTCTGTAAGCTTACAGCCTTGTAGGCCTGCATGTCTGACTCAGACACTGAAAACTATGTTTACTATGGCACTGCTCTGGAAGAGGAAGTGGAAAGCCGAGCAGGGCAATATAGCAAAGCTGTGCAAGATCCTTCTTTGACAAAGAGTCTGCCAGTATGGAAACAGGTACTACTCAACAATGCTGCCGCTTGCTACAAAACTGTGCACACTCAATCAGCATCACATGCATGCGCTCATTGTGAAGCTTGTTTGTGTGTAATGTGCATCACAGTTGCCATGGCATCTTCTGCAGGAGGTTACAGATGCTGAGGGCAGAAGACGCTTTCATGGTGCTTTCACTGGTGGCTATAGCGCAGGCTTTTACAACACTGTGGGCTCTCAAGAGGGTTGGCAGCCAAAGACCTTCAAGTCCTCTAGAGACAAGCGATCTGGAGATAGGTGTGCACACACATTGGTTGCTGCATCATGCTGGCCTGTGCAGTCCTCGCCTGGGTATCAGAGACTCAAGAAAAACTTTGCAAACAAGTACTGAATGCACATCAAGGACTTGTATGCTCAATTGAGCTGATTCTGTTCAAAGGCCATATGTATGTCTGGGGTTCTTGTGTTAGAGGAGACGGCAAGTCTATGATGATCTTCTTTTGCAGGCAGCAGAATGTGGAGGACTTCATGGACGAAGATGAGCTGGAGCTGCGGCAGAAGTCAAGTGTTCAGACAAAGGCAGAGTATGACACGTTTGGTGACACAGCTACAGAGTTGGCTCGCAAGGCTGCGGCGGCAGATGCTCATGCAAGGCCCAGCTTGATCCCAGGACCTGTCTTTCAGGACCTCATAGCTCCTGTGCCTGACTCTGTAGGTGAGACACACAGTTAATTCACTTGTACCTTACAGTCTGGGGTGTGGAGCCAGTTGCGACTCAGCATAAAACCTGGCTTGAAAGCACAGGTGTATGTGGTGTGCGACAAAACCAAGCTGCTGGGAGTTGTGTTTGAAAAAGAGCCTAAGGTCACGTGCTGATGCATGTCTGTCCAATTTGATTGAGCTCTTCCTTTTCAGTAACCCTTAGCCAGGCTGTGCAATGTCAACTCAAGGGTTTGAGAATCTGCGCATTTCTTCAGAGGTGCTAAGGTTAGCTGTTCAGCCTAGCACCACATATTGGGCTTGCACTGGCTTGTTGCTTGCAGATATTCTGACACTGAGAGTTTGTAAGCCTGAGCTGCTTGATTTGAGCAAAAGCTCAGCAAATACGCTGAGCAAATGTCCAAGTCATTGCAGGGTGTTGGCAAATGTGGCACAGACAAGCCTTGACGCTGTGGCTTGTACTTATAGGGGTTAGGCTACTCCAGAAGATGGGGTGGCGGCAGGGTAAGGGAGTGGGCACTGCAGACATCAGTGCAGCAGACAAGTCCACAAAAGGCAGCCGGTGGGGCCGGGTAGCAGGGGTGGGCGTTGACAACACCCCACTCTATGCCCTGAAGCCCAAAGAGGGCCTGCATGGATTGGGTTTTGACCCTTTCAAGGTGGGAGTCTCGCCAGTCTGACTGATCACAGTGTAAATTACAAAGTCTGTCTGCAGAGACACTTCACAATTTAAAAGCCAAGCACCTTGCACAATCTCATAATAATGTACAAGCTCTTGAATACAGACCCTATCTGCAGCCCGAGCCTCACAACTTCACCCTTGTAGGAACTACCAGCTGTAAGGGAATGCATCTTTGAGGCTTTGAACCCTCAAGGCCACCTTGCATGCTGCAAAGCTTGCTGAATCCTCACACACCTCTATATACTCAACACATGACTGTGCATATCAAGGCTCATGCAGATTTGTCTGGAGTGCAGGATGCAGAGGTGTTCCGCAAAGCCAAAGGGGCTTTGGAGCCACAGAGCAAACAAGCAGTGACAGGCGCCAAGAGGACACGTGGCGTGGCATTTGGTTCCGGAGCAGCTGATGAGGACGACAGCTATGGCATGATGGAGGACTATGTGGTTGAGGAGACAGACAAGCGCAGAGGGCTGTTGTTTGAGGTTGCAGAGGGCAGCGATGAGGATGACATGCCTTTGGTGATGGGCAGGTGAGGTGTGACTTCTGACATTGTCTGTGACTGTGTCTGCATGGCATATCATGCCTTGCTGTGGGAATGTCAGATACAGCACTTGGACTGATGCCACTGCCTGTTTGTGGCTGCATGATTCTGGGTGGCTGCGTCAGTATCTGACACTGCTGCTCTCTTCAGCTATCATACTGCTTCTACGATCAGCTGACACATGAAGACGTCCTGCATACATGCACTGCTGTTAGGTTGTGATGCAGAACTGAGTCAGGCCTGCAACATTGCATCTGGCGTTGAGCAGTGCACAACATATGCATCAACAGATTTACACTTTGGCACTTGGTGTCAGGCAGGGGCTTCAGCAGGGCAGGATGACTCCCTAGCGTCCTGCCTTAAAGCAGTACTGAGGCTATTCTGAGTGTTCACCATGCGTTTGCCCAGTTGTTTGACCAACTTCACGTCTTTACTCCACTTCTGCATGTCTCACACAATGCACAGGCATATACACTTGACACAAGGCATTGGTCACACACAATTCTGCACAACCTGCCACTGTTCTCATGCTGGAGAGGTCAAATGACCCTGGCCAGAGGCTGTTTATGGCATGCTATGTGATCTGGTCCTATCTTTATACAGGAGAGTGCAGAAAGCTGAGCCGTATAGATTGACAGGCGCAGCAGATCCTCTTGCCATTCAGTCCAAGGAGCATGGACGCCAGCCTGGATCATTTATTGCAGGCTTTGTCAAGGGGGCTGATGCGACCCCCTTTGCTGTCTTCCCGGCCCCCAAGGTGCCTGCTAGCTACCAGCCAGTGCACAAGTTTGCTGGGCCTTTACTCACAGGTACCACTGTGCCCAGGCGTTATATGCATGTATAACATGCAGAGATTTGCAATGCTGTTGATCTTGCAACTCTGTGTGATCCTGCCAACTGCCAACTGCCAATGCCCTCAGTGGCATCACTGTTTCATGCTCTGTGTTGTGCAAGCAATGTTTGCCAACCCCAAGAACAAAGAAGTTTCAGTGGAAGAAGGGTAGAAGGGGGTGGGGCATCAAGTATTTGCATGCAGACACACATCGTATGCTGTCCATGTTGGTTTCTGCAGCCTGGTTTGCACATGCACGCTATCACAATTACATGTTGTCATCTTCCCGGCAACCTGATTGCAAATCGTGCAGGAGCTACTGCCAGAAAACATCAGCAAACTGGACCAGCCATTCCCGCTCCAGCAGATGCAACAATCTTACGCAACATCAACACATTGGCGCGCTACGTCTCCAAAAACGGCCCTGCTTTCGAAGAGATTGCCAGGACCCGTAACGCAACAGACCCTTCCTTTGCCTTCCTGCGGGGGGGTGAGGGTGCTGCATACTACACATGGAAGGTTCAGCAGCTATCTGCATCCCCAAATCAGGTCCAGAGTGCATCAGCAGTGGCTCGGCGCTCAGTGCCCCTGACAGCAGATGACAGGGGCAGTGCTCTCGGTGAGACTGCTCTACCCTCAGCTTCTCAACACCCCTCTGGGCCCATATTGCAACCCCCACCAGAGCCAGTTCAGTATTCTGGTTTCGTACCCTCTGGTAGCCAGTCAGCTCGACCAAACTTGACAGGCATAGCAGAAGGTGACAGGTCACGCCTCAAGAATCTGCTGGCTAGCAATTTCCAGCAGCCTTCGGTCCAAGCTGAGAACAGTCAGAAGTCAAGCTTGCAAGCAGGGCTGCAGCACAGGGCACCTGCCCCTGCAGCTGCTGTCACAGCTGCACAAGGTGTGTCAGCAGCATCAGCCCAAGCAATGGTGGCCGCTATGGCCAATCGCTTTGCCAGCAGTGGCGCTCCACAGCTCCTTGGCATCCCACAAGGGGGCTTGGAGCAGGCCACCGCTAAGCCACCGCCCACAGCCACCCCGCCGCTGGACAGGCCAGCTCCAACGCGCTCAACAGAAGAGTGGCGGCCTGCTCCACTGCTGTGCAAGCGCTTCAACGTGATGGACCCTTACAAGGGCAAAGCTGACAGGACGGTACAGATGTCTCGCTTCAAGACTGACTACCTGGCCTTGCCTGACACCATGGCAGCTGTCGGGCAGCAGCCATCTGCACCTCAAGACGCATTGACAAGTCAATCTGATGCCATTCAGCAGCAGCAGCCAGAGCAGCTGCAGCAGCAGCTTCCACCCCCTCCCCAGCGGCACCCTCAGCAGCAACTGCCAGGACCGCCACCGCGTTTCCAAGACAATTCCGCTGCTGCTGCTGCTGCTGTAATTGAGCAGCCGCAAGATGGCGCTGCAATGGCAGATGCTTTCTTGAGCTCACTGGGTATGGAGATGGCAGCTGCAGCAAGCAACCAGGGAGAACCTGGTCCTCAGGGACACAAGCAGCAGGTGCAGACACAGCCAGGGAGTGAGTCCGATGCAGGGGCCTCCACCGGTGAGAGTGTACAGCATGACAGGCTGTCTGCATACTTCACACATGCACGGCTAGTGACTGTGGCTTGATGTTAATGGTGTGCTCTGCATGGTGTGCATGCCTATCTGAGACTCATGGGGCTTCTCTGTTTGGCGCATGTGTGCGTCTTGGATGGACCAGCAGCATGTTTATTGCTGAGCATCTCCATGGTCTCAGACTAGCGACCATCAGCCAGTCACCATTGTTTGCACATTGCTGTTGCAGAGCAACAGCAGGCAGCACTCGAGAAGCCCATTGACCTCTTCAAGGCTATCTTTGAGAATGACGATGAGTCATCAGAAGATGAGCCGGAATCAGGCGCAGAGGCCGCCCCCACCTCTACCCACCAGCAGTCAGCTGCTGCCTCAACTTCCTCGCCTGCAGACAGATTACAGGCCAGCTCTGCCCCTGCTGCTCAAGATCACCAGCAGCACACAAATGGTCAGCTGCCTGCTTCTCAGCTACACATGCAACTGCTGCAGCAGCCGCCATCAAGTCGCGAGTTAGGCAGTCAGCTACAGCAGCAGCTGCGGCCAGCAGCCCCAGCACAGCCAGATGGGTTGACTGTACATCAGTCAGCAGCTGAGCAGCTAGTCAGCAGGATACGGCAGTCTGAGGACTTGGGCAGTCATCGCAGCTCCAAGAAGAAGCGCAAGCACAGAGAGGATGATGAAGAGCAGCCCCGCAAGAAGAAGCATAAGAAAGAGAAGGACCGGAAGCACTCAGGTACAGGATGCATGGCACATGCACAGCTGTTGATATGTGTCACGATGCAGGGTCGACTCAGTCCTGTGTGTTTATCAGTTCACATGCAGCTTACTGATAGAGCTTGTCAAGATGATTGAGGCTATCTGCAGTGGCGACACGTCATGCATAGTTTGCTGAACTCCTCCATGCTGTGTGCAGGGCGTCACAAAGTCAAGAAGAAAAGGAAATCCGCTAAGCTGTCAACTGCAAGTGCTGAACGGGATGTCTCATCTACTGGCTCTGAATCTGCGTGATGTGTCTGCTCTGTGTGGCTATCCGAAACAGAGGCCAGTAATAGGGTGGTGGCAAGCACAGCCCTCTGTCTGAATTGAGGTATAATTACTAGCATTTTGTTACTGAGACACTACGGTACCCAATTTTAGTCTGGCAATGCATGTGCTTGGCAGACGGGAATGCATCCATATGGGTTTATGATTCTGTACGGTGCAGATACAGATTCTGTTGCAGTGTGTACTGTACAGAAACATACAAAGATGGGCTTGCCGAGTCCACAGCTGTATTCCCCAGAATTTGTTTCAGCCCACAAGCAAATACGTAAAGAGCTGAGCAACACAGAGCATATGGATATGCTGTTCTAGCTACAGCAGTGTGCAGCAGCAGTTTCTGCGGACATGCGGCAGATACCCTGCCTGAAGAGTTAGCATGCCAGTGTAGCAGCAGCTGCTGAAAGAGCACAACATTGGAATGTGTATGGTACATGTGCCATAAAATACAGCAGCCCGGCATGTATCCAACGAGTGTCCACTGTTGGCCAGTCAGACACATTAAAGCCTGCCCTTATCAAAACATAACTGTAAAGTACAACACTGCTCTCTTGACAGGGCAGCCAGCGTTGCTGAACTAAGCTGCCAATAAATCTGGAGCTTGTAAACCAGAACAATCAACAAATTCAAACACAATTGGACGCAGCAACAACATTGGACGCAGCATCAGTAAGATGGCAAGACATTGCCATACAAGCATCATCCCTTCTGCAGAGTCTGAGCTCTTCCATCTGATTCATTCTTGCTTAGACACCTGAGCACTTCGTGTGTCTAAAAACTTTGCAAAGATAAGGCTTCAATTAGCTGCTGAGCCAATGCTTTATTGGGTCCCATCTCATAGTCAATGCAGCAAGCAGTACCACCAGGACTCCAATTGCAGATAGCCCTGCAGCAAAGTGTCTTGCATCAGCTCATAAAGTTCAAGAAAGCCAATCAGTCAGGGTTGCGTACAATTATAGAGAGACTCACATCTCAAGGAGACAGCAGGGGCTATGACAGCTTGTATGTCCTCAGCGCTGGTGGCCACCTGCAAACAATTTTGACAGGTGTACTGTGACTGCAAGATATTGCACAGCAAGAACAGGATTTGCAGTTGGAGCTCACCAGGCCTTCAATGGTTTCAGCAAGGTCCTCTGGTCTCTCAAGATGGCAACTTGCAGCATCATGCGCTTGGGTGTCCAGAAGTGCAGCTTCCTCCAAGTTCAGCACTGCTTTCCTGTCAAACCTTTCAGCGTGCTTTCTTGGTTGATTGGATGCTGCAGCACTTGCTTTGTTGGGACTGTCCTTGTGAAGCGCTGTCTTTCTGCTCCTAGGAGTTTTAGGGGTGGAGGGTACAGACGCAGTGGGGTTGTCCTTCACAACCCATTTTGCAACCTCATCAGCGGGAAACCAGTACTCTGTATCATCTTGATCGACCTTGACGTAAACGGCATTTTTCTTTCGCTTGGGCGTGCCAACGACCTTGCCAGTGTACTGTGAGTCGCTTTCCTTAAATATATCTGAAGGGATGGCAACAGAACGACCCACCAACGAAACAGCAGGGCTTTGCGCCTGCTGACTGGCCGCCTTGCCTCTAGGCGTTGCGGGCATGCTGTGCACGTTGTTACGTATGATGGCGGTGTTCACTGATCTGTCACTTGCTATATTTGACTACGACGTTTGTGGTTTGAAACCACTAATGACGTGCCAAACATGACTCGGCATAGCATGCCTGAGCAAGCATGTGCTCAAGCCTCGGCTATTTTATCAGTGTCTGCTACACGCTATATGGCGCTGATGGTTGCTGCGCACTGTCACTCAGTGCATCCCCAGATATGCTTTCTGCCAAGGCCAGCAACACGAATCTTGCTCCTGCGTGAGCAGAACTGCTGCTGCAGGACAAGCGCTTGAAATGTGCATGTTCACGCCTTGGTTGCAGTGTCTCGCTTGACGTGTTTCATCTGTTGCCTTGCTTGCATACAGTTCTTACAAGTATTGTTGGGTACGCAATCCAACTGGAAGCAGGCGTCTTTGACAAAATCAGTGGTCCCTGTAAATTATCAGCCTACATATGCTAGACACTACAGTACACCTATGTAACGCTCCAAATATTAGCTCCTGACATAGGAAGTCCATCTCTGAGGTGTTGAATTGCATGCTTTTGTTCGTATGCGGCAGCCACAATGCGTTTGTAAAGGTTCAGGAGTTAATTGCTGTCAGCTGAACAGCAATGCCATGCTCTGTTCAAGTTTGGTCTGTTCTGCAATGCAAGGCATGACATCCCAGCTCATTGGCTATATTGACTACAGCAAAGGCATGATGGCGTACTATGCACCTTGAGTTGCTGCTGATGCGAAACTGCAACAGAGATGACCGGCAACAGGACTGAACTCACAAAGTCGACTGGCAACGGCTGCACATGCCATGCTGCAATTTGTTATACATTGCTAGGCAACATGCCACCATGGTCTTGTTTTGCTGCTGTTAAGATTGCATGGCGTCCATGCAGTTGAGCAGAAGTGGGGTAAGCAACTTCTGGTGAGCTGTTGCAGAGGTGTTTGAACGTCAGCTACAGGCAAGCAGATTCCACCTGTAAGATACCATGACTGATCAACTTCACAAACTGGACACCTAGCGCGTGCTCTCTAAGTGCAAGCCAGTATGCTGCTTGCCATTGACTTGCTTGCAGATGTCAAGGGCCTTGAGCTCACAGCAGCAAAGAAGCACCTGACCTGCAGAGAATGGTCATAGCGTTTGTTGCAACTGCAGCTCTATCGAGAGCATTGCTGTACTGTTTATATAAAACAGAGGTACCTGGGCAGCCTGGCATGATACTTGGCCTTTCATTAAATTGACGCCAAAAGGCATAATCTTGTCTAAAATAAAGGTGGCAACATATGCTTGTGGTGATCACGACAGCTGTGAGCTCTTGACACTGAGTTTGCAGTGTGCAATCGTGAGTGTAAATGGAATCATGCTACATGTCAGTCCAAGCCGCCCTGCAGGCAGGCTGATATCCCAAACATGCTTGACCCCAGCTGGGTTCCTGAGCACACAAAACACCTTGCTTACACCATCTAGCAAACAGATCACATATGTCATTGTCGCATCTGATGATGCATGGAAAAGGGATGGTCAGGACCATGTGAGCAAGCTCACTACGCTTCTATATCACGTACGTCATTGTCATAAGCGATGATGCATGAAAGAAAGATGGTCAGGACCATGTCAGCAAGCTCACTACGCTTCTGAGTACACACAAAGCTGAGACCGTGGCACATCAGCGTTCTGATGCTGTGTCTGCCAGTGGGGATGGGATGCCCAAGGCATTGGAGAAGACCCAGGATGACCTGACCAGCTGCCCCTGAGTACGCTCACTGAGGTGCTTGATATTGGCAAGCTGCCCATCCAAGCTTTTGCTCTGCCTTGAAAGAGCAGCAGTGTCCATGACAAGCGCCTGCACCCAGATGTAAGCTTTTTGTGGGGAGGCAGGGGAGGCTGTGTTGAAATCCAACATATTGGCAGCTGCACTGCATGGTATGTGCAATCTGCAAACTGGACAGCATCTTAAGGTCTAATGTAGCCTGTAGGCAAGCCGGTGTGCAATCTGACTTGAAAACGGGTGGTTATGAAAGCCAGCAACGAGGCAAGGAAGCAATGCATGCTGGCTGGCTACAACAGCAGCAGTGGCTGTGACATGGATTTGTGAGTAATACAGGCTGCAAGCTCCATGCCAAAGGAGGCATGCTAGTCTTTGGGAACTACATGCAAAACGCTGAAACAGGGCCTCAGACACAGTGGTCTGCATGCATACCCTGATGATGTCCTCCACGGACTGGGCATGCCTTCCTTGGTTCTTTGAGGCTGTCGTCACCTGCAAGCATCACATCTCATCATTCATTCATTCATCCTTTACACGTTTCTTTCCTTGAAGTCAGGCATGAACAGCTCGATGTAGAGTGGTTTCATCACAGCAGGTGTTGCCTTGACAGAGCAGAGTGGCACAGCCAGCATCGCCTTTGGTCTTGCTTCCAATGGTGAAGATATCAGGGCTAGACCAGATGCAAGCATAGCAGAAGCCCAGCAGGAGACAATCTTGCCATGCAGTCCTGCAACTTCAGCCGCACTAGTCCAACCAACTAAACTGCATGTTGACATATATGCTGTTTGATGCATGCTGCTGTGCTCCAGTGAGTGATGTGACGTGCAGAGAGAAGTCTTTTACATCCATTGCCCAGCCTCAAGTCTGATGGACTGTGCAGCAGTGAGTTTACCCTGTCTTGCAGTGCCTTGAGCTGGGCCTGCAGGGGGGGTACGCGCTCCAGCTGGTCCAGGCGCCC
>JAABUK010004689.1_pt1 | contig 21984 bp, 2 predicted proteins | sample 5559141 | NCBI WGS metagenome assembly JAABUK01 (sample SAMN10711869, study PRJNA513367) | rock metagenome | isolation source: Antarctica rocks | place: Antarctica: Victoria Land, Pudding Butte nord | collected 2016-01-03
CCCGGCGCTAGTAGAAAATTACGGCTTTAAAATCTTAAATCCGACGTTACTATTTTTAGGTTTTTTATTAATTTTTTTTTTTTTTTTTTAAATATTATCTTTTCGTTATTTTTCCGCCTAAAGCTAGTAAAATACGTATTTAATACCTCGACTCTTTTTATATAGTCTCCCGCTTTACCGATATAAAGTTATTCTTTAGAGTTTATTATATTTTATTTTTATTTTTATTCTTCCTCTAAATCTTCCTCTAAAGTTTTATTATTATTATTATTTAGTTCTTCGAGTTTATGAATTCTTTAAATAATTTTTTCTTTAATCTCCCCTTACTTTTTAAATAAATCGTTAAGTATAGTATTATTTTATATTAAATCTTTAAAGGACTTAATTACGCTATCCGGTATCTCCTACTCAAATATATTTAATTATTATCGATTTATTATATTTTTTAAATAATAATTCCTAATAATATAACCTAGTTTATTATAATTATAATAATTCACTATTTTTTTACCCTCTTATTATTATTTACTCCTTTTCTAGAATTCTTTTATAAGTCTCTTTTTGTATGAAATCGAGTTTTATTAATATATAACTATATAGGTTAGGTCTTTTATAGCGGTAAAAATTAGCCGAATTATATTTATTACTATAAACTCCTAAACGTTCTTACTCGTTAACTCCTCCGTTATAGTATTTCTTTATTATATATTCGTATAACTTATTATTAACTTTAATTACTTATTTTATAAATATATCGAGGTCCTTAATAACGGTTTTTACTCGTATAAATTCGTTTTTTATATTATTTTTTAATCCTCGTCGATATATTATTATAAGAGTAGTATCGTCCTAATCCGTTAATATTATATATTATTAGAATTACGCCGAGTAGTCGAATATAGACCTTTATTATATTAAATATTAAATAACGCGAATTACTATATTACTTTCGTTAGATAATTTAAATATATAGCGAATCTCGGTTTTAAACTTAAAGATATTCTCTATATAAAACTTTATTAATAAGTTATCGGTATCGTTTATAACTTTTATATAATATTTTAAGAATAATTTAATCTATTTCTATATATTACCTTTTATATAGATTATTATAAAAGTTATTTATTTAATAACTAGTATAATATTCTTATTAAATATAAAGAATAATTAAAATTATAATAACTAGTCGTTAAGCTTCTCGCGCTCTTTATAGTAATAATTTAAGCGGGTAATCTTAATATAGTCCCCTTCTTTTATAATATTACGTTTTCTAGTATTATTTCAAATTTTTAGAGTTAGGGCCCTCGTTAATTTTAAAGTATTTATCCTAAAAGTATTTAAAGTATTAAGGCTCTCCGTTTAATATTTAAATATAACGTCGATAAAACTTAAGTTAGTATTTATAGAGAGGAGTATTAAAGATTAAAAGATAATAAACTTCGTATTAATATAAAATAAAACTAAATAAATATAATAAATTTAATTAATAGTTTAATAAATATTTATATTTATAATTTATAATTAAAAGTTTTAAGAGAAGTTAAATACGAAGCTCCTATTTATTAAAAAAATACGTAGTTTTTATAGAAGAAAGAAATTACGCTATTTATCTATTTACTCGCTTATTCCTATATCGAGTAAATAAACGGTTAAGCGCTTATTTATTTATTAATTTATATATTACGTCGAGTAGTAAATAGTCTTTTAATTTATTAAACCGCTAAGTCTATTAAAGTTCTTAAAGAACCTTGATCGTAACAAAACTTTAATATCTATTTATTTTATATTTAAAAATACGTAAAATACTAGTTATACGTATTTATTTATATCGAGTATTCTAAATATATTAAAGATCGATTAATACTAATTAAATAACGATTAAACTACTTTTTTTAAACTTTAACTTTTAATAATATTTAGACTATTACTTTTATATTAAAATATAAATATTTTACTAAATTAATTTCTCAATTTAGATTCCGAGTTTCTAATTAGATTTTTATTAATATTACTTTATAGAGTTATAAAATTACTTTTAATATTAATTCTAAATCTTTTATATAAACTTTAACTTTAAATTTAAAATCCTAGCGCCAAGATTTACTAAAATTATAAAATACGTAAATTATATCGATAAAGTAATATTTAAATAAAACTACTTTTCCGGACTTAGCGATAATTTATTAAATAATTATAAATTTATTTAAGAATTTATTTTATTTAAAAATTTATTTTATTTTAATAAAAGTAATAAACCAAATTAATTTAAAAATAATTAAATATAAATAAATAAATATAAATAAATATATAAAATATATATTATAATAAATATTATTAAATTATATATAATTTAATTAAAATAGAATTAAATAAATTTCAAAATAAATATATTTAGATAAATATATTTTAGTTAAAGATAAAATTTTGAATAATTTCTTAAATATTATTCTATTTAGATTTAAACGTTTTTATTAATATTTATACTCTACCTCTTAATAGGAGGGGCAAAATTACTAAATCTTAATGTACTACCGCGCTAACCGAGGCCGACCAAGCACGGCGCGTCAAGCGCTAGTAAATAATCGTTACCCCGCGTGACTGGCCCATCGCAAATCTTCTTTCTTTTCCTTCTTGTGAACACTCAACAGCCAATATTTAATACTTAAGTTTTGAGACACTAGTATTGCCATAATTCATTCCTTGCTCCTTGCTTCCTGCTGTCTGGCTCCTGCTCCTTGCTTCTCTCCTACCACTTTCTGCTCCCCACTAACATATCTGCACTTCTCTCTCCAATGTCAGGCCAAAGTCTCGCACCACCAACGATAAAGCTACGCGCGCCGCTTGTAGCCCCGGTCTATAATAATCCACTTCAACTGATACGGAATATCCGCTTTCGACATCCAGGCTATGAAAGTGGAAATATCTTGTTCGTGCTTCGGGGTTCTGACAGGACGGATGACAGTACGGATGTTGGGCTACACCACGAGACAGCACGGTTGGCGTGCGCTATAGTCGCTGACAATAGATGGGATGGCTATCTATCTACCTCTCGTACTGGACCGCCCGTCAGTGCTGATCAAGTGGTACTCCTGGGCTCGGATTACTTCTTCATCGTTCCTGGACCCCGCCAAGGTCAGCCGCCAGCTCGCTTTCAGTCAATCTCCTCTCTATTAGCCTACGCTAATAATTCTGTAACCAGACTCATCATCATCCTCATCCTCTCGCCCAGACCCTACTACCAACCTGCCTTCATCTTCATCTGGCATACCCTATAACTACCCGATCGTGCCATCCTTCCGGGAATGGCTCTTCCCACTCGAAACCCTTCCAGGCCTATGGGGCACCCTTCCAAGAGCAGGTATTGATCCAATTCGGTCTTCCTCGAGTGCAGTGATGGATCGAGACGTTTCCTGTCGAATAACAGATTACAAGGACGAGAGCGATGGGGCGCATCTTTGTCCCAGGGCTGAGAAAAATTGGTTTAGGGATAATGAGATGGACCAATACGCGATTATGCAGAGAAGGGGAGGCGATGCTGCTCTTCACGACGGCGCCAATATGCTTTTATTACGAGCTGATCTACATCGCGCTTTTGATAAGAAGCAGTTTGTCTTTGTACCTAAAGCGGAAGGGGTCATATGTACTCACATTCTCGGTGAATCGATCCAAGCTCGGGCGCTTTATCATAATACCCCTCTTCTCAAAGCCGATGTCGCGCCACAATACCTATTCGCCCGCTTTGCATGGGCGATTTTCCCATACCTCTCCGGGTTCCTTCATCGACGCATCTCGCGACTTATAAAACTGGCGGCCCGCGATGAGGCTGACTGGATAGATGGAGAGGAGTGCGCAGAATACGGCAAGTCTTCTACAGGTCAATCAAGGAATGCTAGCCCCCAGAAGAGCAATGAGAGCCCTAAACGTCGCCGACCTAACGATGAACAAGACGAATTTGGGGAAACACACGATGATGGAGAATCTGATGAGGGGCCTACGAAGCGCAGGAAGACTGCATCAAGCACACACCATCAGGAATGGGACGCAGACTCACAAGGAGCTGCAGATGAAATTGTTGAAGCATCTGACGCCGGAGACGTAGGGCAAACCGTAGCGGACCTAAAGCCTACCATAGTAGAGTCCAGGGGTAAGAGTAGAGGTCCGTCGAGCTCAGTGCCCCCTCGAACTACTTCTCGAGTCCTGATGAGCGAGGGAAAGCGCGAGGAAAAGCGCGAGCGGGGCCGTATCAGGAAGCTAATTAAGGAGATGTTGGAAAGAGAGCGCGCTCGCTCTGATCCAGGGGGAACCTGGGAGAAGGAGGTCGAATGGCGCGACTGGATTCTCGACAATGGTGGTGCCATCGATAGTAAAGAGATTGTGAGATTCTTCTTAGCGGGTGGAGACGAAGTCAGGGACGAGAACTTTTGAATACAGCGATGAGGATATGATGCGATGGATTATGGTTATGATATGCGAGTGAGTTACGTTGTTACGATACCCCGGCCTCGCGGCCATGTCTCGCATATGTGTTATATTAGAGTACTGGAAGTAGTTACCTAGTAAGAATACATACGTCTACTACGTAACGAATGAATCTCTTTCAAGAGGAAGCGATCTTTATTACTATAACGAATCTTTTATATCGCTTATATAGAAAGCCAAGAGAATGAGAAATTCGAGATAGAGTCCGTTAGTTTTAAATAGAGTTTCTGTGTAATATTACCGGATATCTTTCCTCTATCGATATAAATTATTAAGACTATTACTACTCTATTATTATAATATATTTTACTATATTTAAACCTTAATTAATATATTACCTCTATCGTAACTAGTGTTATCGTCCTCAATTTATCGACGACTAGTATAAATATCTTGAATTATATAATAAGTCAAGAGATCGTCTCGCGTAATACTTTTTATAACGAGTATTTAAGAAAGCGATAGTACGGTTTCCGCGACTCGACTCCCTCTATATCTCTTTGAGATCCGGGTTCGACTCGCTAATACTATATCTTATATAATATAGAGATTAATATTGAATTTCTTAGTAAATATTAAGAATAATAGTAATTTAGTAAAATCTAGCCGCGGTAAAAGTTATTTAAATAATTAATATACTACGTCTTTAGTAACCCTCTCGTAGAGTATTTAGAAAAAATTTAAAAATCGAGTTCTTAAAATTTAAATATTAGAGAAATAAAGAGGTTATATTACGGTTCTATTATAACTTAGCGTACTAGAATATAAATAGCTAGCGTAAGTACTATAAATACGTAGGGCTAGTATAGATAAATAGTAACTCTTTTATTATATACTAATTATATACTACTATATTACAATATAGTAGTAACGGTTTTATTCGATACTATTAATTATCGAATAATTTATTAGGAGCTCCTTTATTTATAAGATTTTTGTTATTTATTTATAAAAGTCTTTCTAGGCCAAGACTAGAGTAACCTCCTATTTATACGAGTATAATTATCGTTATACCGAAGCCTTCTATAGGACGGGAGTTATTAGTATAAAAAAGATTTATATTTCTCTTTTTAGATATACTAGTCTTTAAAGCCTTTTATAATCTTTCCAGTTTTATTAAACTAGTTTTATTTATATATAAATACCCCGCTTTTACCTATTTAAATAAGATTTCCTAATAAAATAAAATCGATACCGCTAGTACCGAAGCTTTCTAAGCTAGTTTTATAACTTTTTTATTTTATTAATAAACGAATTCTACTAGCTTTCTAGATTTTAGATTTTATTAAAACTATTAGCCGAGTATATATTAATAAAATCCCCGAGCTCGTAGGCTATTTAATCGATTATATTATTAAATATTATCGTCGCCTAGTCTCTAGTAGAGTACTAGTCTTTAGACGAATTATTCGAGTTACTTCGGTAAAACTATTTATTTATCTATATTAGTAGTCTACCGATTTTTCGGTATTTCGAAAAGTTGTTATTACCTTCGTAGCCGAAATATAAAAGCTTCGAGAAGGCCTAGAGGTTAACCGGTAGATTTAATAATATTTTCCTCCTTCTATAAATAATACCCTAATTAGGAGTTTAATATTAGAATTAATATTATTAGAATTTATAAATTTAAATAATATTAGATAGTCTTTATATATATTTATTATTTCTATTAAAGAAAGTATCTTTAGCTAGCCGATCGGGCCTAATAATATAGTATTTAATTTCTAAAATATAACCCTAGATTAATTTTAATAATATTTTATAAAAGTAGTTTAAGTCGTAGTTTAGTAATTATTATTATAAAGTTTTTAAAATCTACCGGGTTCTTAAAGTCCGTTAAATACCGATAATAAAATTATTTCTAGTAATAATGAATAAAATTCTAATAACCTCGGCTACTTTAACCCGTACCTCGATAAATCGTATAGTGAAAATAACGTAGTTATAGTAGGCCGTAACGTATACTACCGAAGTATTATTTTATTCGTCGAGTATATTCGTGACCTTACTATATTAAAGGGTATTACTATAGTATAAACGAACCTTAATACCTCGTTTAAGAGAGTTACCCTAGCCTAGTATTTAACCGAGTTATCTAATCTTAAAAGAGTTAATTTATAAATTAATAAAAATAATATTAAAGAGTAATATATCGTTTTTATTAACTACTTTAAGGAAGTTACTAAAGTAGTACTAGTTTATTTAATAAATAAGAAGTATACTCTTTATAATATATATACTAGGCGAGAACCTATAGGCTATATCTAGGCGGTAATCCGGTATATTAAATTAACGAAAATCGATAATATCGAGAACTAGTTAATATTCGCCTATTAAGATATAGCCGCCGAGTTTCGTACCTTTATGAATCCGCCTAGTATAAATATAATAATATTTTTATTTATATAGACCCTAGAGCTAAAGAAAGATATATAATTTAAAATAGATATTAGATTATTAATATTCTAGAGGTCGTAGAGTTAATATTAGTAACTTTAGTAACGTAATAATAAAAGCCTTCGATAGGGCTTTCTATTTTACGGGAGTAATAATCGTTAAAGTTAATAATACTTCGGTTATTAACCGTCGAACTTTTATTCTAAATTCTTTTATAGTAGATAGTAGTAACTTTCTAGCTATTAATAACTATAACCCTTTTTTATTTAAATAGGTTAATTTACTAATAACTATAATTAATAATATAGAAATTAATAAAAGCCTCGTTACGCTCTTTAATCGTAAAATTAATAAATTACTCTACTACCTCCGCGTTAATAACTATAAATTACGGGCGCCCTAAATATATTAAGTTCGATTTTAGTATTCGTTACGCTAGCTTAATAACCCTAAAACGGGTTTTAAAGAAATCGTTATTAAAGTCAACCTTAATAGTAGTAGAATAACTACCGTAATAGGGCTATAATTTATTAGGTTTTAATTAAAGATAAAAATACTAAAGCTAATTAATAAATCGATAGTATTAATAATAATAAATTATACTATACTAGCGAAGACTTAAATTATTATAAAAAGGAGAGTAATTTCTATTATAATAATAACTCCTTTAAAGAAAAACCCTTCGCTAGCTTTATTAATATTAAGATTTATTACCGTAATTATAACGCCTCTTTCCTATCTAAGACTAAGTTATATAAATATCTTCGAGGAGGATATTTATTAAAGGTTTCTAATAAAACTATAAACTTTAATAGGATTATAAAGCCTTCCGCTAGTAGTCTCGATAAACCTAGTATATTTATCTACGCTAACGCCATAGTTATTAAAATCATTAACTCTAATTTATTAGATATTATTATACTTAGTATAGGATTCGCTTTTCGAGGTTAGAATTATATTTATATATTTATTAGATTTAATCTAATTATTAAAGAAAAAGATAAAGAGGTCTATATTAATATAGGATATAATATTACCTTAATTAATAAACTTTAAATTTTATCTTAACTACCCGATATATAAATTAAGAAGATAACTTTACTTTTATATATTAAAGGTATTAACTCTACTACCTATAAAACCGATAAATATATTATTATCCTAATTTATATCCCCGGCCTTAAAACTAATGGCACGAAAGTACTATATTATATATAGAGAGAGATTTATTTTATTAACGACCTAAAAGCGAAAATATTTATTAATAATAATATTATTAGATTAAAAAAGATCGTTATCGATATTTATAGTAATAAAGTATATATTAGAAACTACGGAGTTACTATTTTTATTACGACTCATTAACGAGGCCAGTATATATACTATTTAATTTATATATAGTAGGTATTTACTATTCCCCCGTATATTAAAATTATATTTCTAGTTTATACCCTAGTAGGCCTACCGAAGGATAAAGATTTTATTTTCGAATTTATAACCTAGGTAAATTTAATACTTTACGTTTATCTAGTCGACTCTAAAATCGGATATATTCTTATAAAAAACGAAACCGATACCGTTATTTATATCCTATAAAGACTTCGCCTAGGTACGCTCTATAAAATAAATTATTAGAATATTTATTTCGCTAAATCATCTACTTTACTAAAGTCTTCCGCGAAGTATATTAACCGAGGTTATAAAATACCCTAAGAGTCGACGAGCTAGATTAAGAAAATAATTATATTTATTATAATAATAGTTTTCAGTCTTTTTATCCTCGTTAATAACGTTATTCCTAGTACGAGCTTCGTTACTTTAGTAAACCCGGTTATTTATATTAACTTAAGCTCTACTAGCTCGATAAACTCTAATATAACTTCGGAGACTAAACTCTATAATAATATTATAGTATTTAATAACCTTAAAGAGATAAAGGGTTTATTAGACCTAGTTAATAATTTCCCTATATTATAAATCGATAAGAGCTTCGTTAAAATTAATTAAAAAGAATAAATAAAGATTCCCCTCCGCGATAACTAGTAAACTAGGCTTCCTAGTAATAACTATATTAAAGTATACCCTCTCGGTATTAAGGATAAAGTAATCGTCGATAAAACTTTTAATAAACTATAAAAGTAGGGTCGTTTAGAATATATAATTTAATTAATACTTTTTAGTTATCTAGTTTTTATAGTATAGAAAACTCTACTAGATAGTATACGTAAGGGTAGAGTAATTATAAATATATACGGACTTAATAACCTTATCGTCTCTAATATTTATCTAGTACCTCTCTAATTTAATATTATTATTAGGCTACTAGGATATACGTATTTATTAGTATTTAATATATACTCCTTCTTCTACTAGTAGCTAGTACACCGTAATTATAGGTATATATTTACGGTAGTAATATATCGCGGTTAAGAGACCTTTAACGTACCTATTATAAATTATATAAATTTAATTATATATATACAACGTTAAATTAATAGGATTTTACGCCCTATTAAGGCCTTCGCCTAGGTATATATCGACGATATAATTACCGGCTCGAAGTCTTTCGTAGAGTATATTATATACCTATAGTAACTTTTCTAACTCTTAGTTAATATTAATATTATTATAATATTTAAGAAAACGTTCCTAGGCTACCTAAATATTAATCTATTAAAACGAAGGGTTAATTTATTTATTATAGTAATAATTAAAAATAAACTAAAAGTTATTAGTACCCTTAATTATCCTAATACCCTCGGAGACCTCGAGTATTATTTTAGTCTTATAGGCTACCTCTATAACTCGGTATATTATTATATTTAATTAATAGGGCCGTTATAGGATTTAAAGATAAATTTATTCAAAGAAACTTTAATTAAGAGTAACCTATATAAGATTTATTTATCTCGTTATCGCTTACTATCGTTAACTACCCGGGAGGAAGTAAATTTTAAAAGTCTTTAATAGGTTTTATCGACGGTGTCGATCCTAATCTATTTCGACCCCGATAGAGTTCTATAGATTAACCTCGATACTTTTTAGGAATAGGGCTTTAGTATCCAAATCTTCTATATAAAAAAGAATTATAAAACCGAACCGGGAAGGTAGCCCTCGCGGACTATTATTAAGCCGATTATATTCTTATTTAGAGTTTTTACCTCTACCGAGAAAAACTACTAATTTACCGAGTTAAGATAGTAAAATTTATATAAATAATTAAGAAGATTAGGTACCTAGTAGAGTTATCCCGGTATATAATCATTATATAAACTAATTACTCTACTATATTTAATATTATAAAGTAGTCCTCTATTATAACGATTACGTCTACGATAAAAATAAACGTAAGGTTAATTAGGGCCTTATAGTATCTTCGATAATTTCGTCTCGATATTAGATATAAACCTAGTAAAGAGTATATTATATTAGATACTTTATCGAGGCTTATAAACTCTAGCCCCTCGACTTTATTAAATAATTATTTAGAGCTAGATATACTTTACGGCCGTATATCCTAAGGCCTCGCTAGTAACGACGAACTCTATATATATATAACTACCCTCGTCGAAATAAATAACGACTTCCGTTTATATATAGTATAAGGCTATACAAAAGACCTATATTAAGCGAGGATTATTAAATTAATTAATACTAATACTAGGAGGCGCCCTATATAAATAAAAATAGTAATATCTATTTCTATTACGAGAGTTATTCCTACTACGGACCCTACCACGGAAGTAGATTTAATTAATACTAGCGCGGTCGCCGAGCTTTCTTTTATTCGTAGTATCTCTAATTCTTCTATAGGTCTAATTTTCTATATTAATAAATTCACCGGCCTTAAATAACTCTATATTCTTTAATTCTTTATAAAGGAGATCTTAAATATAATTTACGACGCTAGGTATCTAGACTTTAATAAGTACTTCGAGATTATTTCTAAATTATAATATATCTATAGATTTATAAAATAGCTCCGTATATATATTAAATACTACCCTAACTACCTAATACTATAGACTCGTCGATACCGTTTATATAATATTATATAATTAATTAAAAGCCTACCTATCCCGTTCTATATATTTATACTCGATTAGATCCTAGTTATACTAATAACTACAGAAGGCTTCGACTATACTATAACTATTATATATAAATTTACTAAGCGTATTATATATATCCTAGGTAAATCTACCTAAAAGGCCAGTAATTAGGTTATTATACTATTAAACCGCCTTAATATCGGCGACTAAGGTATATTTAAGGTATTATTATCGGATAAAGACCCTAAGTTCCTAAACAACTTATAGAAGATTATATTTAAATATTTTAAAGTTAATTTATTATACTCGACGGCCTACTACCTTTAAACGGACGGAAATAACGAACGTACTAATTAAATAACCGAAATAATACTACGATTCTATATATATACTCTATAGAACCTACTACTCTCGCCTATAATACTTCCGCGTATCTAGGCCCTACTAAATAATTTATTTTCTTCGACGACATCGAAGGCTCCTAATAAGGTTTTATATAATTTTATTCTAAATAGACCTCTCGACCTACTAGATATAGGAATACCCGTAGTACCGTAGTAGACTCGTATTTATATAGAAGTAGTAGATACTATTAGCTTCGTATAAATAAATTAGAAATACTACTATAATCGTAGTTATTAACCAATATACTTTAAAAAGGGGGAGAAGGTTTTACTATATCTCTATAAAAAGTATTCTATACCTTAAGTTATTATAACTACTAAAGTATAGAAGCTAGGTTAGTAGTATATTAAATTATTTATAGTCCTAGATAGAGTAGGAAGATAAGTGTATCGCCTAGAAATACTAGGCCACTAGAAAGTTTACCCGGTATTCTCGGTAGTATAATTAGAGCTTTAATTTATTATAATTTATTTATTTAACCGCCCTACGCCTAAATACCCTAACGTAGTCTATATTAAAGGCGATATTAATAAATATAAGTCCTAGATTATCGAACGCCTATTTAATAAATAAATACGCCGTAGTAGTAGAGCTAGTAAAGATTTATTAATAAAATATTTAATCCGCTAGTAAGGCTACGGCCCCGAGTTCGACTAATAATATAATATTAAGAACCTCGATGAAGCTACGGAATTTATCGATAAATATAAGAGTAATATAATAGTTATTAGGTTTAATATAACGCCGTCGATTATAGCCCGCCGAAGTCTTTAGTAAATAACTACTACGTTAATACGTAGTATACTAACACCGGCTATACGTACTAGATTACGGTCTACTACGCTAGGAAGGAAGGGCCTACTAAAGCCTTCCGCGGAAAAATCGTCGAAGATATTTACTATAATTATTCCTAAACCTAATAAGAAGTAAAGTATTAAGTTTAATAAGTTAGGTTATAAAAATAGTATTATAATATATTTAATATAATAGATTATATTATGGTCTAATAGGCTTCGAATTACTACTACGTTAAATTACGTTTATTTTTTATCTTTATTAAGTTATTTTATTAACGAGGACGTTATAAGTTTCTTTTATTCGTAGTATATTATCACGGTTCTACTATAGCTTAGCGTACTAGAACGTAGATAACTAGCGTAAATACTATAAATATATAGGGCTAGCACAGATAAATAATAACTCTTTTACTATATACTAATTATATACTACTATATTATAGGTTACTTTATATATTTATTTAATTATACTCGTAAAGTAGATTATTTAAATTATTAATCTAGAGTATATTTATTTTAAAAATATAGAGAATTTTTATAAAATTATTAATATTTAAAATTAAAGTAAATTTCTATATAAATTATTAATTTTAATATTAATTTTTATATAATAATTATAATCGTCTTTATTCGAATAGAAATCTTATAAATTTTGATTTAAATTATAATATATTAATTAATATCCGTTAAATATTCTCTATACTAGTTTTATTTATATTATATAATTATTATAACTAGTAGTTTCGGATTTAAAATAATTATAAATTAAAATATAATATAATACTATTATTTAGAATTTTTTTATATAAAAATATTATATTCGAGTATATAGAAGAGATAACGATAAAATTAAAATAAAGTAAATCTCGAATTTTAAATTAACTAGAATTATTATATCTTTAATATATTCTATAATAATAGAGTAAATAAAGATATTTTAATAAAAAAACGCGATTTTCGTATTTATACTCGTATAATAAAGTAGAAACTCTATTATATTATAGAGTAGTAATATTTCAATTTCTTAACCTCTTTTCTATCGAGATTATAATAATTAATAAAGTTATATTCTAATTTTTCTATATAAATCTAAAGACGCGATCGTTATTCGAAATATAATTATAAAGAGTTTTATTCTAGTTAATTAAAATTAATAAATCCAATTATATTAAATTTAAATTAAAATTAAACTCTTTTTTCTTTTTTTAAATATTATTACTATAATTTATTTCTAAAATCTCTCGACGGGTCTTTATTATTTTAATAATATTAGAATCGATATTAATATAATATTAAAGTAAATATATTAAATAAGAAATTAATTAGAGAGTTTTAAAAACTAGTAAAATATTAATAAAACGAAAAGTACTTCGATTATAATTTAGAGCGCTCGACGAGCGCTTCAAGAATTTAAATATAATATTTATATATTTATTTAATATTCGCTCGAGACGTATTATTAGAAAGTTTAAAATAACTCGAGTATATGTTAAATAAATCTAAAACGACTATTTACGGATATTAAATTAAAATTAAACTTTTAATTTCAAAAACTCTTTATAATTATAAATATAAATAAAACTCTTATTTATAATTTTTATTTATAATTAATTCTCTATTTATAACTCTTATTTATACTACGGAATAAAGAAAAAAAGGGAAGAGAATAACCCCCGCTTCCTTCTCTTCTAATAAAGAAGGGAGCGGAAAGGAAAGAATAAAGATTATTAAAAAAGAGAAGAGATTATTTATTATTCCCTTCCTCTCTTCCTAAATAGGGCTAATAATATAAATAAACCTAAATACTTATTTAATACGCTTAATAGTTATATTAATCTTTATTTATATCGCGATTAATAGTAGATATTAATATACTTTAAGTCTCTAAAATACGTCTTAAATAAATAGAAAAAGAGTTTATTTCTTTAATACTACCGTAGTAAAACGAGCGCTTTATAAAGGAGGTATACTTATAAGTTTAATTAATACTAGTTAGTATATATTAAATTTTTCGAATAAAAGTATACTATTTAACTAAAATAGATTATAGAATTTAATATAAAATTTATTATATATTAACTACGTAGTATTTATAGATAAAGATCGTTAAAATTATTTATATTAAATAATATTATTACCCGTTAGATCTATTACTAGCGCCGCGCTAATAACGGATTTCTAAAACGCCTCCGCTTTTCCTTTATTTCTAGACTCAACGAACTACCTATTTTATAAATAACTTCGTTAAATTATTTAACTCCTTTATTATTTAATTATTTAATTATCGGTTTTTATATTATCGTATTTAATTCGGTAGTAAACCTTATTTACTTATTACTAGATTATATAACTCCTATTATTAATAACTCTTAAATAAGATTTTAGATCGACGTCTTAATCTAAATAATATAAAGATTAATATAAATAACTAGATTAATATTTATAGCCTTTCTTTATAATAAAGCTCTTTATAATAACGACTAGTATATTATAGAGAAGAATAATCTAAAGTTTAAATGAATAATAAACTATAGTTAAAGAAGAAGAAACGCGAGACTAATTAATATCTAGATACGACTTCGGTTTAATATTAAATTATAAATTATTAGAAATATTAATTTTATATATTTAATATAAATAGTTAATACTAATAGTTAATAGAATATATTCTTTTAGAAATTCTATATTACTAAGAGGCTAGAGAGGGTATATACTAGGTTTATAACCGAAAAGAAAAACCGAAGAATAACCTTCTAGGAACCCTAATATAATAAAATTAAAAAAATACCTTTTATTATTATTAAAGGTAGACGCCGTTATTAAATATATAAAAATTATAAATACGAAAATAGTTTAGCGAGCCTGAAAGAAAGTAAAAAACTAATAAAAATAAAATATTCTTTTAGAATAAAAATAATAAAGATTACTAAAGTAAACTAAGATATAAATAATTAATAAAAAATTTATATTAATCTTTATATTAATATATCCTATTTAAAGCGGATACCGTTAATATATAATAGAATTACTATAAGTAAATATAGGTAGGTTATTACCTAGGTAAAGGGGGTTTCGTTAATTAAAGAAATAATAATTAACGATAATAAAAACGTAAATTAAATCGATAAATAATTATTAAAGAATATTAATAACTCTTTAAATATTAGTAATTATATTTTTAAAATACGTTAATAATTAGATTAAAACGAAACTTATAATATTTAAAATAAAAATAAAAAGTAAACCGAGATTTATAATATTTAGGTCTTATTTAATTTATAGGTAAAATCCGGGGATTAATCGGCCTATAATATTATTAAAGAATATTAAATTATAATATTTAAATTATATCGCGCTAAAATCGATTATTATAATAAATACCGTCTTCGCGTATATATATATAAAGGGTTTTCGTATTATAAAAGTTATAATTTTAAGATATATTATTTATACTAATTTTTATCCGGCTATATATTAATTATAAATTAATATAAACGAAAAGATTTATTAAAGAGGAATTTATAAATTTATTATATTTTTACTTTTATTAAATATATTATTTAAAAGAATATAACCGCCTAGTTTAATATAAATTTAAAAGGATATAAACGATATAACCCTAATCAATAAGATCGGCGTCGTAGAATAAATATAGGTCTCGTATTTACTTAAGTTAATAAAGAGTAAATTATAATATTAGGACTATATTATCTTTACCCCGATAATTATAAATATAAAAAGTATAATTAAAGATTAAATAAAAATACGAAAGAGGCGCGGAAAGTATTTAGGATAATAGTAGGGCCGGAGTTTACCTAGGTTATAAAAAAGGCGAAGGATATTATTTGTTTTAGAAATTAAAAAAAGATTTCGAAGGGGATAATATAAATTATTAAATTAAGAGTATTTTTAAAACCCCCTCTGAATTAAGAGGAGGTCGTATTATCGAATAAAACTCTAGATATAAATATAAAGGGTATATTTAATTATATATCTAAATATTTAATATAACTAGTTTATAAAGTTTCTAGTCGTAATTATACTAATCTTTATACTAGCTTTATTCGATTTATATTATATATCTCTTATTTTTATATCTCCTTTAACTTTTTTTATACTTCGAAACTCTCCTCGTCTTTTTATAATCTTTTAAAGATTTTAGGATAAGACTAGGTTCTTTATATTATTCTAATAAAATTCATTTATTTTCTTATTTATTCTTTAACTCTTTAAATTTATTAATTACCTCCGGTTTAAAGAATAATCTTATATTCGATTTCTTCCTCTTTATTAAATAGCTAGACGTAGAGTCTTAAGTAGAATATATACGTTTTAAATTACTCCCGTTTATTTAATACCCGGAAACTTTAACTTTTAGGTAATTTTCCCGAGCCTTTTTATTATTAATATAATTTTTATATATATTTATATTACTTTATAAACTTTTATTTAAAGACTAGATTTTTTAACTCTTCTTTAATTACGAGTTAAACTAGTAATTAAAATTAAAGGTTCTTTATTTCCCTCGTCCTTATTATTAAATCCTAAAACGGTAGTTTTATTTATAAGATTATTATACCCGCCTTCGTCTTCGTTATTTATGAAATCGTTATTATTTTTTATTATAGCCTCGTCCCGCTTTTATATCTTTACTTTATACTTTTTAAAGATTATTATTTCTTTATAGTTTAAATTTTATTAAGATATTATTATTTCGTTTTCTTTAAATTAAAAACGATTAAGAACTATAAAAGTTAAGAATATTTTAGGACTATAAGATTTTTAGGTTATATATAATTAAATAGCGATATTAAATACTCGCTCGTATTTAATACTTATATAAGGTACGATTAAAATATCGCGGGCCGTATAAAAGAGATAATTAAATACTAGCGAAAAATCTTTTTATAATCAAATATAGATTTACTATCGTCGTTATTAAATATTATATATAATTAATAGGTATATTTATCGATATAAAAATTAATATAAATAAAAGATTTGTTTATTTCCCGGTATTTTCGAAGTTCTTTACTCCGATTTTTCGGGTTCGATAGTACTTTATTTTTACCTTTAATTAAATATTTAAGATTATCTACCTCGATATCTTTTTTAATATAAATTTTCTTTTATTAAATAATCTACGGGCGCTAGTCGAATTACTCTTTAAATTATTTTTAATAGAAATTCTTTTCTCTTTATTTAATCTCTTTATTTTATCCCTAGTCTTTAAATATAATTATTTTTCGAATTAATTTTAAAAAAGTTATTATACCGTATAGCCCGTCTAAAGTTAATTAGGTCTAAGAATAATATTAGTAAAATTTATCCTACGCCTTTTTTAGACCCTTTAATATAGACCTCTTTTAAAGTATAATTTTCTTCGTAAACTTTTCTTCTTTACTTTTAAAATAATTAAATAAAATATTATAAACCGAAAAAGTTATATAAATAATCGGTATATATAATATATTTATTATTAATCTATACTAATAGAACGGTTTATAAAGTTTAATAAAGTATTTCATTTAAATTTATTTATCCTTATCTAGTTATAATTATTTCGTTTATTTACGGAAAAACTCCTCTAACGCCGGCCTTAGCTTTAGGGCGCGGATTGATATATAATAAATTAAATCCTATTTAGTCGCTACGTCCTAGAAGAGCTTTAACGTCGTAAATTTATTTCGATATTTTTTATTATATATTCCTTATACCTAATTCGGCCCGACTAATTAATACTTTTTATTATTTAATCGCTTTTAGATATCCTAAAAGGGCTCGCGCCGTTAATTGTTTCTATTAAAATAAATAGAGGCTTTATAAATCTATATCCCTTAATATTAATATAGAAATAGATATCGGTATAATAATTAATATATTATTTAAAATACGAAAGTACCTTTATTAGAATAAACGGGATCCTAGGTTCTTTCCCTATTTTAGAAAGTTCTTATTTATTTATTTTATCGTCTTAATCTTTCTAAAAGTCTTTATTTATTAATAAAATCTTAATTACTTTAAAAAGTTCCTTTAAGCCTAGCTAAATAATATATAAAAAGTATAAAATATAATAGACTCCGGTATTCGTAAAAGTATTTTAATTATTATAGAAAATACGGATCTTATCTTTTATTTCCTTTTTTATAATTAAAAATTAGGCCTTTTCCTCTAGTAATATAATTTCGAGGGCCTAATATATACTATTATTATTAAAGGCGTTATTTATAATAATAAATATTATCCGATCCCTTAATTTATAACGATGAATAATAATATTTAGGTACGAGGCTAGGTTAATATTATTATACTTTCTCTTTATATATTTAAAAACTAGGAGTACCTCGTAGTATTATTATTACTAGTCGATAAAGTATATATTTATAATTATATAATTTTATTAGTTTTTAAAAGACTATAAATCTAGCGCTAAAATAACTTTCGTATTATTATTAAATAAATTCCGAAGGAGTTAATTTTAAATATCGTTATACTTCTTTATAATATAATTTTTAATTATAAATATAGAAGGGAGAGTAATTAACGAATTCGTATATTTAAATACTCGTTATATATCGATATTATTAATAGATCGTAAGAGCCTAAGTCTAATAATTATTTATATAAATAATTTAAAGAAGTCCTTAAATATTATTTCTCGACCGTTAAATTATAATATATTAACTTTTCTTTTACTTCTTTATAGTTAAAATAATAAATATTTATATTAATCTTTATATTTATATATTAAGCGGGTTAAAATATATTTAATCTCTAAAGAATAATATAGTCTAGATTAATTTTATACCTAAATTTAAAACTTTACTCTTATATTAATTTAATATAAAATATATTTTTATACTATTCTAAATATTAATCCTCGTAATTATTCGGTTATATTTTTTATAAATATTTCTCGGCTCCTTTATACCTACTATAATATTATTATAAAAAAACTTTTATTTTAGAGCCGGTTTAGGCGACGTCTAAAAGAAATTAAATATATAATCTTTATATTTCTAATTCTTTTATTTAATTTTTTAGGTACGATACTACTCCTACCTATAAAATTATTCGAGAAAGACGGTAGTTATTTCTACTATATATATATAATGGTATTTATCGGAACCTTTAATCGTTAAGCTCTTTATAAAAGAATTACCTTAAATAACTAAACTAAAAATAGAAAAATACTAACTATTAGATTCAGAATTATTAATAGCGAAACTACTATTTTAAGATATTCTAAATATATATTTCAGAAACTAGTAAAGAAGGTAGGAAAATAAAAGGAATTATTAACTCTTTTATAATTATATAATCTATAGAGGTATATTATATATAATAATTATAACTTAACTATATTAATATTTAATAAGAAGATTATAGAGATAAATCTATATTTATTAAATATATTTTAGGTTAATATCCCGCTAAAAAGTAATTTTAAATATATAATAAATTAATATTCTAACCCTCCTTTAGAAATTCCTTTTAAAATTTAATTAAATCATTATTAATTTAAATTAATAGTTATATCTCTAGCCGTTAATAAAAGCGTAGCCGATATTAATTTTAAATTATTTAATAATCTTAATAATAATACGAGAGTAAATTAAAGCCCTCGATTATTAAAAATATAACGGAATTTAAAGGTAGCGAGGAAAATAATTAATATATAAAAAATATATATAAGGAAACCCCGGGTAAAGAAAATCGCGGTATAAAATAAAAAATTAAAAAGTAGTAATCAATAAAACCTTTACAATTAAATTATTATTTTATAAGAAATTAGGTTTCTTTAGAAAATTATTAATCTTTTAATCCCAAAGCTACTCTTTACGCGCTTTATATACGAAATTATATATATCTTTTATAAATATTATTTTCGTGTATAGTCTATAAGGCTAAACGCGTTATAAAAGGCCTCGAAGGCGATATTAATTAAAGAACTCGCGAGGAAATAATTTAATATTATCTTTATAAATATATAATATTAATCTTAGTTATAATAACTAATCTTTATATAATTTATAATAAACGGATTATTATAGCCTCGAAGGATATATAATTTATACGGCGATTAAAGGCTATATATACTAGGTAAAAATATATTATAATTAATATCTAAAGATCGACGCTTTATTATATTTATTATAATCTTTATACCGATTAAACTAGTACTATTACTTTTACTACGAAATTTAGATTTATTTATAAACTTTTAGACTTTCGATTCTATTTTAGAATTATTTATTAATCGTTTATAATTACTATAATTAATACTATAGTTTATTAATATAAGATAGGATAAGAGATTATTTTAATATAAAAATCGTTACCGAAGGAGTATAACTTTTTATTATAGAATTAAAATAAATAATAATTAGGGATCCCGCTTTTAGTATTATAAATCCGATTATTTTATTTATTTATAACCTCGCTTTCCTTTATACCGAAACTATATTAACTACGTTATTAAAAAAGTGTTTATCTTGATTTAAAATACCGTATAGTATATTTATATATATAAAGCCGGTATATTCAGCTACTAATAAATTAATTAGTCGTAATTTTCTTTATATTTATCTATACTTTAGTCTTTATAAATAAGATAAAGTTAAATAAAAATAGGTTGTAAATTAATAAGATATTAAACTATTATAATCGTATAATTATTAATATTTAAAATACTAAATAAGTATATTAGGATAAAGATTAGGATAATTAATATTAATTTAATTTATAGAAAATAACTCCTTAGCCTCTAAATTATAGAGTAATTAATCTATTATATAGAGGGGTAAAATTACTAGGATATAGATTAAAATAAATAATATTAATAAAATCTATAATAGTCGCTTAAATACTAGGGCTTTAGAATAAAAGATATATAAAATAACCCTAGCCTTCCGGTAAATCTTATAGTATAAATATTAGGACAAATAATTCTAATGATATATACGAACCGTAGTTATTCGGTCCTATACAAGAATAAATCGACTTCGACGATATTATTAATACGAATTAATTAAATATACTTGATTAATTCTCTCAGCCTATCTACCCTAAATTAAAGAATATAATTTAACCGATATTTATTTAATTATATAAACTATTTATACCTAGGAATAGAGTAGAAGATAGTAAATATAATTTAAACAAAAATATTAAAATTAAAGATAACGATAGTACTAATAACGATAATAAGGCGACCGTCGATAGTAATAATAACGTAATAGAGTTGAAAGGCTATATAAACTATTATATAAATAATAATAATATATACGAATAAACTAAGGATAATCCTAAATATTAACGATTATACTAAAAATATTAATATAATAATCACGAATATATTATCGAAAAGTAGGATTATAAAATGGAGAATATATATCTTTATTATCCTTATCCGGCTAATTCCTGGAATAATATTTATATTTAATTAATAATACCCGAGATCCTAGAAGACTACTAAAAGAATAATAATTAAAATAATAATTAAAACGATTCAGCCCTAAATAATTAAAATAAATCTAAATTCGATAGTATTAAATCTTATATAAATTATATATAAGAGCGTATCTTATACTCTTATTTAAAAGAAGTTAATCCTATTTTCTAAAAATATAAAAATTACTAGTAGAATAATTTAAATTACTTTATACTCGATTACTCTTATAATAACTAAGATATAAAAGATATAATAATAAAGGAGGATATTCAAAATCTTTCTAATCAAAATAAAGATCGGGATAAAACTTATAATAATAAATAACTAAAATAGATTCTTTATATTAATAAAAATAATCTATTAAAACCTAGTACGGGCGAAATACCTCTCGATTATTTAA
>JAABUK010004690.1_pt1 | contig 21979 bp, 4 predicted proteins | sample 5559141 | NCBI WGS metagenome assembly JAABUK01 (sample SAMN10711869, study PRJNA513367) | rock metagenome | isolation source: Antarctica rocks | place: Antarctica: Victoria Land, Pudding Butte nord | collected 2016-01-03
TATTAATATCTCACATATATTACGCTGAATATACCCGTCTTTAATTTAGAACACGTATGTGACTTACTAGATATTCATCTCTAATTAGATAACGCTAAGTTTGCGCTCTTAATTAAGTAATATTAAATATATATCTTCAGTCGGGCATATTATAAGTATTTTGTAAGCGGTTTACTAAATATTTATCTTTAGTCAGATAATACTGAGTTTATACTTTCAATTAAGTAACACTAAATATATATCTTTAATCGAGTATATTATAAATATTTTATAAGCAATTTACTAGATATTCATCTCTAATTAAATAATACTAAGTTTACACTCTTAATTAAGTAACGCTGAATATACGCCTTTAATCAGATATATTATAAATATCTCGCAAGCAATTTATTAAATACTCATCTCTAGTCGGGCAATACTAAGTTTGCGTTCTCAGTCAAGCAACATTAAATATATATCTTTAGTCGGGCATATTATAAATATCTTATATATTAATCTTATAAGATAAACATCTTTATTATAATTGTTCTAAATATATTATAATATAATATCTTTATATATAATTATCTAATCATATTTAACTGATTCTCTCTTCCCGTAAATATCTCATATGCGTTATACTGAATATAATTATCTTCAGTTTAGAGCACGCATATAACTCGCTAGATATACATCTTTAATTAAACTTATTAATTATAATTAATAAACAGTAGTTTCACGCATTAGAAAAATCATATAACTATCTAATAATTATTTATTAATTACAGACATATCATCTATTATAATCAAGAAATATCTTAATATAATATAATTAACTTTATAATATTTATAACATATCTGATTATCACTCTCACGCGCGTCTCACACGTTAATATCTTACTTCTTTAAGTGTGAGATATCTCACTCTAATCTTAAGAGCTCTTCTTAATATTATACAATAATAATTATTTATTCTTAATTAGTAATTATTCTATTTTCTCTTAACATCTCACGCTGAATTTTAGAGCGCAGAATATTTAGCATATATCATGCACGCTCTTCATCTACGGTAAGAAAAAGAAGATCTTCTTCTAACTTCTTCATCATAATAGCAATCTCTTATATAGTCTGAATATCCCGCTGTATTAAGCTTTTCAATTAATAACTTATGTTTATTATATAATTCACAGAATTCATAATTAGACTTTTCACTTACATAAGAAAATCACTTCATATATTTAATAATTCGCTTTTTCTGATCTATATATTAAGAGTATTATCTCTTAAATATATAATTATAAGCTCAATTCTCTTAAGCTCATCTCCGCTCATAATTCTAAAGTAGATATAATATATAGTTGTAAACTCTCAGTACTCACGAAGACTTTTTTCTTTATAAATAATAAACTTCTTCGCTCTAATGTGCACGCGTTTTACTTGCGAAACTATGAAAGAGCTGATAAAGAGTTCACGCTTATAAGCTTCTATATTAGTCGCAGATGTCTCACCCGCGAGCTTTTAATGCAGCGTGATAATCTCAGTATGCTTGCGTCTTATAATTATCTATTACTATAATTTTTCAATCTTTAGATTAAGATTCTTATCGCGTAAATTCTTAATCAGCTCATCTAAATTAGTTGTAAAAGAGATGAGCACGATAGAATTGCGTTAAGAAGACATGAGAATTAATTCACACGCGAGTCACGTGTTAGTCACTATTCTGTTCAAGTTACTTAAAGAATTCAGTTTAAAGAATTATCACGCGTGTTAAAAATATAAGGGAGCAAACAGCAATAGTAGAATATATAAGAATAGAAATAGATAGAAAGAAGTTATAATAATTACTCGCAGACGCTTCTTAATATAAACTTTAAGCTGAAGAATAAAGAAGAAGAAGATTAAAATACAGCTCTCTCATCAAGCAAATCAGCTTAAGAAAATCGCTATTATTGTTTATAACATTCTAAAGTCAGCCGCAAGAATGAATAAAGAAGGGAAGGAAGTTGTGAAGATAGAAAAGATGTAACTAACAGAATTAGCAAAACGCCTCAAAAGTATTAAGATCGAATTATAAATATCGATAACTCCTTATACCTTCTCGCAAATCCTCGCAAACACTGAAGAGATAAAGAAAGAGCTGAGAAAATTACAGAAGATTAAGATAAAGATATGAAGTCAAATCGCAGCAGAAAATCATAAAGAGATTGTTAGAATTCTAATTATAGACATTTAACATCAATAAATAATAATAAATTGAAAGAATAGAGAACTGATTATAATCATCACAGATTAAATATAGAGAGATAAAATAGATATAAAGTTAACAGCAATATTGCTGAATGTAATTAGAGTCGCGGAATTATAAAAAGTTACAGATAAGATAATCACATTTCGAAGACTTACGAGAGAAGATTATTTAGTTATCACAGTCTTATAAGCAAGTAAAGAAGTCTTAGAAATAATAATAGACTGATTATGAATAATTATATCGAGTGTAAAAATCAAAAAATTCATTTATACAGTTAGAGCTCATGTTATTCATATTAAAGCAGTAAATGATCAGAATTAATTATAAGTAATTACTAAGATTCTCAAAACTAATTAAAGACTTCACCCGTAAATAGAGCTAGTAAGAGTAGTCTGAATTAAACGCATAATTAAATAAGAAAAGATATATAAATCGCTGATTATCGTAACTGAGAGTATTAATATAATAAATTAATTAATCACTCGCGATTTAGTTTATAAAGAAGAAATAAAGATCTGTGAATAATTTATCTCGGAAGTAAGAATTACTCAGTATATATATTATCAGCAGTATAAATATATTATAAAATTCTGTAAATCCAAATCAGTCTATATAAACTGCGCAGGAAATCATCTCACAAGCGATTATAAGAAAGATTAGAAAGATGTAATCTCTTATAAATGCGAGTTATATAAGAATAATTATCGGACTTAAGAGAAGAGATATTGATTCAAATAACGTGAAATAAAACAAGCTAGCAAAGCAGTTCAGATAACTTCAATACTATATAAAAAGAGTCGTGAAGATATAATCAGAATAACACAATTCACATCTATAACATCATGATTTCAATTCTAAATAAGAGATAATAATGAGTGATAATAAGTTATGAGAGAGCGCAAGAGAAGACTTAACAATTTAATCAGAGCAGTTAAAGTAATTAAGCAGACGCAATTCTCTTAAAAGAGAGCTCATTCAGACTCAGATATTAAAGAGATGGAGATAACTATAATAATCGGTGAACTATTACAACCCCCCGAAATCAGAGATATGAAAATGAAAACAATCGCAATAATTGAGAAAGAGTCGCATTTAATAGAAATATCAGAAATAATCTCAGAATAAGAATTATGCCGTAAGAACTAAGAATACTGCAATATAATATTAATTATAATAAAGAAGTAATACTAATCTCACTCTTACGCGATTCTATAATCAAAGCATTTAATATTCTTGTTATTTAAGAATTCTAAAGAAATCTCTTTACTACAATAGATTACAATTCTTTATAAGCAGAATTTCACTTAGTCTACTCATCTTAAAAGCTTACAAGAGTTTACTTCTACATTAATAAAAGATTATATTTACAGAACTAAAGTATAATAAATCATAATAAAGACGCATAAATATTTACAATTCACATTAAAGAAAGTAGCTCAAATATAACTTATCAGATTCAAGTATATAATATTTACAATCTCAGCTCAAACTCATATTCTAGTAGAGATGCGGGAATACTTAATATACTGCATAAGATCTTAAAAGCGGCAGATATAGAAGCGAAACATATTATAATTAGTGATCTCAATCTTCATCACTTATATTAAAGCGACTTGAAGAGGCTGATCTAATATACAGCAGCAGATATTCTAATTAATATCGCTAATAATCATTTACTTAAGCTCGCAATCCCCTCTAAAACAATAATATAATAGACACGTAAGTTATAGAGCACAATAGATCTGATATTCCTTTCACAAACACTTATAAATAAAATAATAAAGTGCATAATTAGATCAGATCTAATTTAATCATTTAATCACATTCTAATTAAGCTTACTTTTTAAATACAATCGCAGTTACTCATAATCAAATGTAGAAGATGTTAAAAGAGAATAGATATTAAAAAGATGATGATAACGCTGAAAGGCAAGATATCTAATACCCTACTGTACACTAATAAATAGATAGATACAAGGATTCACAAGATACTACAAGCACTTAATTAAGTAATTAATGTGAGTGTGTTATAAGCTAAGCCTTCTAAGTTTGTAAAGAACTTCTAATTAAATGAGTGCGATACAACAATCTACAAAATAAGAGAGACTAGATATAATATATTATAAAACCGCATAGAGAAGTTTGAGAAAAAGTATCGCGAAATTAGAAATTAAAAGATAGCGATTCTATAATAACACGTAAAAGACACGTTCTACTCGCAACTAATCAAAATCATATAAATAATACAGAACATCTAAAGACTTATAAAGTAGATCAAGATTAAAGCAAACAAATCATATATGCTTTCTTAGCTCCCGCAATTAGTTATAAGAGATTATAATGAGAATCAAATTAAAATAGCTGACATAATATCATAAAAGATCGATCTACTAAAGAAGAAATTTTTTCCGAAATCTTAAGAGATAGATCTATAGAATATTCAGAATACTTAATATGAAGAGAGAATTGATTCTGAGTAGATAATTATAAAAGCAGAGATGTATAATACTGTATAGAAGATTGCGAAGAATAAAGTCGCCGGTTCAGATCAGATTCTAAATAGAACACTTAAGAATATAACAGATTAACTAATCTCACATCTTCACACAATCTTTAACACAGCGTTATAAAACAATTATCACTCTAACATATGAAAATAGACGGTTATACTTACTCTTCAAAAATCCGGTAAAGATGATTATATCACTTCTAAAATATACCGCCCGATAATTCTACTTAATATTATAAGAAAACTTCTTAAACAAATCATAGCGTGTAAGCTCTTATAATTCGCTAAATCCAATTATCTCTTTTCAAAAACATAAATAAGAGCTCGAAAAGATAGATTAGCAGAAATAACTCTTCAACTTCTTATAGAATAAGTATATACTATTTAGAATCTTTTAGATTTGAAGAAGATTGTAATTCTTCTTAATCTTAATATCTCAGGCGCATTTAATTATATATCATATAAGAGACTAATACACAATCTCAGAAAAAGAAGAATTCTAAAGACATTAATAAGATGAGTGGAAAGCTTTCTTAAAAACTATATCATAATAATAAGACTGATTAAGAATAAGTCTGAATAATTATAAGTAAAAATAAACATCTTATAAGAATCTTTAATATCATCTATTCTATTTCTCTTCTTTATTATAGATCTATTAAATATTACAAATAATGAAGTATTACGAGTTTTCTCAGCCGAATTCATAAATAATATTAATATCTTAACGTATAAAGCATTAATAGAGCGCAACTATAAATATCTGAAAGAGATTCACCGAAAGTATATGCAATAGATCATAACTTATAATAAACGCTTTATATCAGAGAAATATGAGATTCTCTACTTAATAAGATTATTAAAGAGATTCAATCTAACAGTTATATTAATACTTAAAGAAATATGAATTAATATAAAATCTTATATTTAAGTACTAGAAGTATAGATTAATGTTAAGCTAAGATAAGAATCATATCTTATAAAGATTCAGAAAAAATAGATTTTACTACTGAGCGTAATAAGTTATATCACATCATTAATCTAAAGAGTTATATTTAAGAAGTTGAGACTGATTTACAGCTCCGTTATTAAATCAGCACTATTATATAGCGCAAGTATATAATATAGATTATAAGAAACATCTCTCGCTTATAAAATAGTGGAACAACAACTTAAAATCACTCAGAATCACTTTCTATAAAAGATCTCTAAAGTGTATCAAGTCATAAATAAGCGTATTCTAAAAAAAAAAACGGGAATCTATTCGATCTTAACCGCAATAAATAGACTGGCGGTCTCAGAAGTGCGTAGATAGACTCTAATTATAGAAGACTGTACAGTTTATTAAGCATATACAAGAATTTGTAATAGAGCGTTATTAGAAAGAATTCTAAATTAATAAGCAACACTATTAGATATTAAGAAGAAATAGTTAAAAAAGAGAATTCTAAAGAAATTCTGAATAAATAGCTCACTATTAATAATAGCACTCTCACGATAGAATACGGAAGGAAATGAACAGGAACATCAGTCAATAATATAAAAACAAGCTCTCAAAAAAACGCTGACTAATGCATGAGAGATATAATAAACAGCGTATCTTTAATTCATATCCGCAGATAGAATCAAGAACCCGGCACAGTTTAATCTAAGTTGTAACCGCCCGGAATTCCACGAAGGATTAATAAAGATGGCTAGCGCGCTAATTATTCAGATTCAAACGGAAAAGATTAGACTGAACGGGTTCCTTGCAGATAGAAACATTTCGGGTTACGCACCTGCGTGTCTCTGCAGCTGGTAATGATAAATGATGAAGCATATCATGATATTATGTCCGCTCTTCGCAGGCAAGAGGAGGACACTATTTTCAACCGCAGAAATGAGCGACTATCAATAAATACTCGTAATCATCCGTAAGATCAGAGCAGCAGCACATTTTCTTCAGGAGACGGGACTTCTAGCATAATTTCAAGCAAGCAACATCTAAATTAAAGAATCGAGATTGGAACCTCACAGTGAAGCTCATAAGAGATCGCAATTATGTGATACAGAATGCAAACAAAAGAAAGTGAGATAAGAATGATAGATTTTTTCTCTAAAAAGATTTTCTACTTTATAAATATATAGATTCTCTCATTAGTTATAAGCTAGATAGAAGTAAGAATTATTATTAAGCTGAAGAATATAAAAGACTTAGAAGATAAGACAGATATATATATTCTTCAGACTAATATCTTAATAGATCTTAACAATAATAATAACTCTTCAAAACTTCTTAATAATTTATAATAACTTAATAAATCACATAATCTTATATTAATAATAATTCATTTAAATTTCTATTCTATTAACTTTTAATAATAAAATAGTGATTTATTATAATCTTAATAAGTAATGAGAAATTAAAATTCTATTTTGAAGAGAGAGTCTGAGAAACAATTATTATATTTAAGAAAGATAATAAATATATAAATTATTCAATCTTAATTTAAAGAGATAATAATAATAAATATTAATATAAAGCTCTTTCAAATCTTATAATTAAAATGAATATAATCTAAATCTCTTAATAAGAAATAATTAAAGAGTAAGTCTAATAAACTTTAATATATTCTAACAGCGCTGCTAATATCAGAAAAAGTAGAGAATATTGAGAGATAATATCTATTAAATAAGCGCGATCTCTTAAGAGAAACATGTCTGCGAGATAATTTAATTCGAAGAATATCTGATATATATCTATCGTTCTAATTCCGAGCGGAATAATGAAGAGTAATCTCTGAATCTCATCTATATAAAGCGCGGAAAGATATTAACTAGATCATAAAGACGCTTAATTTAAGAGACATATTATATTTATATTATTTATTAAGAGCAAGAAATCAATTTCATATAAGATTAATGAACAAAATATGAAATTAATCTACTTAAGTTCTTTTTAATATAATCTATAACCGCCCGATTATTAATAGCGGAATATATGATTCTCTTAACTCTTAATCATTACTAAATAAATAATTAATAGCCGCGGTAATTTCAGCTTTAATAATATATATTAAAGTTATTATAATTAAAAAGCTTATAATTAAACTTTAAGTCTAACTAATCTATCTTTTTAAATATTATATAAATTCGATTAAATCTTTTCTTTTAAGAAAATCTATATTCTTTACTAAATATAATAAAGAATTAAAACTTTTATCTTAAAAAAATTAGAGTGTTTAAAGTAGATCTTTACTTAAATATATTAATATGAAATAATAAAATAGAATAGCAGTTCTATTTTATTGATTTTTAGAATCGCTGTAATAATTAATAAAAATAGTTGAAGATGTCAATATTTAATTATTAGAGATAAAATTCTTAGATTTATTAAAGATTAATTATTGCGAAAGCATTTACTAAGAATGTTTTTATTAATTAGTAAATGAAAGTTAGAAGATTAAAGATAATTATATATTTAATCATTTAAAGTAAAAACTAATCTGAGCTATTAATTAATAATCTAAATAATATTATTTAATTAAAGAATTCTCGATACTCTAATTAAGAGCTCAGATAATTTATAGTTATGTCTGATTAATATCGTACTATAATATATAATATAACTGTTATTTCAGATATATTATATTATTATGAGCTTTCATTATTAGATTTAGTTTATAGACTGAATAATAATGAGTTAATAAAATAAATCTTCATCTTTAGCTTTTAATATAATCGAGTTCAGTATAATAACGTGCTTAAAATAAACGCAGATATTGTTATAATCTTAATTATAAGCTATATTAATTAGAGATCGAACAATATTTTTTTATATAATCTATTTAATATTTTATAAGAAATTAAAATTTTTAAGCTTTAAAGAGAATATAATTGCAAGATTGAAACTTAAAGAAATTAATGAAAAAACATTATAAAATATGAAGCCTATAACTTAATTTAACTTAATACAGAAAAACTCACTAAATTAATCTTTGATTATTATATATTTAAGTCTGATTAAATAATACTGATTTATTTAACGCAATATCAGTTAATATAGAGAACGCTTTAGAGCCGATTCTATAACAAATTTATAAATAATAAATAGTTATAACGCATAATAAGTGGTGAGCAGTTTAGACTTATATTTGTAGACGGCTTTTAATATATATTAACTTCATAAAAAATCATATCTTCCCGTCAATATTTTCTGAGTTAAAGCGGAGTCGAATCTTTATAAAAGAAAGATTAATATTAAATATAAGAAGAATTAATAAATTAAGAGCTCTTTCTTAATTTTATAAATAATAATAATATTCTTATATTATATATAATAATATAAAGACTTATTATTAAAATATAATTAGCTTCTTTTATATAAGCAATATTCTTTTAATGTTGAAAGCTATTTATTAACTAAATATATTAGTAATCAGATCTTTTAATATGACTTATAAACTAAGCAAGAATGAATTAATACTTCTAAAGAATAATAGAGTAGAAAATATTAATTAAGATAAATATTTTATCTAAAAAGTCTGACTTCTTTATAATATATTGTGCTGATTATTTTAGATGTATTAATTAGTGATATAATCGAATTTAATAAGTAGATATATTAATATTGATGATATAACTATTCTTAATTGATAAAATAATTTATTTACTTAATTGCGTTAATAAATGAGATCTTAATCTGCTAAATAACTTATTTAACTTTGATTGAACACTAATTTCTTAGAGAGACTTTTGACTTAAGTCAATAAAAGTATAAAATAATAATAGATTAATCTTTATAAGTCTGTTTGAATAAAGATTGAATTTATATTCAATTTATTATTAACACAGAAAATGTTATTTTAATAATAACTGATTTTATAATAAGTTTATTAATCGCTGAAACATATATAAAATAATGAATCTTATAATTAAGTAGATCTTAATACATGTTTATTAATAATCTCTTTAATCTGAAAAGAATTGCTGTGATGTTCTTAATATTTAGAAGTTGATGAAGAGTCTTTCAATAATTATATTAGAGAGTAATATCTCAGTCTTTTAAGAAGTGTTTAATAATTTAAAGCTTTCACAAAGATTAAGAGATTAATTGAAGATGAATAGTTTCTAAACTACTTTAAATATAGCTCAACTTATCGCGATAATTATAATAATTAAAATATAGATATTTTAAATCACACGCGCGTTATATTAATAGAGTTAGCAAGTATATTATCTTAATTAAAAGGTTTGAGTAATCTTATTAAACTTTATTATATTAAGAATAAAGTATTATAATTATTGCTTTTTAATGAGAAATATTTAGTAAGCGCAAGTTATCAGCTTATATTAATTATATTTTTATTCTTTGATTTTAGTACAGCTTATTTATATAAGAATATCTTAAATACTTTCTTATTATTGTTAAAGATTTTATTATAGATTGATTAATATAAAGAGTATTAAGAATTTTCTTATTAATAAAAATATATAAGAGATTAATAAAGAATATTCTTTAGCTGATAATATTAAATCATTAATAATGTCTTTTATATATAAGAAAGATTCGTGAAATAACTGATTTACATATTAGAAACTATTAAGATTAGTTATAATAAGATTTAAATATTAGAGGATTATAAATAGAAATCATTATTCTTATAAAGAAGAATTAAAGATAGATTATAATTAATAATATGAGTTGATTATAGAAGAAGAACAAGATTATACAACTATGAAATAAATAATTATTTATATAGTCGTTATTAATGAGTTATGTATAATGCTTCTAAATACTTCTCTTAAGCATTTTTAAGTATTTATTTTTAAGTGCTTCTCTTAAGTACTTTTAAGTATTTATCTTAACATTTATTTCTGATTATTCTGATTGAATATAACTTTCTAAGTTAGATCTGCCGTATTTCTAGAAGATGTTCGTCTGTGAGATTGTTTATTATGTTCTGAATAATTAGTATTAAGTTTATTGATTATTGATTTGTAGTTATAACATTATATTCTCTCAAGTTAACTTGATCTCTTAAGTTACTTAAACTTATCTCTATAATTTCAATAATTTCTACTTCCTTCTTTCTTTATTATATCTCAGTATTGTGTTAATAAATCTTTCTCTTATAAACGGCGTTAGATTTAGATGGAGAAGATAACTTTATTAAGAGTACTGATTATGATTGCGTGTTCTATTTACGCTGAATAGAATTACTTCTATATATCTTCTAAAGATATCTTAAAGTGTTTAAAGTATATCTATTATAATATTCATTATAATAATAACTTCTCAGAGATTAACTTTCAGAGATTGTGATAAGAAGAGTTGCGTCTGAAGACTGCGCGGAAGATAACTCTTCTTTATCTTTAATAGAATGCTGCGGAGATAGCGAGTTTAAACTCTTATATTAAGTCTCTTCAAACAATTTAAAGTAAGATAATTGCTCGGGAGATTAAGTCTTTAAAAGAGCTTAATCAGAAAGAGAAATATTCAGAAAAGAAAGAGTTATCAGTTAATGCGGGATTGCACGTCACTTTTAATAAAGAGTAGTTAACTGCTTTCTTTAATTCTTTATATATTGAGAGTTTCGGCGGTGATAATTCTTAAGAATCGCGGGACTGAGATTCATTTCTAATTCTTATATATTTTCTGATATATTATAATCTGATTATTTTATTAGATAATGAGTTTTACTCTTAACCTCTTGATTATTAAATACTTTTTCTATTTTATACTTGCAATCTTGATTGTTTAATTAAATTAAAGTCTGTTTAATATTCTTTAATATAGATTTTAGAAGAGAAATATCGAATATAGAGTGAATTCTTATAATGTTTGAGAGTTTAAGTTTATAAATTGATTTTTCTAAGACTTTTTAAACTAAATAAAAGTTAAGTTTTATGTGATTCAGTTTTATGCTGAGTCTTTTGATTTTAATATTTCGATAGAGTAAATACACTGAATTCTCTTCTTTGAGATTTGATTTGTTAATTCTCTTAGAATTATAATATATATCAGATCTTTGACTGATGAATTTAAGATCTTTTATTAATTCTTAATATAAATTGATTAATAATTATATATTAGTGACTGATTTCTGTGTAAGTTGTTTCATTTCTCTTGATTATTTATACGAGATTGATTTCTATTTGTAATTAGTATAGAAAGATGATAATTCAGTTATTATTGAGACATTATTATACGCGAACTATATTAGTAATAGAAGTATTATTCAGTTGTTCTGATGATAGTTTATATAATATCGTAGATATTATTTAAGTATTTAATTGATTCTTTTAGTTTGTTCATCTATTTATAAATGATAAGCTGTGAATAGCTTATATCTAATTCTAAGTTGATTTATCAATAACTTTCAAAACTTAAAAGTGAACAGTCTATTTCGATTAGAAATGATCTCTATTAATATATCATGATTTGCGAATATTATTCGTAAAAATATATAGACTAACTCTTCGACATTTAATGCTTTTATATAATTAATAAAGTAGATATATTTTATTAATCTATTCATGATAATTAAAATATTATTATAACTAACATTAGTCATTAAATTCTTAGATAATAATAGCTTGATAATAAAGTTCAATGTAATAGATTTTCATGCTTCTTCAGATTATTTTAAAGACTGCATCTCTTCATATGATTTGTATTAAAAATACTTGATTTTCTAATAAGTATTGCAGTTGAACAATTCACTGTCGAATTACTTTATTCATTTCTGGAAAATAATAAGATCTGAAAATACATTTTAAAGTCTTTTCTATTTCTTAATATTTATAAGATATTTCCTCATAATATTGTTATATAATCGTTTCTTTTGCTTGATTTATAATATATATCAGTCCTTTATATAAGATCAGCCCGCTATCTTATTTTTAAAAGGCTGAGTATTTTTCGGGATTTTTCTGAATCTCGCGAGATAAATAATCGTTTAAATATAATCTAATAATTCAATCTTTCTAATCTTGATTAGAGATCTGGAATATTAAAGCGATTATAGAGTGATTATATATTATAAATTCGTTCTTGTTCTCGCGTAAAACTAATTGTGAAGCGATTTTAATATCTCGAGCGTGATCTATTTGATGACTTAAAGTGTCGACTTTAATATTATTATTTCTCTTTCAATAAAAAATTTTAAAGTTATAAATTGATAACAGCTCAGATTATTATATTTAACATCTATTTAACATCTTAATAATGATGAAGTATAGTAGATTTTTATGATTTGTGTATACTTTTATAAAGTACTTAAATTCTTTTAAATATACTCTTTATTCACTAAATGCGGTGATTATAATTAGAAGTTTCTTATTATGAATCTCATAATTAAGTTTCGTTAGAATCATCTTTCTAAAATAGAAGGCGATGAGTCTTAATCGTTCTTTATTATCTGATTGACTTATATATATATTAATGATATAATCTAATATATTTATCTCGAGCACAATTTATCTCTCAGAATCAAATATTATGAGAATAAAAGCTGTTATAAATTTCTATTTTAGTTTCTAAAATAAAGACTTTACTTCTATTTCTTAAATGAAGAATACTTTCTTTTAAGTTATTTATATTAATGAGGCGGTCATCTTTAAGTAATCCGTAATAAATCTTAGATAAAAGTTAATAAATTCAAGAAATGATTATAATTTCTTTATTAATATAAATTATAATTATTTAAGTATGATTGTTATCTTAAATTTGTTTATCTGAATTCTTATAACTATTAAGATGAATTCAAGAAACTTAACACTCTATTTATGAAACTCGTACTTCTTAATCTTTATTAGTAGATTTTTTATTTAAAGAGCGCGAAGTATCTTTCGAACATATATTAGTAATTTGAAAAACCGTCCTCTAGATTCTCAGGAGTCCTCTGAGTACTCGTTATCAGATTCTTAAGTGCCCAGATCTTGTATACTCAGGGCTGATTCAGAGTACATAATGAATTGATTATCATCTCCTGTGTTATCTTTACACAGCTACTGTTATCTAACTATCTAATGCATCCTCTAATATTTTATGTGTACATATTATATATATTATATAAAGGAGGATTCATCTTGAAATTTAAATCAACATCTATTAATAAATATATATAAAGAGAAATTCATATTTAGATTAATTGATTAATGTGAATATATAATTATATAAGATAAAAGCTTGAAGTTAAATATAAGTAAGATTATCATATATTTATTATTATGATGTTTCTATTTAAAAGCATTTATGAATAGTTATGAACAGTTCTATCTTAAAGCATCTATAAATAGTTATGAATAGTTCTAAACATTTATTAATATATCATACTTTCTAATTAATATAGAGCTTACATTGAATTAGAGTATATATAGATAATGAGTTGAGATATTAATTCTAATATCTTTATTCTTAAGAACTTCTATACTCATTCTCACACTCTAATTAAATAATGATAAGTCTACATAATAATGCTTGTATAAGTATCAGCATCCGTTCATATTTCTCTTAATCCTGCAGAATGCTCTCTAATATCTCTCCTTCTAATCTATATCATAGTCTCAACTTCCCGGGCGCATTATAATAGAAATCAAGAAAGTCCTCTTATATAAGATATATGAACAGACTGCGTGTTACCTGCGTGCCCGATATTATTAATCATTATAATTCCTAATAATCCTTCTTATTCTCTTTATTAATCGTGTTATTTATTTTAGGAGATATAGAATTATAATTAAAGAGAGGAGCATTATCATTTAAATTAACAGGGCTTATACTAAAGATTTAACGGCTGATATTTCAACTTATAAAGTTCGCCTTTATTAATTATTAATATTAGTACTGTAATCATTTATTAGCTGATAGCTTTATATTACTTATCTAAATATAACCTGACTTAATACTTTTAAGAGTTAACTTATCTACTCTAATCTATAATAATCTAAAGCTACTATTAGTTTATAACACCTTTAATTTTTTTAGAACTTTCTATCGTAAATTAGGCGTAAGATCGTTAAGATAATTCTTTACATTCTTAAAAGAGTCTTTAAATAGATTAGAGACAATCTAATAGCTCTCTTTAATCTACTCATTCTCAAAACCTATCTGATTCTTAACTCTTTTATTCAGTAATATTAATACAATCTTCTATTTTAATTTATTTTACGCATTTTAGATCCTCTAAATTCGGATATAATATATTATAATAAATATCAGTTTCAGTAAGAACATATTAATTCAGGTAACATACTTATGATCTCTTTATCTTTAAACTTAGCTAATACGCGCTTTCCCGTCTTATATTCTTCTAACGCGAATATAATATATATAGTAAGAAAGATAACAGTTTTACCGCGTAATAATAAGAAGGATTTTGCTATATGTTTAAGATAATCTAAAGACTCTCTGAAACTGATATAAAAGAAGACTTAAGTAATTACTTTAACAAGAATAGTAGCAGCGAATCTAAGCTTAATCATATTAGCGTATAATATATTTTAAAGAAGAAACTAATCTGATTATTATCTATAAGAGTAAAAATATTATTAAGTAAAAGAGTGATAACTCTACTTTAATAATTATTTAGATCACTGAAGCAGTAATGCATCTCTATAATATTATGAATATGTTTTATAACATGACTCCGGAAAGATCTGATGATATTATATATCTGCGATAATATTAATAAATAACATGTCTAGAAAAGAAGCTTAATCTATCTATCTTCTGCGCCTCTATACTTATAGAGATCTTACTAATATAAAGACTTCTTTCTATATCATATCTTTAACTTCTTCGGGAGTGAATATATATTCAACATTCTCATATTATCATATCTAATTATATTAAATGCCGCTCTGATTATATTAAGCATCTTTAATCATTTAAGCTCTATTCTAAAAATATTTTTAACAGCAGTAATATTCTTACTAAGATAAAAATCGGCTTGTGATCTTTAGATAACTCGGTTTTCAACTGTCGCGGTATCTCTTACCACATTAATATTCTTTTCTGCTCTTCACCTTCTTTAAATATATCTTGCATATTAGACGCACGCCCGGGTTAAGTGAGAGAGAGAACGGGAGAGTTATTACTATCTTATAAGATTGTAAATATCGGATCCGCTGATTAAGCTTAATTAGAACATCTACTTTTAAATTGTAATATTTTTAATGTCTAAAAGATTAGCTTACTTAAATAATGAAGTTAAAATATGCTAAAGATGAAGACCTATAATATAAGCTTTATCAGGAAGTCTAAGTCTCCTAATCTCATCTCTAGTTTATTATTATATAGTTGATTATATTTCTCTTTATCTAAAATTATATCGATTTTCGAATGTTTATAATACTTTAAAATAATATCATCTTCATCTTTATCTGAAGATAAGTTTATCGTGTCTATAAATAGCGCAGCTATCTAAATATAAGTATTATATTAGCTGTAAACTCTTAAATGCGAGCTTTATTAAGAACATATCTTTTATTTTAATATTCTCTTCTTAAAAGCCTGACTTACTGATATTTAAGAGTAACTTAAAAATGAATCAGCCGACAGTTATACTTATAATCAAGATCTCAAGCTAAACTGCATATATTATAATTCTTATATAGATGACTTTATAATTTTCACTTCTACTATATTCTTCTGAAGAACGATCTTACTAGATATAATGTGCAAATATTGACTGTTATAATCAATCTAAAATCGCGATAAATTTCAGAAAAGAGGATATCTAATGCGAGCTCTGAATTGAAACTGTAGAAATATAATAGAGAGTAATTAAGGGAAAAGTCCGATTAATTATCTATTAACAGACTTAAAAGTGATATTATAAAGCGCAGAAGAATCATCAGTAAACAATGTTATGAACATATTAAATAAGACTAAGATTAACTAACTTTAAATAAATCTTAGCTTTTTACTAATAAAAAGAGATAATCAAGTCACATTCGCACAGATTATTATTCTAACACTATTTAAATTAAGTATTAATAAATAGAGATCAGACTTTATAATTATTAATAGATCTTTAATCAATTCTCCATAAATATAAAGCTTTATAAGATTTAGAAAGACTTTCTTATAATATAGAGTATCATTATATTGCTTATTCTTTCTAAGCTAATCTAATTAGGAATCAGATCATTCTTATTAATACTCCAGCCTTATTGCACGGAATCACTACAATTTTAATGACCGCATTATATATTACTGCTGTGAATAGAGCTGAACATATAAAGATAGAGCTGAATATATAAAGATAGAGCTGAATATATAAAGACAGAGCTGAATATATAAAGATAGAGCTGAATATATAAAGATAGAGCTGAATATATGAAGATAGAGCTAAATATATAAAGATAGAGCTGAATATATAAAGATAGAGCTGAATATATAAAGATAGAGCTAAATATATAAAGATAGAGCTAAATATATAAAGATAGAGCTGAATATATATAAGCATTATATTCAGTTCTATTCACTTCTATTTATAATATGCGGGTTCTTATAATTAAGAAAGTATAATTAATAATGTTATCACTCAGCTTATAGTAGTTATAAACAGAGATAAATATAAAGCGTTATTATAGAAGACTATCTTTAAGATCAATATCACTCACCGATAGTTTCTTAATTCCGCGAAAATTATATATAGCGCTACAGTAATCATAACTTTAATAGATTAATAACTTACTTAATAGCAGTCAATCTTCAAGTCTAGATAATCTAAGTAATATACTTAAATCTCATCTTAAGCTCTAAGCTAACTACTATAAGATAACATCTATTCTAAGAGTATTTCAGTCTACTCTAATAATATATCTCTAAAGATCAATATAAAATTAATTTTAATTAAGAACTTCTCCTACTTTATTAAGCATGTCTAAGAAAAGCGTGATGAGAAGAAGTAGTAAGAAAGACGTGAATATAGAGAAGATAAGAGTATATAAGAGGATGAGAAATATAACGTTTCATATCTGATAAGTTATAATCTAATGAGAAAGAATGATGAAGAGTGAGACATCTAATAAGAAAGAATAATAAAGATTAAGATCTTAATAAAAGAGTAGTAATCTCTTCTCTTAGATACTCATACTCATTTTAAGATATTTTAACGCCCGTTAAATATTATTAATAATGTATTATAATTGCGAGTATTAAATAGAAGCTTATTATTATTATGATTATCATTATTATAGTCTTGTTTATCTACTTTTAATAGCTCATGAATACTTCTTTATTAACTAATAAGATTAAGAACTCTTTCTCTTTTGTATCATCTATATAGTACTCACGCTTTTTAAATAGATAGATTGAGAGTCTAAATAACTATTATTCTCTGTATTATCTACTCTCCATCTATATCAGTTCTAAATAAGATCAGGAGAAGTGTATCTATTATCTGTACTTATGCTATAATCAATTCTAAATATAAGATTACGGAGACCCTTATTATATATATCTTATATAACTGTTTATCAGACGCGTTTATTCAGAATATAAACTCTCTCCTCAGTCTTCAGAATATAAAATAATACGTCCGTTCTCACATCATATTCTAGTTTATTTACTAGTATCTAAAGAAATCTATAAAACTGAAGATGATTAATATAAGTTAATCTAAACTCGCTAGTATTATCTACATAAAAATTATAAGACTGATAAGTTCTCACCTCTTTATAACGCTAATAAACAATAATCATAACAGAATTGAATTCTAATAGAGTTAGATAGAAGATATCTATAATAGTAGCGCCTGTTTTAGAGCTTTCTTTAATATTATAAATATTTAAAGAAGGTGTCTTCTAAATTATAAAAGAATGTTAAATAGTAGCTGCTTACTTATATAATCATCCCCGTTTTCTTATGCGTTAAGTCTTATTCTATATCTAAGAGTTCTAACATCATTTATTTTAATTCAGTATCTGTATTATATACCGTAGATCTCTATATAATAGATTCTCATTAACGCGAGAATTCTTTAATATCTTCTTAATCTATTACGTATTTTATACGCTTATAATAATCTTCTCTAATTAAAGCACCGTACTTCGCCTCTACAGCTTCACATTAAGTATATTATTTCTCTATAGATCCCGCTCCAACTCTTTATATACTGCGTTATATATATTCATATCAGCTTCTCAGCTATTTTAAATCGCGTATAAACTTATAATCTTCTTAGAAGTAGATTCTTAATTAATCTTAAAAGATGTATAAGTTATAATAATGATAAGAGATTTGTCGCTATTATATTATATGAGAATGATTAATATAACAATAATCCTAATAAATAATAAGTAGAGAAGAGAAAAAGAACTTAGTCTTCAGATATATAAAACTTGAATTTAACTAGATATTAAGAAGTATCTAAATCATTTAAAGTATAAGATAGATAAGTAAGAGGTGCTGATTATATATCTAGAGACTAAACTATATTCTGAAGATATAGAATTATAATAGAAGTAAGAGGTATGAGATAAGAGATGAAAGTCGGAAGTTATAAAGATATAGTGTATAAATGATTTATTGCTGATTAGTAACTAGATGCGTTAGTTAATATTAACTATAAAATATATTAAGATATTTAGAGATAGAATATAACATATTAAGACATTTAAGAATACATTCAATAATTATTAACTAGATTAAAGAAACAAAGCTATAAAGATAATGTTAATATATAGTAGAAATGAACTGATTTCGAAATTAAGTATGATCTTATAATATCTATATTCTTCTATCCTGCCTAAAATTATTACTAATTACTAAGTGATCAATTCTGATTATATTATTATCACTTTTATCACGCTACTAAATAACCACCTATCTTATTCGCGATCTATTCATCTTCACCTATCTAAGCATCTCTCTTCATAACTCTCTTCTAATCAACAGTTAAATTCTTATTTTCCTAACTCTCTGAAGCTTTAGTCTCATCACTAATCACTTTTATCACACTACTAAATAAGCACCTACCTTATTCGCGGTTTATTTATATTCACCCATCTGAACATCTCCCTCTAAGACTCTCTTCTAATTAATAGTCATATTATTATTCTTAGGAATCTCTAAAGCTTCAGTCTCATCACTAATCACTGTAAATTCATCATCACTATTCTGCTCAGTATACTTCAGCCCATCTTCATCTCTCTTTTCCGAAATTAATCATCTCACTTTCATATAAGATGAGTTATTAATAATCCGCATTTAATAATATAGTTAACGCTCCTTATAGTAATTAATTAGAGCTTTAAAATATTTAACTTTATTCTTATAATTCTTTTTCATCTCTTCTCTATTATTAATAATAAACAGATCATAATAAGTATAAGAGAGAGTGATATTAAGATGATTTACTAATCTAATAAATCTAATTTTTTAATTTATAATCAGATCGCAGATAACTATCTTACGTTCTTTATTCTAAAAGAAGTTAATCTTTATAGTAGTGATATTAGTAACTAAAAGATTAGATTCAGTCTAACGAAGTAGAGTGATCGCGTTAGATAGAAGAAGGAATTAAGCATGATATAATGTAAGAATTATAATGTCGGCATCGATCTTAATAATATAATTAATGAGTAGCTTTTATATAATATTTATAGTAAGACTCGCATTCTTTAAATTATATATTGATTTCTGACTAAGTTTGAGCTTCATTCTATTTTCAGGCACGTCTAGTTATATAATTGAATTCTGTTTTTTAAATCAATTCAAATTAAAGATCTTAATTCTATCCGCTATCTTAGAATATAAAGTTAATAAGATTATAAAACTTAGTCTATCTCAGCGGTAATAGAGCTGCTTAATTATCTTTGCAAATTCCGACTGCATTTAATGATTCTCATTTAGAATTGAACAGTAATAGTCAGCGTAATAGAGGCGCGTGAAAAGAGAGTTCTTTAGCTAATTAGCGAAGATATTAGAATCATCAGAAAGATCAGATAAAGACTGAATAACAGATCCTAATTATTTATTATTACTAATTAAAAGCGTGAATATTAGATTATAGAAAATCAATGATATAATTATATCTATCTTTACTACTCTAGCTGCTTCCTCTATAATAATCAGAGCTAGATTGTAAATTAAATGGAGGTCAGTATTAATAGATTAAGAAAGAGTATAGATTATAATATTAGCTTACTGAATTATATACTCTTAAAGTTATTTAGTGTAAGCTCTGAAATCAATTATTTCTGCAGGAGTAAGATTATTATAAGAATATTAATGATAAAGATTAGTGAACTTCTTAAATCTATTAGATTTATCGAAAGAGCTATTAATATCAATAATTTCAGTAACTTATAATATTCACATTCTCAAGCTAAGATTAATAATCTGAAGATAATCATCAGTAATATCATATTAATATTTACCAGTTATATTAGCCTGATAGAAGTTATATATAACTTCAGCGTACTATACTCCTGAAAGATCTTGAGCTAAGTTCACATCATTAATAATAGATAAATAAGCATTACTAGAAAGAGACTGCTTTGCTTTTACTGTCTAATATATAATATATTTCTTTATTACTGAAGTATGAAGATAAATAATTATAAACTCTTTTAACTTCTTTAAATCAGAATTATCTTTAATTATCTTTTAAAGATGTAAGATAATAGCATTTATAGAGTTATTAATTATTAAGATAATTATAACTTTCTGCGGCAACTTATATTTTAGAAAACTAAATGTAATCTAATAAGTAATATATATCTTTCCTGTATCAGAAGAGCCTTAAAGTAAAGCAATCAGTTCTTGATTTACTCAGTATTCTTTAATATAAAGAGTCTATTCTATAGAGAGTTTAATTTCCTACTTAATATTAGGTTTCGCGATATAATAGTATGCAAAGAGATTATTAAGAGATAGAGCAGTAAAATGATTTATAAGTAAAACTTACTTCAGAACTGATTTCTTTAAAAAGATGTCTAGAAGTAGACGTAAAGTATTAAGTTAATAACAGAAATGTGTTTCAGAGCTACTAATACACATAAGAACAGGATGAAGTATAGCTTATTAAATAATCTTAAATACAGCCTCCTTATTCTTAATAAATTTAATGTTTATAAAATAGAGAGCAATATTTTAATATTTATACTCAATATTCTTCTTATCTCACGAACAAGTTATAAGAATGATGACTTTTTTAGTAGAGATAAACGAAAGAGAATTAAGAACAATATAATGCTAATAATATATAGAGCTGTTAATTTCTAACTCAAAATTAAGAAGAAGTTTA
>JAABUK010004691.1_pt1 | contig 21972 bp, 27 predicted proteins | sample 5559141 | NCBI WGS metagenome assembly JAABUK01 (sample SAMN10711869, study PRJNA513367) | rock metagenome | isolation source: Antarctica rocks | place: Antarctica: Victoria Land, Pudding Butte nord | collected 2016-01-03
TCCCCGGAATTGGGCGATCAAGTCGGCCACGACTTTTGACACCGACCCTCGGCAGGCAATATATATGCGTGCCAAGCATGCGCTAGGCCTAATCAGGCCGACAGGCCGACATGCCGATGCTGCAACTATGACACGTGAGAGAATACCATGTCGGCCCAATAAAGAAATGCCGTGGTGTTGATGATTTTGGTATCTTCGGAGTAGATACTGGTCACAAGAGGCGTACGCATATTAAGGTATTTGCTACTACGCTGGCTAGGCTGTTTGAATAGGGAGAATTTCCATTATGACATCAAAGAACCCACTTTTGGTTGAAGGGAGAGAATTGATGTCATGTATCTGGCAGAATCTGGTCCTCTATCGTACGAGAATCACCTACGGCGTCGATATTGTATTCGAGCAATCTGATGGCAAACTAATGGCTTACTGGATGTATTCAGTACATGTGTTGTCTCAGATGTCTTTCCTCAAGTGTTGTTCTGGACTGACAAAAAGCAACCTGCGGTGTCGACGATGACCTTGTGAGAGTGTTGTTGAAGAAGGGTCATCGACAGCTCTTGATACAATATAAATAGATGACACACGATTTGCTCCACATCGCTCCTCCTCTTCCTAACAGCATCCCTGGTATCAGAGGAATAAACATCTTTCAACCTGGCAAAGGTTAAAGAATTCTTCCGAAGCACACACCTTGACAACAGCAACTTGGATATCGACCACAGGGAAAGCCGCATAATCGACGCTCATCTTTGTCAAGCGTGCCCTTGTCATCAATGCCTCGCCCTGCGATTTCTACATCACAATGGCCTCATCCGAGCAACATCGAAGCCTATATCCTCCACCTAGCGCAACGTCTTGGCATAGACCAGACCCCTGACTGTTCTCGGACAATGCTAGTCCAGGTTTGGCAGGGAGACAACTGATCCATGGAATTCCAGGTTGTGAAATGCGGTACTTTGGCGCAAACCAATGGATGTCCGCTTGCAGGTGCAAAGGGACCCATATTGAACAAAGTGAACCCTCTCGCAGCACCATTTGCCGCTACTGCTTCACAGCCACCGGCGCCCCCGATGAGTCGTAGCCATGGACCCAGCGCATCAGTCATCGTCACCATCATAGCAGTCGTCATTCTGGCCACAACTGGTGTGTTGTTGTTCCTGTGGGATTACCAGAAGCGGGAGCGTGCTCGACAAGTATTGCATGATAGCAGGGGAAACTAGACGGTGGTCATACGGCTCGAGAACTACAATGGTAGGTTGGAGCATCGGCGTGTAATGCTATTGGGTAGGCCTCATGCACAACCCAGCGTGGAGCACGGACGTGTCCGAGCCGACAGTGTTGCATACCTTCCCAATGGCTTGCAAATGCCTCGTCGACCTTTAGCAGCTGCTAGGGCGTCGGCCGCTGGTAGAATCCGAGTAGCGGAAGATCAGGCCCATCCCAGGGCTTCCGAAGAGACTGCACGGACCCTTGTTGCGTCAGTCAGGGACATTCGTTCGGTTACGTCTGATGCGACATTGCGCGACACAGAGAGTGAATATGACTCGAGTGAGATGGAAGGAGAGACCTCAGCCACTGGTGATACGGATGCTGAATATGGCTCGGGTGAGACAGACAGTGAGACCTTAACCGCTGGACGGAGACAAGTTGCTTCGCTAGACGACATTGCGGGATACCGAAGCTGGAGAAGTGCCGAATGACGAGAATGCGAACGTTGTCCCTATCAATTTAGTGAAGACGCTAAAAGCCAATGTACTTCATCATAATTCTGGTGGACTCCGAGGGTAATCTTGCAGTCGTCTTAGCTACCCCACTTTGTATCTCATGGTACAATAGTATGCAGGGCTGTCTGTGTACCGCCCGGTGGCTAGGCAATGACACCAATCACTCTACATAGCAAGCTCAGCATTTGCTGGCTGATGACGTGGGGTTGACAAGATTCATGATGTAACTCGCAAGATCTCGTCAGCTGATTATGTCCTCAATAGTCAGTATCGAAGCTACATACCATGTTATTACGTGTTGATCCGGTAATCGCACTTGTTGCACAAGGCAGGAGCTGAACGGGCCGGCTTTTGGTCACATCAAAGCTAGCACGGACTTGGAGATACCCATCAAAAAAACATAGTCTATCATACAAGCGCTTTGATACAGATGTCACTGGAGAAATGCCCATCGATTGGCCATCTTCTTCCCATCTACAGACCATTAGGAGCAGTCCACATGCAGAGACAGGGTTGATTGAGGGAAGTCTGACCATAACTTATTGTCATTGGCAGCATAATGTAATCCCACAAGGCCCTCTGACCCGGCTAGCCTTTCCCAAGTGATCCTAACGCAGGTCCAACCCCCCAGGAGGGGCGTGTGGTTTACGGTCGGAGCGTCGAACACCCTCAGAGTTTGGAGTGACTGATCCAGAAGTACAGGCCTGGCTTGAAGGCGAAGCCTCATCGTTGTCACCGACCTTACTTCCGGTCTGGCTTGGCGGAGTGGAGGCCCGCAGGTATTGGTCCTTTTGTTTAACGGTTACGACAGGCTTTTGGCCGGTGGAGCCAGCAGACTTGGACGATTCGGCGCTGTTGAGGTCTTGCTTCGTACCTTTTTTCAGCGCTACCTTCTCTTGCTGCGACATATTCTTCAATGGTTTGGACGCCGAAGGAGAGTCCTAAGCACATAGTCAGCCATGAAAGAGCCATGTGCAGCTTGACAGTGACACGAGCATAGCATACTTTGGTGAATGTGGGTAGTTTTGTTGGATTGGAGGACATAATGATATAGATTTGATGTTGTAGGAGACAATATGTAAGCTTTCGGCTGCTCTGTTTGAGGAGCCTCATCTTAGCGAAGCGAGCATACCAAAGGCAGCGAGAACCTACTTGTGTATGGTTGGATGATACGCTAGATGAACGAATCCTCGATCATAGAAGCTTGTGATATTGTTGTCGTAGAGAGAGGACGAGAGACGTAATGTTAAAAATGAAATATTGAGCGTTGTCTTTTATGTCCCAGCAACAAACTAGTCGACGTCACCAGATAATCACTGCGGGTCCCAGAAGAAAGATAGTATACCCTCGGTATCGAAGCCGCCGGCTTAGGCACGACTACAAGGGGGACATTCACTTTCACTGCAGGAGACAATGACAGGGCCCCAATGTCGGGTTGCGGTCAATCTACCACAACGGGCCACAACTTCGCCAGAACGAGAATCTCCGAAACACACGAGCTGGCTTGGTGAACGAGCCCAGCGACTGAAGAGGTGAATGAGAAAGATGGATTCAGGTCTTTGAGGGGTAGAGCTCGTGTGTTCCGTTGTCATTGGTGGGAGGAATGCGGAGAAGGCTCCTGCATACCATTCAGGTACCTTCGCTCACCACATGACCTTCTTCAGCCATTGTCTCCCACATTTTCCACATTCCTAGAAATTACTGATGGACGGGCTCAATGAGGATCTCCATTCCCTTGTGATGATTTTCAGTAATGAAAGTGCAAAGACCCAAGTTACAAGCGGAAAACAACCTGAGCCTCTGTAGATGGCATAGAACTAAACTTGATCCTATGAAAGCAGGCTCTGGCTATCACAACGAGGAGGAATACAAGCCAGTAAATGAAGTACAAGTAGAGATACCGCACCTTGAATCACATACAACAGTACTGCTGTGAGTAAAGCAGGTAGGTTGTATGCACGTCAGTAGTGCTTCTTGGCAGGCAGGGGAGACAGGGTGACAGGCAGGGGCAGGGATCCCTCCGGAAGCTAGGGCAACGTCGTCATCCCGCTCGCTCTTCAAGCTGTTGATTTCTAATCGCATCATGGACGCCAATATGAATTCTGTGAGCTTGCACCCGCTGCTACACACTCAATCCTCCTTCTATCGCCTTGTTCACCGGCCTTGGAAGGCTAGCCGGCGGAAGCGGGCCCGAACCCAATACTCAAGCCGCGTCCATCCACAACGCCGACGGCCTTCAGCACGGCGGTAGTACCTGAGCGTGCGGCTCGCTTCCCAAATCGAGTCCTTCTGAATACCTTCATTACCTCTCTGTTGATCTTGTCGAGATCTTGCGGAGCGGCAGCAACATTCAAGATCGTACAGTTACACGCGGTTCATATACCGCTGGGAGACACCCTCACAGCCCCCAACATCCGTACGGCAAGAATTGGTCCAGATAGTGGTCTGTGAACATGGGGCTTCTGTAAGTATCAGGATCGCTCTAACAGTCTTCTTCGAGGTGTCACTGACTCTCCCTGCCTGTTAGCGCTCTCGGTACACCTCTGGACTGGCCTGAAGCCAAGAAAAACGCAGACCATGTACGCCAATGGGGCATTGAGGTGGGCTATTGATATGCACAGCCTATTTGTAATTATGATTGATGGAATTGGCAGCAATTGCTTGCGATATGGGAGCGCGCAAAAGGCAAAGAAAGGGATGCGCTGCGGTGGGGTGACGAGGTCGGTCGAGGATATTCAAGTCGTTACACCAGAGTGCTCATAGCAAAGTACAGATCGAGTACTTAGTGGTTGCTTTCGATGAGGATTGCCGGAAGGTCAAGCTGTCGTTGAGGCAGGCGGACATTCTCAAGGCTTTGGCTGAGGACGATGCTCTGTCCAAACAAGGCGGATGCGTGCCTGATCTCCAAGTGATCAAACAGTGGGCCATTCAATATGTTGCGATGATTCGAGCGGGTGCTGATACATTTCAGCCACGGCGACTCGATACCGGTCTTCCACCCCGAATTTGGGCGCTTCATGTTGGAGGCAACGCCAGGAAAGCCATGGGGAATAGGATTCAAGGACCTGTTAGACGTCGAACGGAATATGAAATGGCGGTTGGTCATCATCACTAGTATTGCTGATGCAGAGTTCCCACTAAAGCGCCGACAGGCGGAATATCGCGAAGGATCACATGGAATTGAACGAATACCCAATAACGCTTACCACCTTCCCTCGCCTAGGTACAAAGGACGACTTCATCACTCCATACTACCCACCTTCGGGAGAGAGACTACGTTCACAATTTTTACCAGACGAGATCGCAAACCCACACATACGCTTCCCCACTTTGGCGGCCAACATTCGATCCCGGCGAGGTCGCAAGGTCGAAATCAACGTCCCAGTATTCAAGGATGTCAAAACACCAGTACCGTTCAGAGATCCTACAGTCGACTATGAGCTCCACAACTGGCCTGAGGACGATGATGTACGAAATGGCGCCGTAAAGGATGACAACATCTACATGGATGCAATGGCTTTTGGGATGGGCAGCTGCTGCTTGCAGATCACCTTCCAAGCAAAAAACATTACGGAAGGCCGACGACTATACGATCAGCTAAGTCCACTAGGACCTATAATGCTCGCGTTGACCGCTGCTACCCCTATTTACAAGGGTTTCCTTGCAGACACGGACGTGCGGTGGAATCAGATCAGCAGAGCGGTCGATGATCGTACGCGCGAAGAGCTTGGAGAAGCAGTAGGCGATCCTTGCGCGGCTTGAGTGAGTTTATGCTAACACACAAAAGCCACTAAAACACGACCGATGGCGCGTACCAAAGTCCCGATATGCCTCAAACTCCACATACATTTCCCAAGATCCTCGTTTACGCAAAGAGTATATGGATCCTGATCTTGTGGTCGACGAAGGTTTAAAGCAGCGTCTTGTAGATGGCGGTATGGACGATCTACTGGCCACACACTTCGCACATCTCTTCATCCGAGATCCAATCGTTATCTTTGCAGAGGACTTGAAGCAACTCGACCTCAACAAGACCGACCATTTCGAGAACCTGCAGTCTACCAATTGGCAGCACATGCGCTTCAAGCCGCCGCCACACGACAAGGACACCGGCTGGCGCGTCGAATTCCGACCAATGGAGATCCAGATCACCGATTTCGAAAATGCAGCATTTGCAATCTTCATCGTACTCATTACCCGTGCCATACTCAGCTTCGACCTCAATTTCTACATACCAATACCTCTAACAACTGCCAATATGGAGACAGCTCACGCGCGCAATGCGGTACTGAATCAGAAGTTCCATTTCCGCAACGACCCTCTTCCTCCACGGCCCATGAGGTCCAATGGGGCATCTGGCACTACCACACCTGCGAACATACCATCTCGACTGCCCACACCCAGAGGCCCAGTTGAAGACGAGCACTCGCTCATGACCATCAACGAGATCATCAATGGACAATCAGGAGAAGGCTTCCCTGGCCTCATTCCACTAGTCGAATCATACCTGAATAGCATGAACGTTGATGTTGAGACACGTTGCGATCTGGCAAGGTACCTGGATCTTATCAGCAAGCGAGCTTCTGGAAAGCTTTGGACAGGTGCGAAATGGATGCGGCGCTTCGTACGCGAACACAAAGAATACAAGTACGACAGTGTTGTAAGCGAAAGTATCAACTACGATTTGATCAAAGCTGTCGAGGAGATCACAGAGAATGAGGGTAGGAACAGACTCGGCGAAGAAATGCTTCAAGCTGGTAGGATAGCGAGACCGACAGGTTCAGCATGTGGTTGACCATGATCTGAAGTTTTACCTACTTCTCTTCTTGTGGATAGATTTCTTTTCCCAATAAGTTCAGGATACAGTTGACACAGAACAGACATCTCCTGCTATCTACTTCGCATCAACGCTAACTGTAAATCATGAACAGATCGTGTTCGCCTTTACGGCGCCTCCGATCAACCCTGGTCTATAATCATAACCTTTGTCCAAATTAATATGTACCACGAACACAGCAATCCAAATTCCGAAAGTCCGACCCTCGTAGCAGCACACCCTATCGATCCAGCTCCTCAGGCGCGCCATATTGACTCAACGCGTTAAATTACAGATAGTTACCCGCAGTCCCCTCAAACCAACTTAAATCTCATCACAGATACAAAGTCTAGACGACTGAGCTGTGCACAGCTTCCGGACCGACTGTAAAGTGAAAACAGTATCTTACGTTCAGGCACAGCTTGTTCAAAGTTGTGCTTGTGTAGGTGATAATATTCAAGGCGGAGGTGGCGATTGGAGGAAAAGGGACAGGAAGTTGAAGAGGCCGAAGGCGTTGAGCGATGGCAAAAGGGGAAGGGGATGAAGGTGAATTGGTAAGATTGAGAGGAGGTACTGACGAGGAGAAGGCAATGGAAGTTGAATGGAACATTGATGCAATGATTACTGCCAAACCGCATGACGAATTCGCATGCGGCTGAAAAGAGACACATCAGTGATGATTGGAATTTTGGTCAACTACAATAGATTCAGTACTACGAATTGTATCACTGACGAAAGGAACAAACGGCATAGCGTAGGAGATCGCGTAGTGAAACATTGTATGTACTTCACTTTCAGTTCGTATGTGCGCAGATGTGGAAGCTCAAAGACTAACATCTTCGCAGATCAGTATCTCATTTGCTTTCATCTATACCTCGAATATCTTCTCCAACTCGGACTGTATGTATTTACCGCTTCCTAAATACTCCAGAAGGTTCTCTGTCTTCTCGCAACATTCTTTCTAATTTGTTGATTGCTGCCATCGCAGGTCCCAGCCACAGAAAGCTTCCGCCTCTTCTCACTTCCTTCCATTTGGTACCGCCGTCTAAGTCGTCTATCCAAAAATCATCCCAGATCCTGTCACAGTTCCCCACCAACATCTTCCGTCACTCCTCTAGGAAAGGAATAACACGGCGCAATCTCCGAGTTCCTTTGATCTTCATCCACTCTTGCTTGCGAATACACGCGCAGGCAAACGATCGATCCGTCCTTCTTGAGCCAACCAACATTCCCCCCTCGGCTCCCTCATCAACATGTCTTACACATCCCTCCAAGGCCGTTGGTCAGGTATGATCTCTGCTTCCTCTGCAAATCTGACTCGACTTTCAGACGAACTCCTTCTTCTCCTTCTCCTTCTCGGATAAACGTATTCATCATCGTCGGACCGTGCTTCATTGTCCGGTTGCGGCTCTGGAGAAGTGTGAGGGGTGGCAGGTGCATGAGCATGGGCGGCATCACCACCAAGTGCAGCGGGTGGAAGAAGTGCGAGATCTAAGGCGGCTGGGGGAGGAGCAGCAGGAGGTTCAGGCACCGCCTCAGGTGCAGGCTCAGGTGCAGGCTCAGGAGCAGTTTCGGGTGCTGGTTCTGGTGCCGGTGGTGCTTCTGGTTCTGCTGGTGCCGGCGCTCCAGGCGCAGCACCACCCCCAGCATCACCCCCACCACCATCCGGTCGCCTAGGAGGGCCCTCAAACTCAATAACCTCATCGTCACCAGGCCTACGCAACAACTTCCCATTGATCAGTCGCTTGTTGCCCCACAGAAAGACCGCGACGACCACTACAATCACAGCAAAGACGGTGCCGATGATAATACCATTGAGCTTGCCTTGAGAATAATCGCCTGGCACAGCTGGAGGACCTTCGTTCTGTTGGTCATTGACTATTGAGTTTGCTATCGGCGCCGGGGATGGGCTCTGCGAAAGAAATGTGGTGACTTCTATCTCTTCCGGGCATGCAGATGCTGTTACGACACTACCGCAAGGCAACACGGTCTGCAATACGGTACAGATGCTGTAACCAGGGGCGAGCCACGTCGTCGTAGGAATTGTGATGCTGCATTCTGCATCTTGAAGTTTTGGCAGTATGAGGACACCGAATTTCTCCGAGAAGGAAAGCAGGGCAATAGGCGGTAAAGGGGAGGGGAGAATGGGAGAGACAGCTGCACTTGATGGTCGGCTCGTTGGGCGGAATACCACCACCATTTCAAAGGAGGAATGACTGAATAGCAGCACTTATGACCTCGGATCAAAAGCAATTTCAGCAGAGGACATTGCTGAACGGAGAAACGGGCGCCTTTTTACGGCCGTGAATTTCGTGTCACTTCAACGAGATAGGCCCGACCATCGCCATGCATTTTCTTTCGATACGAACAGTTTCAAAGGACATCGTCACGTAAGTGATGGCAAGGACTTGCGACATTATATACTCTTGATTGAAGTTTTGGCTGAGATGAGGAAATCGAAGGGAGAGAACCCAACCACCAGTGCAAGACAGATAGCGTGAGCTACCTAGGTACGCCATGCCTTCATTATGCCTCCAGATCATCCTTTAAATGCAAAGACGTAGACTAATGTGATGGCAATAAATGCCGTCTAGGAACAAATTCGACTCGCACTGCATCCTGGGAGATCTGCTGATCAAAATTCCGGTTCCAGACGTCCACACTCGCTCTCAAAGTCCAACCTCATGATCCCAATACCTGCTCGGTATTTCCACATTCATTCTCACCATCCATCTTCCGCGGGCCCTTCATTCCCCCCTTTGTCCTGTCGATGAGTGGTACCATCAACTTGCTCCTCCTCTAGTTCTTCTTCGTTCGCTTCTTCCGAAGTGCCAGCAGCATCACGCTCTTGGTCGTCTTCCACCGCACGGTCGTCTTTCATGCTTCCACCATCTTCTGCGGGAGCCTGTGCCGCTTGGCTTAGAATTATTGAGCTTCCAGCTGCTGGCGCTTGGTCAGACACTGCTGGTCGGAGACGGCAGCGATTAATGGTTTTCGATGCGCTCTGAGTACTTGTGGTACCTGATTCAGTTGTTTTCGAGTGGGTCCCTTCACGGTGTTGGTTCTTGACAGCTCCTATTCGGGATCTATGCCGCTTTTGATTCCTGCTATGGGTACCTGTTTGCCGATAATTCTGGGCAGCCCGGCCAATGAGCACACCTGTTCTCGCACCCTCGCCGAAGAGCGACGACTGCCACCGTGATGGCGACCACCTCGACCATGATGGGACTGACGCTCTCTATTTCTTCCTCTCGCAGTCCTTGTTCCTCCCGAATGACGATAACCACGACCTTCAACAGATTTGCGCTTCAATATGCAACACATGGTTATACCCAGGATGAGCAAACCGGCGATAGCTAGGAAGATACCCGTCAATGTGCCTCCATCCATAGTCGAGTCCCTGGCTTTATTCTGATGCTAGGACGGTTGCGACGATGGCGTTTGGGATGCTTGTGGACACAACACCGCTGGTACAGCACCTTCGCAGGGAACGAGGGTCTGATACAGGGAACAGGTGTCGTATTTTGGAGCGGGCCATGTGGTCGTCCAGACTGAGGTGGTGCAAGCTCCATCTCGTCGTTTTGCCAGGGGAATTGGTCTTTGGCGTGAGGGTGGACTGGTGGATGGAGCCACTAATGCCATTTTGGACGCAGACACTCGCGCTCATTCGACGCTTGACCTTGGTGAATCCGGTCACGAGTGTGAGTAGTGTTCCCAAAATACCGCCTTAGCGCTGACAAGAGCGCTACATGAAACTTGTACGACCATTGTACGACAATAGAAGCGGGGATACAAAGTCTCGACCTGTCCGCTCTGTTGCCTCATTCAACTCTCACATATACCATTTCGTTGCATGCCAGACTGTCGAAGCAGTCGCAGCCCTCTGAGATTTTCCTTTCACACCTCGATCACAATATCCTTCCTATTCGTCATGGATGACCGCACAGGATCAGCATCCAGTCCCGCAGCCGCGCTGGAGGAAACCGAACCGACCAAGAACCAGCATCTCAAGGTTCGGGGACGTATACACACTCTACTTGAGAAGGTCCTAGTCTATGAATGGGATTCAAGGATCGTGCGAGTCGTGAGCGAAAAGAGCATCTGTAAGTGGTTTCCTTCAATTGCCGTTGGCCGAGCGTAGCTGATTGTGAACGCCAGGCCTCGACGACTACCAGAGACTGGACCTTCCCTCGAGGCGCAAACGAGTCGCAATCTTCGTCGATCGCGAGATACAATCAAAGCCAACGTTACGAGGCACGACGCCGGAAGGGCAGAACAACGTTGAACTTACGCTATTGTGTCTTGACCGCTTGAGCAGACATCACCGACTCCTCCGCTTCATTGGTCGGCTACCAAGTTTTTATCTTCAGGACGTGCCCCGGAGTGGAAGCTCGTCACAGGTCACGGCAGAAAGCCGTAGAGGGGGAGAACAAGGACATTGAATGTGACATTAACCAATTTCTGATATGTCAGGGAGGCTCCAGCGGTCAAACGTATGACGGTGATTATGTCCGCTCTAGCGAAGAAGCAGAAGCTAAAGACATGGCAGCGATATCTTCTCGAACGTACGGTAGCAGATAGAAGTAAATACCTCATCACATCAAACAATCCCAACCCTCAACACAACGATCTTCCCAACTTCTTCGCTCCACCCAAACATGATTGCAAGTCTGAGAAAGAGTAGTCGATGCTCGAGATACTTCAGCAGCTGCGCATTTGAGGATGCAGCCGCTAGTTCTTCGGCATTGCGGCCGAGGAGCTGCTCCCAGGCCTCGTCGGACCAGATGAGCTTGCCGCTGGTGATGGCGCCCGTCTCATCTATGAGTAACCCAATCTGTGAGCGAGTAAGTAACTGATAAGGGTTGGGTTGGATTTTCTGGATAGGAAGGGCACGGACCAGGCGTGGGTTGATCCGGAGAATAACATCTCTCTCGCACTGCTTACAAATTGAATTAATAGCGTTGGCGAAGATTGGAACTCCGCAGCTATCAGGTTGTCAGAATTGTTTCCTTGGTGGTGGTGAACGCAAATTTACCATTCGGTACATAGCAGCATATTGCGCTGATAAAGGGAGTAGATGTTCAATTCAATGATGACCAAACTGAGGTATCCAATGAATCGTTCTACGAGTCGTCAGGAGGTATTTGAACATTTGAATTAGACAATGTTACCTGCTGGTGCCGCACGAGCGCTACAAGAGCATCAGTACTTGCAGAGAGTATGGAAGGATTTGTCTTACAATTCATCAATGTCAGCCAGGGAGAACAGTATCCTGACCTCCGACTCAGCAGCCTCCTTAACGTCAAATACTAGCTCCGTCAGTCTGGTATCCACCCTCACTATGCGACGCTTTACCATCGTCCGGGAATGGCTGATTGACGTGCTCCCTCTTCACCAGCCTTTGCGCATAACCTCTCAACCAATACGCATCATCCATACACGGATCCACATCTACATACGTGCCCGGGGCGAGTGAGAGAGTCGGTCTCCTATCAGCTCGAAAGCTGGCATTCGAAATCAGGAGGACCGTGTAAGAGGCTTTCCAGTATGATGCGGATGCAGCTGTACGGCTCCATAGGGTGAGTAATGCATCAGCTGTATCATCGAAAATGTTGACGTCGACCTTCTCTGTTTGATTGCCTTTCTTAGTCGTAACTGTAGAAGCCATTTAGCGTGTATCTTGCCAGACAGTATGACCCTCGATGGGTGAGAATGCTTACATGTCTTTCTCGCCCCAATACTCTTCACGCAGACAAGCACCTTGCCGCCAGGAACTTCATGGCCGCCTTCTATGAAGTTCTTCAACGTGATAAGCCCATCCAGCTGCTTTCTATCTCTATAACCTAGTGGCATCTTGCATAGCACGCCCTCATCGCTTTGCTCCTGCATCATGAAGTAGCAGCTATTATCTCGCTCAGGGAAGATAGAAGTGACGAGCGATGCAGCCTGTAGCGCCGGCGAGCTGGATTCAGCATTTGAAACATGTGGCGTCCAGATGGAGACGAGCATCCCAAGCCTCAGCTGGTAGTCGACTTTGGCATACCACAGTTTCACCTATTCAAATCAAGGCAATCAGTCCTTGTGTTGGCAAAGAGTGGAGATACTCACAGCAAAGGCGCCCGAATCATCTCTAACGATAACTTTCAAGCACCCCTTCGCAGCCTGCGGCATCTTACTTGCCATCGCTTGGTCATAAAAGTTGACTACCTAAGACAACACGGAGTCAGCATTTCCAGCAGGTGCATTGCTCAAGTAATCAACGGTGTCGAACGCCAAGGTTCCTGCAACATGTTATGCAATACGAGTGACCGTTCTGGCACAAGCGATTCCGGTAGCTGGCTTACCCTGCCCATGCATGTCACGCAGCCTGGTCCGGGGACCAGATTGCCAATGTCAGTATCCTCGTAGTGCGCGCAAGGCTGCCATTTGCGCAAGACAGGGTGGAGTGCGGCTTCGACTTCGGAGGAGGAAAAGCCATCGCCTGTGTCGTTCTTGCGGGTACGAGGGCGCTTTGGTGAATGGGAGGGTGAAGACGGGACTTCGGGTTGGAAGAACGATTGGATAGACGCCACTTGCGGCGCCATTGTCAGTTGGTGGAGCGTTGATTGTGGAAAATCCGAGGCTCAAGCGCAGGTGAAAATGACATGATCAAAGGCGCAGCTTCATTGTGAACGGGCAGGTGTTAACGCCAGGCGGATAGGAGAAGGGCGCGCGGCATTTGGCACTAAGCCCAGAGTATCACAAATGGATGAATCAATCTGGGTCCAACACCAAGGAGCGATGATTGGAAATTGGGTCAGAAGTGATTCTCTCTTGGATCTAAATGAATGTACTGAGACCTCGACACCTACGAAAGATGGATTCACCATCTTGTCAGCTTATCGCAATCACCGCTGCCCTACTTGGCACCCACTACAGGAAGTCATGCATGCTCCAGTCACCGTCTTCAAAACATCTTGTGCTCCAAGGTCATGTCAGACTCTGGCTGAAGGCCAACGCAGGCGCGGAAGATGTTGGTCAATGCTCCGCGCTGCTTAGCCAAGGCATTTACGACTGGTGTGCCGGGAGGAGTCAATGGGGCCTGCTGAAGTTAGCTACGATCTCCACGAGCACGGCTCCACGTCATACCTTGAGCATATAACTGAGAATACTAAGCACGCTGTGGAAGCCCTTGTAGTCTTTCCCGCCAGCTCCATCGCCGCTGTCAGCCCTCCATGAGATACGAGTCATCATCTCAGCGACAAGCACGAGGTCGATGATCAGTGGCGAGGCTAAGAGGGAATCCTCGCAGACATTGAACAAGCTAATGGTCTGATGGCCGCCCATGAAGATCTCCGCATAATACTCATCGAGCGCACGCTTGTTGTCACCCACGGCTGGCATGTACTTGATGACAACACAGTGGTCGGGATGCTCGCCAGGCGCGTAAAGAACGTTATTCGCTTCGACCATGTCGTCAACGACGTTGGACTTGGATATCTCCTTGGAGCGGAATTGCTTCTGGGAGCTCAAATTCATGCCGTCGTTGTTTCCGAGGTGATTATAGCTAGCAATTGAAGTGAGCTTGATGCCGGCGTTGATCATGAAGTCCACCAAAGCAGACTTCATCTTGGTTTGGCCGGACTTGAAGTCATCGCCACCAATAAAGGCGCCATGCTTCTCCGCGAGCTCAATGGCTCCAGGAACAAAGGTATTTTGGGGCGAACCGTTGATGAAGGGGGCGTTTTCGAAGATACAAGCGATGGCGAAGACAGTTGAAGGAGAGATCTCCTCATGCCCCGCCTCCACAGCCTTCATCAGGTTGTCAGCCGTGTCGTTGACACCATCAATGATGTCGGCGTAACGCTCAGTATTCGCGGTCCACTGCACAATGACCTTGTCGAGGCCGTGAGTCGCCTTGAAGTCGCTACACACAGATCAGCATGATGCCTTGCTAACAGGAGAAATGCTTACCGGATGTCCTTACGGAGCTTCTCGACGTGAGCCATGCTAGCCTTGGATCCCTCAAGAACATTGTCGGCACGATCACCTTGGTTTGCAGCGATGAAGTCAGGGTAGTAGGGACTAGGAAGTGGCTTCATCTCCGCCATCTCCTTCTTAACTTGTTCCTTCAGCGTTGGCTCAAGCACAGCAGCTCTGTCCATCGCAGCGGCCAAATCCATACTGCTTATATCCCAACCGCCGATTACGAGGTCGTTGGGGTGGACCATGGGGAGGACGTTGTGAAATGGGATATTGATCTCCTCGCCAGTCTTGGCTTCGGAGCCAAGTTTCATGGTTGAAGACATGACGACGGAGCCATAATAGTTCGCCGCTCTTGGCCCTTCCCGTGTATCCCATTTCAGGCCTCGGCGATTAGCCATGATGCCTGCGGTCACTGTGGTACCATTGTTTCCGCCCCAACCAACAAGCATCATGCCCACCTTTCCCACTTTGCGGTCAACCTTGAAGTCATAGACTGTCTCCTTTGGTGTAGCGACATACTTGCCATCTCCAGCCTGTGAGACAGACGTAGTACGGTAGACATATTTACTTTTGATCTCCTCATCAGTGTAGACTACACTAGGGGAGTCGACGGTGAAGAGGTCCTTGTGCTCGCTCTTGTTGATTGTTGAGTGGCTACCGGCACCGTTGGCGTATCCGTTGGTACCGTTTGCGTGAGGAGCCATGTTTGTGAGGTAAGAGTAATTTGAATTGGGCAACTTGTAGTGTTTATTTGGTCACGAGTGAGTCCGATGCTCCTCCCGGTGCGGCAGAGCGTCGGCCTCCGTTGTACGGGTGGTGAACCCTATAAGATGAGAACGTTAGTGATTGTATTCCTATAAGTTGCACCATTGTGACTGCATTTATGGCAGTCTTCCCACAAGGAGCCGTTGTAGCACCGGGGATTGGAATTCTGGGATACTGACGAGTTGAGCAAGTTGGAATACGTCTTGCCGGTGTTGTTGACCACACTATAGTGCGGTCTGCTTGATGTAGAGAAAAGGGGAGTGATTCTTGATTCTCAGGAGGCGAAGTTAATATTTGCGGAAGAGCGGGCATTTGTGGTTTATATCGACTCCGACCTCGCAAGGTTTCGGCTAAATTGCCCCCACCTTCTGGCTCTTATCGATAAGGCAGACAGCACATGTCGACTCTCACCCTTGCTGACAGGAATCCCGGTCGCTTTAGCTGCAGTAAGTATGATGCTTCGTGAGGCACTCGTACAGTGTAAAGATCGATTGGAGGCACCAGAACATGACCAAAGCGATGGATCGCTTCAAGCATGCCTCATACCATGCATAACCATGAGTGTCCCACCGGATCGTGGTCCACAGCTTGTGGGAGGCTCCAATACCGAACCCAATCAATAGGGCCGTTCCATCGATAAGAAAGTAACAGGCATTGGCCGTGAAATGCGCTAATGTGTCGCCTCTGTGATTCTAGATCAGGACGGCGGCTACACACGGCGTGCCATCAGCTGGTGCGCGAGGGGAGCCGTGGTCAGTATCGTTGCCATGGGATGACGGTTTGACTCTCTACAATGATGTGTTCCGTTTCATGCTCTGATCCATCAAAGGAGACGTGGCGTGGGACCGCCAAGTCCCCAAGCCCACATTCGAATTGATATTCAGGAGACTCCCCAAAGCGGAAATACACCTGCAGTAGTCGCCTGTGACGGCGCATGGACCAATCAGCATGCTTTTGCGAACTTCCTGGTTGCTTGCGCAACTCGTACATAAATGCGCACATCAGCAGTCTCTATTCAAGGCGTCTCTTTTTGTTGACATAAGAGTAGAGATTCTTTGTTTCTAGCATCTGCCAGATCATCGCAGCCCAGATCTCAAAGGATAAGGTATCAACAATCAAACTTTGAATTAAGCCGAATTAAGGTAGCCTAGCGTGCCGAAGCAGCAAGGGACAGGGTTGGGGAGGCTTGGCTTGGCAGAGCTTCCCCATCTGTGCAGTGTGAACTTCAAACCTCCTCGACCTCCTCATCATACAGTTCAAGGACCTTCCTCCGCGAGAAGACGAAGGACTGAGGGATTCTGGAGATTGATGATAGTCACTCATTTGGTCCTTGCACCCAATACACGCCCTTCTTCATGCAGAGTTCGCTCGGTCGACCACTCATTTCCTCTGACAGCGCCAATCGTCGAATGAGAGCTCGAGCCCACCACTCCTTTCAATGCACCCAGCGCCTACGATAGGATCACCTGGACTCCCTGCACAACCTGCATTTCAACGTCAGACATACTGCCTCTAAATGCATATAGAAGAGTCGGGACTTTGAGGAGAATTTGCAAGCACGCAGCACGAAAACGAAGAGCTGCATGCTTGTACACAAATAGGAACATTCCTTGGCGCGATTTTGGTGACAGGAAATGAAAAGCAATCATGGCATCTACACGAGCGTCGAGCTTCCTGCCGACCATCAAATGCTCCAACTGCAACGTCGAGATCCCCATATCATTGATGGGAGACCATACATGTGCTCCAGGTGCGAGATTCACTGCAACAGAACTTCTTCCTACTGACTCAATGCAGCACCACCTCTGCCCGAATCACGATTAAGGGCCCTCGATGGGCCCTTTGCGCCCCCTATTCCAAGAATTGATATGCCACCTCCTCCACGCAGATCTACGAAGAGCCCTCCTCCTCGTATCAATGCCGCGTCTACTTGTACGTTACCACCAACATTAAGAAGAAAGCAAGACACTGACCTTGGCTTGTACAGTCGACTCAATCCTCAACTCTACTCCGCCTCCCCCGACTCAGCCATCTGCCAGCAGTTCGCGAAGTGCGTCCCCTGCGATTACGAACAATGGTCGCAAGTCTCCTTACCAGATGCCGCCTCGAAGTGCCACCACTCCCATACCAATACCAACATCTTCGCCGCCTCAAGATTTATCAATCTCCCAGGATTCAGCTTTCCCCCGATTTCCAACTTCAAAGTCACGGAGTCCAACGCCAACTACGCCTCTGGAGTCCTCCTTTCCGTTCTCCCACCGGAGCAAACCCCCATCAAAAGTCGAGAGCGATACCGCACACCCGCCATTGAATGTGCGAAACGCCAAAGGCGGTAATGTGATGCGAAATATGTTTGGCACCAAACCAGAGCCTTCCAACACGGGCGCAAGGGGCTACTTTCAACGATCAAGGCACCGAAAGTCTAATTCCATGAGCAACAGTCAGGACTTTTCACGTCCCACAAGCTCTACAAGTTCCTATACACCCTCTCAGCGACCTTCGACGTCGAGCTCGAATTACACGCGGAGACCCTCTGTCTCGAGCACATCTGGTAGTTCTCGGTTTACCTTTGAGCGAAGCAAAACGGACGTACCTGCAGTACCTGCAGTGCCTTCAAAAGGGAAAGACCCTCAGCAAGAGGACATCAAAAGCGCCGGGAACGAGCATCATCCAAGGGACTCTGCCTTTGACTTTGGCTCATTCGGTCAAGATCATCGCTCGCAGACCTTTCCAAGGGATGACGACCGTACCCAAAAGTCCGACGATCAGTTATCGATGCGCAGGAGACCATCGGAACCTGCGGTGCATTCGCACAAGCCGAGGCCCTCCGTTGCTGCTACTGTAATGCAACCCCTGTACTCAATTGGAAGCACCAGCTCCTTCAAATCATCCAAGTCTCTACGAGGACGAAGTGCAGCTCCGCTGTTGGATAGAAAAGCATCATCAACGCCGAAGAACATTGGTGACGCGAGAGATGACAGGAGACTTCGGGATGCGCCACCGTTACCCATGCATACTAAAGTGCAGAGCCTTGGGTCGGACGTCTCCCATCATACCCCACACGAATCCACTTCGTCAAACGAGTCATACAGCTCTGGTAGGAAGACGGGCAGCTCGAGGTCGAGTCCTCCGCTTCATGATTCGACTGATGATAGTCGGATCGATAATATGTTCAATGGGTTCCAATTTGACGTGGAACGGCGGCCATCTTTTGAACAGCCAGCATCAACCAGACAGGATACCAGGGAAGGTTCGAGATCCCGGTCATCGAAGCCTCCAGCTTCAGCCCATCCCACAATTGCGACGCATTCTCCGATGGAAGAATCCCCCCGTCAAGAGGAAACCCCTGCTACGTCACCGGAAGACTACATCGTTTCCTCCTTCACTGCGCACCCGGACAGTCTCATGGCCTCCGCACCTCCCACTCTAGCCCCACCAGCAGCCTCGGGATCTTCTGGCCAGAAAAGGCCTACGACAGCGAACAAAGGCAATTGCAGAGGTTGTGGAGAAATCATCAAAGGCAAATCAGTCAGGGCAGAAGATGGCCGTCGACTCACAGGACGCTACCACAAGCAATGCTTCGTGTGTAAGACCTGCCAGGCGCCCTTTCAAACCGCCGATTTCTATGTCATGGACAATCATCCCTACTGTGCTCGACACTACCACGAACTCAACAACTCGCTTTGCACAAATTGCGATAGAGGGATCGAAGGGCCATACCTGGAGACCGAGCAGCAACGTAAATTCCACCCTCACTGCTTCAGCTGCCAGGAATGCCACCGGATTCTCCGAAAAGACTATTTCGAATTTGATGGCAGGACTCTGTGTGAACAACATGCTCACCGAGCTGCACAACAGCCATCCTCCCTGGGGCCTGGCCGCAGGTTTCCGGAAAGAAGAACTACACGCTTAATGATGATGTGATCTGGATTACACCAATACTTTAATCTAATATCTGCCCTCTATTTGAGACATACATTCTGATATTTAGAGTTCTGATATTTCGACAGCTTTATACCCTTCTAGACGAGCGTTGATTTCGCGACAGACTTACTGTACCATGTATGTGTATAATTTCTAATGTTTATATACCCAGTGGGCGTTTTGTATTCTGCATGGGGGCCAGTCCTTGGAGAGAGATATTGACTGTGGTTTGCGAAAGGAAGGGATTCGGGTCATATGGCTTCGTGCCAGAGTCCGCGTTGTGGGTTTCGAGTTGATGTCTGGGAATGTCTCGAAGGTCTCATAGAAGACCACTGTCCTGCATCAGCTGCAGCATTAGTCTATCAAGAGTATTGAGAGTCAGCCAATCAAGTCATCAATTCATCAGTCAAGAACTCTATTCCAAATCTACGAGTGTTCTCCAGCGGTACGCCAGCAGCATAAGCGCGATCTTGAACAAACATCCAGTATTGGATTCTCGAGCTGCTCAGCTCTCTGCTAAAACTCCAAGTCTCTGCTACACTTCGGCAGTGAAGCAGCCATAGCAGATTGGACTGGAAAACGGACTCCCTCTTGTGCTCGGAAATTCCCAGACCCAACATCCCCGTCCAAGCCCTATTTGAGGTCCCTTAAATCTACCATCCATATCTTCTCCAATCCTCTAAAAGAAAACCTTTACCTCCTGCTTCCCCCATTCTCCATCGATATGCGTTATCCCTGACTTTGCCTGAATCCCTTGCTGAAATCGAACTGATTTCAATTCCAGTTTCCTTCGTCTTTGCAATTTCGTACGTGCCCTTGGAGCGGTTAGAGACGCGGAGATCTCTTCCTTTACTTCCCCCTTTTTACGTTGGTTGTGTGGTAGGGATACCAGACCAAAGAGATTTGTTTTGAGAAGAACACGGAGATAATGATGTTTATACCTCAGTATATCAGTTCGAAATAGTGTTGATATCTTTAAACCTCAGTCATGTCTGACCTAGAGCTCTTTATACACAGGAAATGAACGACAACAGCTCAAATCTACTCTCCAATGCATACCCCACTTATACACTATCCTCCTTCCACATACCAAACCATATCTACACAAACGCCCTTCCTCAGTCCGCCATGGCTACGGCGGAAGTCTTTGCTATCTCAGCCTCTCACCCCCTCATATCAAGTCTAACATACATGCATGTATCGTGTTTGTACTTGCAGGAAAAGGTAGCGTCTGACTGGATATAGGTCTGAGATGGATTCAATAGTCAGATCGCTTCTAAGAGCCAGTAGTCCTCTCAAGCCTTCGAGTGCAGATTGAAAAGGTATGCATATCCGTGTAGTAGGTGAACATAGGGTTTGCCGGGAGGATGAGGAAGGGACATGATCTTACATAGCCTAGAATACGTAAACAATCCCCACGCAAGACAGGGATCAACAAGACAAAGACGTCGTCAATAAACTATTCGTCACTACATGCAAAAGATGCTCGCTCTACAGCCGTGCAAAGACCCTAAAACGCCGTTCCAAGCATGGCAGGACTCGACTCGACTCGACAGGAACACACCCGCCACCCGATATCTGACCCATCCAACACGATCACCCGAAAAGGTGCGCATTCGACTCCAAACCATCCTATCCAAAAACACCTCGCACCACATCGCCATTGCCAGCGCTTATACCACAACACAAATCACTATACAACCTTCCAAAGAAATGAACATGAAAGACGCGACGCAAACTCAACCCCGATCTCTCACTCAAACCTCCTCACCATTCGCCGCCCGAGCTCTACGCCATTGCGACAGCACTCCTCCCAAACGAAGCCGTCGCATGCGGCACCCTAGCAAAGCTACCAAGGAACCCATCCGTCCGGCAGCAAGAGATTTAAAGGAGGATCAATACGTGCAAGTGATTCGATCCATACAGATGTGCAACATCGGATGTAAGTACTCAACATTCAACCCCAGTCGCCATGCCATAATCACTACCATTCCACGCCTAACACCAACGCCAACAGCCAGTAGGAGAAAGAGAATGAGAGATACTAACTTACCATTGTACCTACAACGATCCCCAAGGCATCACCAACAACGAAAACAGCATTCATGCAGATGCACGAAAAAAGCTGTCGATCGTGCAGCGAAAGGATATCGTTCCCACATACGGGTATCAGCTACCCACCAATGGATATAACAGCACGATCCCCAGTAAACCTATGCAAATCGCATAAACCAAGTACGGATCAAGTACCGATAGGTCATAGACAAGCACGAACGAGACATGGATATTCGTTCCTAGCGAAAAACATCACTCCTATGATATGCACGAACAGCTGTCTATTGTGCAGGCACCCAGGCAGCACCATCTCACTCACTCACCTCGAATCATTCTCACCCACCAATATCGCCTAATATTCCAAGAAATGAGAGGTATCACAAAGACCCAGTAAGAATCCCACCGATCATGCAAACCCCTCACAGTTCCGATCCTGCATATACAATCTAGGTACAGACCAGGTACTGACCAGGTACGGAAATGCACGAAACGAACACAAAACAGCCGTCCTTGAAACAAACCGCAACATGCCCCAATCCCACTTACCTCAACTCACTCCCACTTACCCCAAATAACTCCCCCCCACCTAAAACCGCTACCCACCTTCCCATACCCCCAGTAAAACCTCCCACCGATAATGCAAGCCCCCTCCCCTTCCGATCATGCATCTACCAACCCGCCACCAACCAGATACCGAAACACCCATACATGCACACGTCCACA
>JAABUK010004692.1_pt1 | contig 21969 bp, 2 predicted proteins | sample 5559141 | NCBI WGS metagenome assembly JAABUK01 (sample SAMN10711869, study PRJNA513367) | rock metagenome | isolation source: Antarctica rocks | place: Antarctica: Victoria Land, Pudding Butte nord | collected 2016-01-03
TATAGAAGATTTATTTATAAGTATTCTATAATGATTATTATAATTACAGATCTATTACTAGAAATAGTAAAAGAAAGAAAGACTGAATTATTTCTTTAAATAGAGAAGATAGATACTATATTTCACATACTAAAAGAGTGCTTTCAGACTACTTCTCTATTATAATATTTTAATCTAGAGAAGCTAATCCAGATTAAAATAGATATATTAGAGAGAGATCTAGCGGGAATTCTCTCTTAATTTAGTGATAATAGTATAAAGATAGTATACTATATCTAGACGCTAGTAATATTCTATTTAAGAAAGCTGATATTAACTAAGAGAAACTATATTATAGGAGATTAAGAGATGCTAATAGTTATTATCTTATTTAAGAAATAGTATCACTACTTAGAATCATCTATTTATAGCGTGTGAGTTCTATATAACTACTTTAACTTATAGTTATTTATAATAATAAAGATATTAAATAGTTATTAAGCTTAATAAATAGAGATGCTAGCTATATATAGATTTGAAATCTATTATTAAAAAGATAAGGAGAATCCTACAGATCTATTATCACGTAAACCGGATTACGCAGTAGATAATAAGAGAGAGAAAGAGAACTCTCTTAAAATACTTATTTTAGAAAGAGCTAGATTTAAGATCTTAATCATTAATCTAAACTAAGAAGAAGAATTTCTAAATTTAGAATTACTTATAGAAACTATAATAGAGACTATTATACACTCTAAGAAAAGCTAATAAAGTGCTCTATTTAAACCTTCTATAGATAATTAATATAACGCACGCGAGATGTATATTAATTACGTATAAAAGATCAGAAATTCTTTAGAAGAAGAAGAAAACTTCTTAGAAATAGAGGCTATAAGTTCAGTCTCTATTATATTATTCTATAGAAAGATTCCGAACACTCTTACTAATTATCTTCTGATTATATAGTAAAGAAACGCCTTCTATATAGAGAAGAGCTGAAAGAGATCTCTAAATAATCTTATTAAAAAAGATTAATTTAAGAGTAGATAATATGAAGATTTTACTAATCTCATGCGATATAATAACGCGATCTATATTTCTGATGATTATATAATTAAAATAGAGATTCTGCGTGTAAATTATAATAATCTATAATAAGAGAGTTATTTTAATTAAAAGAGAACTTAAGAGATTATTTAGCGAAGCTATTAATAATCTAGAATATTATAAACTATTAGGAATTATATTTCTATATATAATATCTATTAAAGAATAAAGATATTATAATATAAGTCTTATAATATACTTGCGTTATTATTATAATTAGAGAGAGTCTGATAAGATATTATAATAAACTTTATTATAGACTTACCATCTACTATTTATAGAAATAAAGTATATAATATTATTCTTATAATAGTAAATCAATTTTTAAAAATAGTACGCTATATAATATATATAGAGGAAATCAATACTTCTAAGCTTAAAGAGAGACTTATTAAGAAGATATTCTTAAAATTTAGATTTTCTAGATTTATTATTAGTAATAGAGGATTAATGTTCATATTAAAATACTGAGGAACTTTCTATTACTACTTATATATAAAGAGATATCTCTCTATAACATTTTATCTATAAATAGATAGTTAAATTAAGTGAGGAAATTAGATATTAGAATGTTATCTTCAATACTATATTAATTATTATTAGAATAATTAAATAGATTTATTACTAAATACTAAATTCGCGTATAATAGAAGTGTATACTTAGTTATAGAAAAAATACTATTTAAAATAGTACTGTGTTTCCTATCTACTTTTTATATGAAACTTATAAATAAGACGTCTGCATGAGAAGAGGAGAGCTAATTAATAAGAAAGAGAGTGAAGTAGATTAAAGAGATTATTAAAGAGAATAAAGATCTTTAAGCTAAATTATAAGAAGTAATAAAGAAGTTCTATAATTTAATGATGATGATAATTCTTACTCCTATCTAACTTATAGTTAATAAGGAAATCTATATATTTATAAAGTAGAAAATCTTTTTAAAGAAAAAATCTATCGCTTTTATCTCGCTTTCTTTTATTTGCATTCTGTATTATATAATTGCGATCTCTTGCGAGCTTCATTATAAGATTCTGATCTTAATTCTTTGATTCAGATATTACTTACTTAGAATTATATCAGAAGTTCCGTCTTCTAAAGAAAATGTATTATTACTCTAATCTTACAAATAATTATAAGCATTTATTGATAGTCGCTCGTTTCTGCGATTGAAAATAGTATTCTCCTCTTACTTACGAAAAGCGGATATAATATTATAATATACTTCACTACTTATCATTATTAATCGCAGAGATATATAGATGTGTAACTCAGAACGTTTCTATTTATAAGAAACCCGTTCAGTTCAATCTTTTCCGTTTCAATCTAAGTAATTAACGCGCTAGCCGTCTTTATTAATTCTTCGTGGAATTTCGGGCGATTATAACTCGAATCAAATTATGTTAAATTCTTAATTCTATTTACGAATATAAATTAAAGATAAGCTATCTATTATATCTCTTATATATTAGTCAGCGTTTTCTTGAGAGCTTATTTCTATATTATTAATTAATATTCCCGCCCGCTTTCTTTCATATTTTATCGTGAGAGTGCTGTTATTAATAGTGAGTTATTTATTTAGAATTTCTTTAAAATTCTCTTTTTTAATCATTATTTCTTAATATTTAATAATATTACTTATTAACTTAAGATTCTTTTTAATAACGCTCTATTATAAATTCTTACATATACTTAATAAATTATATAGCCTTCTATGATTAGAGTTTATTTACGCACTTCTAAGATTATTAGTTTATTTATTGCGATTAAGATTAAATAGATTTCTATTTCTTTCTTTAGAATACGCTTATTTATAACTTAATACGCTTTAGAGATCTTTTATAAAAAGTGATTCTAAATGATCTTAAATTATTATTTCATTATTTTATAAGCGAGAGATGTTTCTTGTAATTCATGTTATATACTTGCGTTATATAATAATACTGATTTAATAACGAAGCTGTAAACTAGTCTTAACTTCTTAAATATAACTTCTTAGATTAATAATATAATGCGACTTATTGCGCTCAGTAATAAGATCTGTTTTTTCTAAATCTTTACGAGATATGATTCTCATCTTAACTTAATATTAATCTGAACTTCTAATACTTATACATAAGATTTTGCATTAATTTATATCTCTTTAAGTATTAATGTAATTATTAGATTGAATCTCTTTAATAATTTGATTAGATAAAGAACTTTATATTTCTTTAATATAAAGTGTGCATTATAAGTTGCGGCTTATTATATACACTTTTAATAGATCTCTTCTAAACACTTACAGTTACGCTCTATTAATGTTTTATATATTAAGATATTAATATTATTTATAAATCTAATTAAGATAACTTATAAAGCTTTATTATCTGTAATATTTAATAGATCTGTAATAAAGAAGAGAAACAGAATAGATAATATTAAAGATTCTTATAAGATGTTTGTTTTCATTTATAACTACTTGAACTCATCTTTAATCAATTTTATTATTATAATATAATCTTTAAAAAAGCTTTCTACTTATCTTATTAATATCTTTAAGATTCTTCTTTTTCTAAGATTATATATCAGTCTCTTATATAATATGTAATTAAATATGTCTAAGATATTAAGACTAAGAAGAATTATAATCTTCTTTAAATCTAAAAGATTTTAAATAATATATACTTATTTTATAAGAAGTTAAAGAGCTATTTCTACTAATCTATCTTTTCAAGCTTTTATTTATGTTTTTGAAAGAAGATAATTAGATTTGATGAGTTATAAGAGCTTACACGCTATAATTTGTTTAAGAAGTTTTTCTATAATATTAAGTAGAACTATTGAGCGGTATATCTTAAAAGTAATATAATTATCTTTATTAAGTTTTTAAAGAGTAAGTATAATCGCCTATTTTCACGCGTTAAGATAATAGTCGTTTTATAATACTGCGTTAAATATCGTGTGAAGATGAGAAGTTAGTTAATCTACTATATTCTTAAGTATTTTATTTAGAATCTAATCTGAGCCGATAACTTTATTCTTCGCAATCTTCTATATAATATTATATATCTCTACTTCTATGATTATCTACTTAAGATTAATTCTCTCTTTATATTAAGCATTCTAAATATTCTATAAATTTATCTCTTAAGATTTCGAAAAAAATTTCTTCTTTAATAAATCGATCTTTTATAATATTATGTTAGCTATTTTAATTTAATTCTCATTATAATCTCTTATAATTAATTGTGAAAGCTGAGAAAGTGTATATAATTTATTTACTTTAGTCTTAGTTCACTTTATAAGTCTTCAGATATTTTATATTATTCGTGTGATTTTAGTTAATTGCGAGTGAAATATATCTTTTGCGTATTATTATAGAATTGTTATCTTTCGATTTTTAATTTCGTGATACTTTTTCTCAAACTTCTCTGTGTAATTTCGTAATATGTTATATCTAGTCTCTCTCGTCTTATAGATTATTATATCGCACTTATTTAATTAGAAGTTCTTTACAAATTTAGAAGACTTAACTTATAATATACTCATATTAATTACTTAATTAAGCGCTTATAATATCTCGTGAATTCTTATATCTATCTATTTATTAGTATATAATAAGATATTAAATATCTTGTCTTTTAACGCTATTATCATCTTTTTAATATCTATTCTCTTTTAGTATCTTCTGTGTTCGATTATAAGTAATTATAATTATATTTAAAAAGTAAGCTTAATTAAAATATGATTAAATAATTAGATCAGATCTAATCTAGCTATACACTTTATTATCTTATTTATAAGTGTTTGCGAAAGAAATATCAGATCTATTATGCTCTATAACTTACGTGTCTGTTATGTTATTATTTCAGAAGGGATTGCGAGCTCGAGCGAATAATTATTAATGATATTAATTAGAATATCTACTATTATATATCGAATCAGTCTCTTTAAATCGCTTTAATATAAGTGATAAAGATTAAGATTATTAGTTATAATATATTCCGCTTTTATATCTACCGCTTTTAAGATCTTACGCAGTATATTAAGTGTTCCCGCATCTCTACTAAAATATGAGTTTGAGCTGAAATTATAGATATTATACATCTGAATCTGATAAGTTGTATCTGAGCTACTTTCTTTAATATAGATTGTAAGTATTTATGCGTTTTTATTATGATTTATTATACTTTAGCTTTATAAATATAATCTTTTATTAATATAAAAGTAAACTTTTATAAGCTCTTAAGATAGATAGACTAAGTGGAATTCTGCTTATAAAGAATTGTAATTTATTATAGTAAAGAGATTTCTTTAAAGTTTTTAAATAATGAGGATATCGAATGCTTTAATTATAAAGTCGCGTAAAAGTGAAATTAGTGTTACTTCTTTATTATAATTAACGTTATACTGCAGTATTCTTAATTCTCGCGATATAATTCTTATTCTGAGATTATTTCTAGCATTTCTATTAAATGCGACTCTTTCTTAATTATTACGATTATCTTTATTTTCATATCTTTAATTTCAGAAGATTGCGATAATTTATTGATTGTTATAATTATCTTTATCTCTTTAATATCTGAGTCTGAGCGGGCTCTCTTCTGAGAGAGTTACGTCTGCTTAATTGCTCAGACTGTTCTGATCAGATTGTTAGATCTCTTCTTACGCTCTCTCATAACTTATTATTACTTATTATCATCTCTTATTTAAAATTAAAATCGTGATATTATGAATATGAATTGTATTATTTTAATCATATCTTCACAACTCTTCTCATATAAAGTTAAAGTTATTTAAACTGCTTTATTAATTTGTTCTATCTCACGTTATTTAAAACAATATCTCTTCTTTTAAGCTCGATGATTATTCTTATATAATTCGCATTTACGAGAGATTACATCTTTCTAATCTTTCTTATAATTATTTATAAGATGACTTTCTACGCAGTTTATATAAATTGATTTGAATTTATAGAATTTTATAATATATTCATACTATTGATAATATATATATTAAATAATTCTTACTTTCGAAATAAATTATTCACAAATCTTTATTTCTTTCTTATAAACTAGATCGCGAATAATTAATTGATTTATTATATTAATACTCTTAATTGCGATAATCAGTGATTTATATATCTTTTTTTATTTAATTATGCGTTTAATTCAGATCACTCTTATTAACTTTATCTGTGAGTGAAATCTTTAATTAGCTTTAAGAATCTCAGTAATTATTTATAATTAATTCTAATTATTTATTATTTTAATACAAATAATATAAGCTCTAATTATATAAATAAATTTTTTAATCTTTATATTTAATATAATCATTTATAATCAGTCTATTATTATTTCTAAGACTTCTTTACTTACTTATAAGATTGTGATAATTAGATAGTCTTCTCTCGTAAGTCTTTGAAATATGATTATCTTGTTCGTGATTTTTTGTGATTTCGCGGCTCTGATTATATTCAGTAATATTATTATTAGCTTTATATCTATTTCATCTCTCTATATTTAATCTATAATAATTACGATCAGTTCTCTATTCTTTTGATTTATTGTTATTTATTAATGCTGAATATCTGTAATTAGAATTCCGATAACTCCTTTATAATTTTCTGCTGCGATTTAACTTTATATCTTTATCTTAATCTTCTGTAATTTTCTCAGCTCTTTCTTTATCTCTTTAATATTTGCGAGAATTTGCGAGAGAGTATAAGAGATTATTAATGTTTATAATTCGATCTTAATACTTTCGAGACACTTCACTAATTTTATTAATTGCGTCTTTTCTATTTCTACAACTTTCTTCTCTTCTTTATTCGTTCTTGCGGCTAACTTTAGAATGTTACAAACAATAATAGCGATTTTCTTAAGCTGATTTGCTTAATGAGAGAGCTGCATTCTCCAATCGTTCTATAATTTAAAACGTAAGAATATAATCTATAAGATTAAAGATAAGATTCTATTATTATTAAAGAATATTCATATAAGAAAAGTAAGTAAGAAGCTTACTAATAAGTTTCTCAGACTATTTAAAATTAAGAACTTAATAAATAAGAATACTTATTAACTAATTCTTTTTAAAAGCTATAGAAGAATTTATCTTATATTTTACATCTCTTTATTAAAGTTATATTACGGGTGAGAAGATATTAAGATATCTAAGTTAGTGAAGATATAGAATAAGAATAAATAAAAAGTTAAAGAGATTCTTAACGCATGCGTTTCGCGTAAGAAATATATATTTCTAGTATAATAATAAGGGTTTATAAGAGATTATAATACTTAAGAACTTAAGAAGAACTTATTAAATACTTAAGAAAAGATTATAGTTTTTTAATAAGAGTAAAGTTATAAAAAGAGTATAGAATAAGTAGTTATTTAAATATCTAATTAGTAGGTGATTTAAATAAAAAGAGATAAGAAGCGCTATTATAGAGAATAAAAGCGTCTGATTAATAGAACACACGCGAAATATATAAGAAAAGTATAATATAGATATAAGACTTCAGATAATTATTAATTTATTTATTATAATCTATTTCTATTTTCTTAAGATAGATTATTAAGAGTAAGATTAGTATTCTTTATTAAGTTTACTATCTCTTACTAAGAGCGCTTATTATTATTACTCAATTCCGCATTATTATTATTAGATATAATAGATATCTCGGGCATAATAGATGTTATTATTTTCTTATCTAGCTCTAAAGAAGATAGTTTCTTAGAAAAGTCTTAAGTATAATTAGATTAGTTAGATAATATAATTTCAGTCTATTAAAAATATTAGTACTATACTTTTTAATTAAGAATAGTATGCTTATAGCCTGCGCAGTAATTTTAGCTTATATCTAAATAATCTAAATAAATAAGATAAGACTATTCTTAATCTTTAAAAGATTAACATTAATAATATTACTACTACTAGAAATATAAGTATGCTTAAAAGAAGATTTATTAGATAGAAAGCTGATAATCTAAAGAGATATATTAGAAAGATAATAAGAGATTAATTTATATTATGATTTAATATTCTTAAATATCTTTCTCTTATAATTAATATAAGTATTACACACTTCTTTATAAAGTAAATTAATATAAATGTGTATATTAGAAGAAGACTTAAAACAGTTAATATAGATGTTTTATATAGAAAAAGTATATTTAAAATATAAGACTATTAAGAAAATATATTAAAATATATATATAATATTTAAAATAATAATAATTATAATTAATATAATTAATTAATATATTATAAATAAATATTAACTCAGACTCATAATAGAGATATCTTATATATGACTAATACTATAGTTAAGCTTAATTAGTAATAGAGAAGATTAAATTAAGTACTTTAGCTATTAAAAAGTATAATATTAATATAACTATAATATAAGTATAGTAGAATATTAACTTATAAGCTTTAATTACTTTATATTTTAAAGCTTTAAATAATAAGAAGATTAGTAATAAATAAGAGATTAAAAGAATTACTTATATATAATAGTAATAGCGATAATAATAATAATAATAATATTACTATTATTATTACTACTATTATTATTATTATTATTATTATTATTATTACTACTATTACTAAGACTGAAATAAAGATAATTAAAGATAAGAAGAAAATTAAAATTAAAGAGAAAAGAAGCACTCTTATATATTATTAGAGGGAGAGAGTGTTTATTATAAATTAACTCTATTATCTATTCACTATTAATAATAATAATATAATAAATTCTCTATTCTAAAGAATTAATTATCTTAATAGAAAATCACGACTTATCGAGCAATAAAATATACTTTAAGTATGTTAGCACTAAACTAATAATATATTAGCTCTTAAATTAAAGTGTGAGAGTTTATATAAGTAAAATCTATTATTATAAATAGTAATAACTATTTATTTAATAGATATCGCATGCGAATATTAAGATTCTATAAAACAGAATAATAAACAATATAATAAAAGTTCTATTATAGATAAAATAGCTTAATAGTTATAGAGTAATGTTTATATTACTTAAAGATTAAGTAAGCGAGATATTAAATAATTAAGAGATTAACTTAATAGTAGAAATTAAGTAGGTAAGATACTTAATAACTAAGAGATTAACTTGATTATAGAAATTGAATAAGTAAGATATTAAATAGCTGAGAAGTTAATTTAATTATAAGTATTAAAAAAGCGAGATGCTAAATAGTTAAAAGACTATTTTGATATAGAATATTACCTCCTTTTTCTATAGAAGTGATAAGATATTATAAGAGATCTTAGTATCACGCTGAATAACTTTAATAATTATATTTTACGCATATAAATACATTACTAGATAACTATAAGCTTATAAAGGCGGTCAGAATCTTAAGAATAAAATTTCTAAGAAGAAGAATAATATTAGAAAGTGTTAAGACTTAGTTTTAACACGCAGATATAAGTTGACTGTAAGAGTAAATCTTTATAGACTAGCAATCTATTCTTATAATATAAGAGGACCGTTATTATATATTTACTATATACACTTTTAGTATATCTTTTATATATTACTCACATACTTATAAACTTCTATATCTCGAATTTCTATAGATATATAAAGAATATCTACTGCCCATCTAATTTCGAACAGCTTCTTAACAAAGAGATTAAAGAATATTAAAAAAAGATAAGTAGAAAATTATAAACTCTTTAAGATAAATATCTCTATATAATTATAGAAGTATATAAAGTAATTATATATAAAGAAGAAGATAATATTGTTATCATTAAAATAAAATCAGTAAGTATCAAGACTATTAGATAGATAACGCAGAGATGGGAAGACTTATACGGAGGAGTAAAGCTGGCAGTTTCGTAAGAGAAGGTGCGCGCTCTTATCTGACTGATTCTACAAATCTATTTATACGCAGAAAACGCGATAAAAGACGTGTTAAAAGACACGTTAAAATACACAAATTACTCTTTATTTAAATAATTATCTAATTCAGTAGAGATAAGATTACGCAGAATTAAGAAATCTATTATCAGACTAGAAAATTAAAGTTAGCAGGAAAAACTCTTAATCTTATATATAGAGATAGCACGCGATATTTTAAAAAAGAAATCAGTTTCTATAACTTAATTCTCTTTAAAAATAGAGGTAAGAAAAATTATTATTTAAATCTTAGATAAGAAAGAGAAGATTAGAATTAATACACTCTTAACTAGAGAGATTATAGATTAGATTAATTAGAAATTAACAGGAATATCTCATACGCATTATATGATTATAATAAAGAAACTCTCGAAGAGAGAAATTATATTATACGCGGAAAATAATCTAGATTATATAAAGCTTAAACGGAACTTAATATAAATAAAATCGCTAAGCTTACTCGCATAATTTAAGATAAGATTATATGAAATACTAATATAAGTAGTATAAATAAGATAAGAAGAGAAAGAGAAGAAGTAATTTATATAAGAACTAGAGAATAAGAATACTAGACTTATTCTAAATCTGAAAATTAAAAATCTGTAATAAATAAAAAGATACGCGGAAATAAATATAATCACACACGCAATTTTAAAACTTTCTTGCTCAGATTTAATAAATAAAATTATCTAAAAAGATCTTATTTATAAAATAGAGTTTAAGATGATTATATAATATAATCTAACTCTCTAATCACGCTAATATTTCCGTTATTAAAAATATGAATACTTATTTTATACGTGCAGAAAGATATAATTCTGCGCACACTATATAGAATATTATTAAACTAATAAATATGAGAAAAAGTTTAAGAGAAAGATTATATAATATAATAATTATTTAGGAAAATATAAAGCTTAATCTTATAACTATTTATAAAAGAAAAGAGAATAGTCTTATATAAAGAAAATATATAATAAGAAACTGAGATACTTTTAATTTTAAAATTAATAAGAGATTATCTCTATTCTCTCTTCTTTTCTCTTCTTATTAGTCTTAAATCTATTAATAGAAGTTAATAGAAGTGACTCTAAATTAGAGATAAAATAAAGTAAAGTAGAAGACTTATAGAAAAGAAGATTAACTTATTTAAAAGATTATCTGCAAGAATCTAAGAACTATATAAAAACTAATCTTATATTAAACTAAGATATTTAACTTCTTTTAATTAAAGAAAGTTATTAACTTACATTCGAAGATATTATATATTAGAAAACATCTTCATATAAAATCTTAAGATTCTATAATATAATATTAATAAATTTAGAAATAAGATAATAATAGAACTGCTTTAAGATTTAGAGATTAAAAAATATAATATTCTCATATTTAAGAGTTATAAAGAAATATACTTAATTATATTTTATATAATTTAAGATAAAGCGTCTTTTATAGTAGTAATTAAAGATAAAAAGATTTAAGAATTCTCACGCTTATTAATAAGCATATTTATATAAATATATGAGTAGAGACATATTACTTAAAAGATCTTATTATAATCATATTAAAACTTCAAGAAATATAGATTACTAATTATATAATTAATATTCATAATATTTATAACTCTCTAAGTTAATACTTAAAATTAGAAGAAACGAAGTCTTTTAGCACTCTTTATATAATACTTAGAATGTCTAAAGAATATATTATACTGAGTGATCTGAATCTTTATTATTCTAGCTAATTAGATCTAATATACTTATTATAATATAAACTCTTAAATATATTACTAAAGATTATATAAGAAGTAGAGTTAAAATTAATTCTTTCTCTAGAAATAATAATAAGAGATTATTAAAGAGGAGATTTATATAAATAGATAATTATAGATCTCATCTTTATAATATTAATATTAGAGAATTAACTTATATAATATTAGATAGAAGTAGAAAGAGAATAGTCATCAGATCATCTTCTAATTAGTACGGAATTTGAGTAGCTAAATTAATCTAGAAAAGAGTTATCGGAAAGACGCAGAATATAAAAAAAGATAGATTAAGAAGTCTTTATTAAAAGTCTTCATAATTATATAAAGTTACTTAAAAGTTATATACTAAATACTAAAGAAGAGATTAACTATTTCATATATAAACTAATAAGACTTATACACGCGGTAGTAGAAGACTTAATATTATAGATAAGATAATCTTAATATAGTTAAAGATTCTAGATAAAAGAATATTAAGAGGTGATAAAGAATATAAGAAAAGCTCGCAGAAACTTTATTAAGAATTTATTACTCTTCTTATAATAAAACTTTATATAATAGCGCAGTTAAAAAGAGAAGATGTTATTAAAGATAAAAAGAGAAGACTTTAGAAATATAATATAGAAGATAATATAGAGATTACAGAGAATCTAGAAGATTATATAATAGATAAGATAGTGATTATAAGAATAAATCACTTAAATATTCTTTTTTACTTTTAAATAAGAAATATATAAAGCGAAAGATGTAAAGAGTAAAACAAAGCTTCTGCGTAATATCTACTTTTCCTCTTCTTCTAAAATAGATCTTATAAATATTAAAGAATATAAATATTCTTAAAGAATTCTATAACAGAAAGAGATTAAGAAAAGAGAAATCTTAAAAGTAGTTAGTTATATAGAAAAAGATAAGACTTCTGAACTAAATAAAATTCTAAATAGAGTTATTTAAATTCTTATATGAGAAAAGTTAAATCTAATTAAAAGACTATTTTAGATTTATCTTACGCAAGAAATCTAACTAAACTACTTTAAAAGCGCTCGTATAATAATACTGAAGAAGTTAAATAAGAGAGACTACTTAAATCTATTAACGTATAAATTAATCGCACTATTAAATATATTAGAAAAGATCTTAAAGACAGTAATATTTAACTAAATAAAATATATTACTAAATTATATAATCTCTTATTAGACTTATAATATAAAGCACGCTCTTTAAGAGTAATAGAGATAGTATTATAATAGATTACGGAGAAGATATATATAATCTAGAAGAGAGGAAATAGAAGAGTTATAAGTCTTCTCTTATTAAATATAATAAAAATATTTAATAAGATCTCACACGTATAACTAACTCATAATCTGAGAAAAAGAAAAATCTTAGAGTTACTTATATAATAAGTAACAGATTTTCTCTTTAACTATTATATAAAGATAAAAGTTAATAAGTTTATATTATTAGAAGCGCTAATCATAATAGAAATTCTATAAAACTTATCAATATTTCTAATTCTATTTATCTTCTATAATATCGATCTATTAGAAAAGTGTGATAATATTAAATTTTATACGAGCGTAATAGGATTTATAGATAATATTAATATCTTAATATATAGTAAAAGTACGGAGAGAAACTGTTAAATACTTACTAAAATCTATAAGAAATATACGGACTAAATAAGAAAATATGACTTAAAATTCTATCTAAATAAGTATGAACTAATTTATTTCAGCTATATAAAGAGGAATTTTAATATGAAGACGGAATTAAAGTTTAAGAGATAAGAAATTAATCTAAAGAATAATATATAAATCCTTAATATCTAACTAGATATCATACTCAGATAATAATCTTATTTTCGAGTAGTTAAAGTAAAATTAGTTCATCTGATTAATGCTTTTTATATAATTATAGGATTTATCTGAGATATCTTCTTAAAAGCAGAAAAATAAGTATACTAAACAGTTATATATTCAGTTATTACGTACGAAATAAATATTTAATATGTATTAGAAGGAATTAAAGAATATTATAAAGAAGTAAGTAGAAAATTATAAACTCTTTAAGATAAATATCTTTATATAATTATAGAAGTATATAAAGTAATCTTAATAGAGATCTTAGAAATAAAGATATATATTTAATCTTTGAATCTTTATACGAAGAATCTGATAACTAAGATTATAATTAGAATTTAAGTATCTAAAGTTACTAAAGAAATTAATAATATATATACTAGAATTATAAGATAAACTACAGATAGAAGAGATTATATAGTAATAACTCGCGTAATATTAAGAGATTATATAACTAAGTAACTCACTTAATTTAATCTAAAAAATCAGAATATAATAAGATTAAATAATAAGACTTCTTTATTAAATCTATTATAAGAGGAATTAAAGAAGTATATAAAGTCTTAAAAGCTAAGAAAAATATATAAAGGAATCCGCTTAATCTATGAATAAAAATAGAAAAAGAGATGAAAAAATAATTAAAAGAGAAAGTATTTAAGAATAATTCTTTTAGAATTAAACGAAAATTTAATAATATTATATTAGAAACTTAAGAAATATAAGAGTACACTTCTTATATAGCTTTATATAAGCAAAATTAACTTCAATCAGTTTCTATATAAAAGAAAGATGCCCGGAATTAAAAGCTCTTAATATAAGTACACATAAGATAATATAATAGTAGAACACGTTCTACTAAAATGCCTCTAATAGATTATGAAAAGAATAGAACTTATCAACTCTCTTTATATAACAGATCTGAGAATAATCCTCTCAGAAAAGAAAGGATATAAAGCAGTTATTAGAATAATATTTCGTATAAAGCTGCTTAATTAATTTAGATTGACGGAGAAAGTTCTATAAAGTGAGAGGGAAGAGAAGAGAAGAGAAAGAGAGAGAGAGAGAATAAATTGAGTGAGAAATAGAAAATTTAATTTAATAAATGTTTAAATGTTCATATAAGAAGATCTATATAAATTAGTTTTAATCTGAATTAGATAAATAGAATTTACTACTACTATATAAAGTAATCTTAAATAAAGATTTTAGAAATAGAAATATATATTTAATTACTAAATCTCTATATAAAGAATTTAATAGTTAAGATCATAATTAGAATTTAAGTATTTAAAGTTATTAAAGAAATTAATAATATATATATTAGAATTATAAGATAAACTATAAATAGAAGAGATTATATAATAAGAATCAGCGTAATACTAAAAGATTATATAACTAAATAACTTACTTAATTTAATCTAATAAATTAGAATATAATAAGATTAGATAATAAGATTCTTCTATTAAACTTATTAATAAAGAAACTAAAGAAGTATATAAAGTCTTAAAGATTAAGAAAAATATATAAAGAAATTTACTTAGTCTGTAAATAAAAATAATAAAAATAATAGAAGAATAATTAAAAGAGAAAGTATTTAAAGATAATTCTTTTAGAACTAAATAAAAATTTAATAATATTATATTAAGAACTTAAGAAATATAAGAGCACACTTCTTATATAACTTTATACGGGCAAGATTAGCTTTAATTAATTTCTATATAAAAGAAAGATGTCTAAAATTAAAATCTCTTAATATAAATACGCACAAGATAATATAATAATAAAATATATTCTACTAAAATATCTCTAATAAATTATAGAAAGAATAGAACTTATTAATCCTCTCTATATAATAGATCTAAGAATAATTCTCTTAGAAAAGAAAGAATATAGAGCAGTTATTAAAATAGTACTCTATATAAAGCTACTTAACTAATTTAGATTAATAGAGAAAATCTTATAAAGTAAGAGAGAAGAGAAGTAAAGAGAAAGAAAGAGAGAGAGAGAATAAATTAAGTAAGAAATAGAAAATTAATTAATTTAATAGATATTTAAAGATTTATATAAGAAGATTTATAATAGTAGTAGTAGTAAATTTTATTTATCTAATTCAAACTAAAACTAATTTATATAGATCTTCTCGTATAAATCGAGCTATTAAACGTCTATTAAATTAATCAATCTTCTTTTTTCTCTTAATTTATTCTCTTCTCCTCTCTTTCTCTTCATCTCTCTTCTCTCTCACTTTATGAGATTTCCTCCGTCAATCTAAATTAATTAAGCAGCTTTATACGAAGTATTATTCTAATAACTGCTCTGCATTCTTTCTTTTTTAAGAGGATTATTCTCAGATCTATTATATAAAGAGAGTTAATAAGTTTTATCCTTTCCGTGATTTATTAAGAATATTTCAGTAGAATATATTTCACTATTATATTATTTTGTGCGTACTCGCATTAAGAGCTTTTAATTCCGGGCATCTTTCTTTTATATAAGAACTGATTAAAGCTAATCTTACTTATATAAAGTTATGTGAGAAGTGCGCTTTCGTATTTCTTAAATTCTTAATATAATATTATTAAATTTTCATTTAATTCTAAAAGAATTATCTTTAAATACTTCTCTCTTTAATTATTCTTTTATCTTCTTTTTCATTTTTATTTGCAGACTAAGTAAATTTCTTTATATACTTCTTTTAATCTTTAAAACTTTATACATTTCTTTAATTTCTTTTATAATAAGTTTAATAAAGAGATCTTATTATCTAATCTTATTATATTCTAATTTATTAGATTAAATTAAATAAATTATTTAGTTATATAATCTCTTAATATTACGCGAGTTCTTATTATATAATCTCTTCTATCTACAGTTTATCTTGCGATTCTAATATATATATTATTAATTTCTTGAATAACTTTAAATACTTAAATTCTAACTATAGTCTTAGCTATCAAATTCTTTATATAAAGATTTAAAGATTAAATATATATCTTTACTTTTAAAATCTTTATTAAGATTGTTTTATATATTTCTATAATTATATAAAGATATTTATCTTAAAGAATTTATAATTTTCTACTTATTTCTTTTTAATATTCTTTAATCTCTTTTAATATGTGTTAAATACTTATTTCATATATAATAATTAAATATATAGCTGTTTAATATACTTATTTTTCTGCTTTTAAAGAAGTGCTTCAGATAAATTCTGTAATTATATAAAAAGCGTTAATTAGATAAACTAATTTTGCTTTAATTACTTAAAGATAAGATTATTATCTAAGCATAATATTTAGTTAAATATTAAGAATTTATACATTATTCTTTAAATTGATTTCTTATCTCTTAAACTTTAATCCCGTCTTTATATTAAAATTCCTCTTTATATAACTGAAATAAATTAGTTTATACTTATTTAAGCAGAATTTCGAGTTGTGTTTTCTTATTCAGTCTATGCATTCCTTATAAATTTTAATGAATACTTAATAATTTCTCTTTGTACTTTCACTATATATTAAGATGTTAATATTATCTACAAACTCTATTACGCTTATACAAAGTCTAATATTATCGCATTTCTTTAATAAATCAATATTATAAAAGAGATATAAAATTAAGAATATTAATAAGTCTTATAAGATTTCTACTGTGATTAATACTTCTAATAATATAAACTTATTAATCTTTATCTTCATATAATAATTAGAGAGAAAATCTATTATTTATTATTTAAATAACTCTAAGATTTTTCTTTTTCTCAGATTATAAGCTAGTTATACGTGTGAGATCTTATTAAATATCTTTATCACATCTAATAAGAGAAGATTTACAACTCTTCTATTTTCTCTCTCTTAGATTATATATATCTTCTCTATAATCTATTATAATACTATCTTTATTACTCTCAGAAAGCGTGCTTTATATTATAAATCTAAAAGAAGATTATATAATTTAGTGATATATTTTATTTAATTAAATATCACTACTTTTAAGATCTTTTCTAGCGTGTTTAGCAGTGCGATTAATCTATATATTAACGAGTTTAAATAATCTTTCTTATCTAACTTCTTTAATATTATTGTACAAACACTTTTAAAGTGATTTAATTAAATTTCTTGTATAAAACAGATCTAAAATAATCTCTTAATCAGATTCAACTTCTCTTATATAAGAATTTGAATAACTCTATTTAGAATTCTATCTGATTCTGAAATCTTATCTTTTTCTATATAACTAACTGCTTTTAGAATTTCTCTTTCCGCGATCTTTTTCTACTATAAAATTCTTTAAGAATATTCATATTCTTTAATATCTATAAGATTTATTTTAAAAGAAAAAGAGAAGTAGATATCGCGTAAAAGCTTTGCTTTACTCTTTATATCTCTTACTTCGTACATTTCTTATTTAAAAGTAAGAAAGAATACTTAAATAGTTTGTTCTTATAATCGCTATCTTACTTATTATATAATTTTTCAGATTCTTTATAATCTTTATACTATCTTTTATATTACATTTCTAAAGTCTTCTCTTTTTATCTTTAATAATATCTTCTCTTTTTAATTATACTATTATACAAAGTTTTATTATATAAAGAGTGATGAGTTTTTAATAAAGTTTTTATGTGCTTTTCTTATATTCTTTATTATCTTTTAATATTCTTTTATTTAGAATCTTTGATTATGTGAGAATAATTTTATTTATAATATTAAGTCTTCTATTACTATATATATAAGTCTTATCAGTTCGTACGTGAAATGATTAATCTCTTCTCTAGTATTTAATATACAACTTTCGAGTGACTTTATATAATTATGAAGACTTTTAATAAAGACTTTATAATTTATCTTTTTTTACGCTTTATATCTTTTCAATAACTCTTTTCTAAATTAATTTAGCTACTTAAATTCCGTGCTAATTAAAAGATAATCTAATAACTATTCTCTTTCTATTTTTATTTAATATTATATAAGTTAATTCTTCAGTATTAATGTTATAAAGATGAGATTTATAATTATTTATTTATATAAATCTCTTCTTTAATAGTCTCTTACTATTATTTCTGAAAAGAGAATAAGTTTTAGCTCTATCTCTTATATAATTTTTAATAGTATATTTAAGAGTTTATATTATATTAAATATATTAGATCTGATTAGTTAAAGTAATGAAGATTTAGATCGCTCAATATAATATGTTTTTCAGGCATTCTAAGCGTTATATAAAGAGTGCTGAGAGACTTTATTTCTTCTGATTTCAAGTATTAACTTAAGAGATTATAGATATTATAAATATTAATTATATAATTAATAATTTATGTTTCTTGAAGTTTTAATATGATTATAATAAGATCTTTTAAGTAATATATCTCGAATTATATATTCATATAAATGCGCTTATTAATAAGTGTGAGAATTCTTAAATCTTTTTATTTTTAACTATTATTGTAAAAAGCGCTTTATCTTAGATTATATAAAGTATAATTGAGTATATCTCTTTATAATTCTTAAATTACGAGAATATTATACTTTTTAATCTTTAAATTTTAGAGCAGTTTTATTATTATCTTATTTCTTAACTTATTAATATTATATTATAATATCTTAAGACTTCATACAAAGATGTTTTCTAATATATAATATTCTCAAATGTGTGTTAATAATTTTCTTTAATTAGAAGAAGTTAAATATCTTAGCTTAATATGAGATTAATCTTCATACAATTCTTAAATTCTTATAAGCGATCTTTTAAATAAATTAGTCTTCTTTTTTATAAATCTTTTACTTAACTTCATTTCATTTCTAATTCAGAGTTACTTCTATTAACTTCTGTTAATAAATTTAAGACTGATAAGAAGAAGAAGAAGAAGAGAGAGAAGATAGAAATAATCTCTTATTAATTTTAAGATTAAAAGTATCTCGATTTCTTATTATATATTTTCTTTATATAAAATTATTCTCTTTTCTTTTATAAGTAGTCGTTAAATTAAGCTTTATATTCTTTTAAGCAGTTATTATATTATATAATCTTTCTCTTAAACTTTTTCTCACACTTATTAGTTTGATAATATTCTATATAATATGCGCAGAATTATATCTTTTTACACGTATAAAGTGAGTGTTTATATTTCTAATAATGAAAATATTAATGTAATTAAAGAGTTAAATTATATTATATAATTAATTTAAACTTTATTTTGTAAATAAGATCTTTTTAAATAGTTCTATTTATTAGACTTGAGTTAAAAAGTTTCAGAATTACGTATATAATTATATTTATCTCCGCGTTTCTTTTTATTTATCAAAGATTTTTAATTTTAAGATCTGAAATAAGTCTAATATTTTTACTCTCTAATTCTTATATAAATTACTTCTTCTCTTTCTCTTCTTATCTTATTTATATCGCTCGCATTAATACTTTATATAATCTTATCTTAAATTATGCGAGTAAGCTTAATAATTTTATTTATATTAAGTCTCGTCTAAATTTTATATAATTTAAGTTATCTTTTATATATAATATAATTTCTCTTTTTAAAAATTTCTTTATCGCGATTATATAATATATATAAGATATTTCTGTTAATTTCTAATTAATTTAATCTACAATCTTTTTAGTTAAAAGTTTATTAATTTTAATCTTCTCTTTCTTATCTGAGATTTAAATAATAATTTTTTTCTTCTTTATTTTTAAAGAGATTTAAATTATAAAGACTGATTTCTTTCTTAGAATATCGCGCGTTATCTCTGTGTATAAGATTAAGAATTTTTCCTACTAATTTTAATTTTCTAATTTAATAATAGATTTCTCAATTCTGCGTAATCTTATCTTCACCGAATTAGATAGTTATTTAAACAGAGAATGATTTACGCGTTTTAACGCGTTTTTTAACGCGTCTTTTATCGCGTTTTCTGCGTATAAACAGATTTATAGAATTGATCAGATGAGAGCGCGTGTCTTCTTCTACAGAACCGCCAGCTCTACTCTTTCATATAAGTCTTCTCATCTCTGCGTTATCTGTCTAATAGTCTTAATACTTACTGATTCCATTCTTCTTACCGCGATTTTAACTAAACAATTAAGAAGATCTATATAGATTAGTTTTAATCTGAATTAAATAAATAGAATTTACTACTACTATATAATCTTCTTTAATAATATTCTTATCTATAAAGATATTAAAGAGTAGTTAGTAGAGAGAACTTATAAGATCTTAAATTATCTTTAGAAAGCTAATCTCTTTACTAATCTTAATAAATATAAATTTTATATTTAAAGAATCTTCTTTCTAGACTTTATTATTAATAATAATATAATTTAGATAGAGCTAAAGAGAATTATAACTATTTATAAATAGTCTAAGCTATATAAGTTCTATAAGATTTAGAAGTTTCTTAGCTTCACTAACTTCTATTACTATTTTATTTAAGAATACTTTAAGATTATTAAGAATCTAATAAATCTATTAAAGAAATTCTCTAAAGCCTTTATCTTTATATTTCAGACTTAGAAATCTTTTAATAAGCTAAAGAATATATTCTATAAGTATTCTATTCTCTATTAATTTAATTTAAGTAAGTAGATCTTTATTAAATCTAATATCTATATATATATAATTAAGATTATTCTCTTTTAGATAAATAATTATAAGAGATAATATTTAGTTATCTACTACTTAAAGAAGCTAACTCTTAAAGAGTTCTATTATAATATTCTAAATTAAGAACTATTAATTATAATATATACTATAAAATATTAGAGATACTTTCTAAAAAACGCTCGATATTAAGTTATTATACTCTCTAATTATAATAATCTTTACTAATTTAACTCTACTATAAAATTAAGCTGTCGGTAAATAGAACTATAATTAAAGCTTAGTAAATTTAACTATATAATTAAATATTATTTAGATATAATTAATTCTATTAATAAGCTCTCTAGACACGCTAATTATATATAGAAAGAGCTATTATCTATAATACTCTTCTTAAATCTTATCTTAATTAAGATTAACAGCTCTAAAGTTTTCTAATTATATCTCTTTATAATTATTATCTCTAAATTAATTCACACCCGCTATACTATTACTCTTAATAAAGATTTTAATATTTATAGAGATACTCTATTAAAGAATCTATTAAAGAGGTAAACTCTAAATAATAGAATTTTTTTTATAAATAATAAGATCTATATCTTCTAAAGTTTACATACTTAAATTCTTAAGTAGTATTATAATAATCTTCTTATTAATTATTTTAAATAGAAATATATAATTAAACTAGTTTAATAGTAGTACTTCTAGTTAAAACTTTTTATATTAGTTAAATAATATATCTAAAGA
>JAABUK010004693.1_pt1 | contig 21965 bp, 25 predicted proteins | sample 5559141 | NCBI WGS metagenome assembly JAABUK01 (sample SAMN10711869, study PRJNA513367) | rock metagenome | isolation source: Antarctica rocks | place: Antarctica: Victoria Land, Pudding Butte nord | collected 2016-01-03
ACATGGAGGATTGCATGTTTTGGCATAGTCCGTTGAGTGCATGCACATACAGATGAGTGAGTGAGTGAGTGAGTGAGTGAGTGAGTGAGTGAGTGGGTGGATGGGTGGGTGGGTGAGTGTGTGAGGAAGTGAGTGAGTGAGTGAGTGAGTGAGTGAGTGAGTGACAGGCCCTTAGCAATAACAATGTTGATGCTGCTGTGTCAATGGTCATCCAAATATCACTTGAACTTGCTGATTCAGTGTTGCTTCAGTTCAGGGAACTTAAGTAATGATGGTGGCGCTCCCTGTAACACGCTTTCTTCTCAGATAGAAAATCAACACTATGTTTGGTGCGTGAAGCAAGGAGCAAGAGAATGTGTCTGACTGAGCACCTGTAGTGAGGCCACCAACAGTCACTCCAAATCGCTGAGCCACTGACTTGATCGAGCTTGAGTACACCCCCTCAGCACTCACTGAGGCGTACTTGTCCAGCAGGGCGTCCCGGGGCACTTTGACATGATCAAACCAGATCTGGCCATTGTCAACTCCATTCAGCCCCATCTTAGGGCCATTGTCCAGAATCTTGACCCCGGGGGTCAGCTGACTGTTGTTGTCGCGAATGCGCACAACAAACACGTGGGGCCCTTGCCATTTGCCATCCACTGTCAGCTGTGCAAAGACTGTACAGACCTGCAACAGTGCATGTGACTTGCGAGGAGGCATTCTATGGAACGCAGATTCCGTCAGTCTGCCTAACACGTTGTCTCCTGTGGTGACCATTGGCCAGGTTTGATGCTAGCTGGCACAAGCTGCATGCATGCATCAACTACTCAGCAACACTGCATGAGGCAGACAAGATGCCATTCAGGCATATTGAGACGCTGAGCATTGTTTTCATGCACAGGTTGCTCAACATGCGCAAGAGGACGTTTGCACGAGTTGGGAGAGCAAGATTGCTCCAAAATGATGTCAAGGCCTTGACAGCACTGACTCACTGTGTGTTTGACTCACTGTACGTCTGACTCACTGTACGTCTGACTCCCTGGGCATCTGACTCACTGTATGTCTGACTCACTGTGCATCTGACTCACTGTGAATCTGACTCACTGTACGTCTGACTCACTGTGATGCACTGACTCAGGTCTTACCTTGCCATGCTGGCCTGCGCCTCCAATCCAGAATTTGGAGGCTGTGTCATCTGGGGTGTTGATAATGAAACAGTCACTGGCCTTGTCATATGTTGCCTGCAATCACTCAAAAGCCTTTGAGGCTGTTTTGCTGGCAATGACAGGCGATGTTGTGGGAGCTGTAAGGCAAGCGCAAATCTCACATGATACATGCTGCCTGTGATATTAAAGTAGCACTGAGAAGCATGAAGGTGCACGAAGGTGCATAAGGTGCAGTGCTGAGCCTCATATATGGTTGCAGGTTCTTTGATACGGTATGAGACACACATACAAGCTGCACACAGCACCTGAGTCTGGATGCCCATGACATTGGATCCATGCCCAAGTTCAGTCATGCCAAAACAGCCTGGCAGAGTCAGATCGTCCAGCAGTGGCAGCAGCTTGGTGTGATGCTTCTCTGTGCCGAGCTTTGCTATCGTGCCTCCACACAAGGTGAAATGGACGCCTGCCTTGATGCAGAGAGAGTAGTCTGCAAAGCCTATGGTTGCCAGACAGGCCTGAAACTTGAGTGGGTCTGCAAAATCCGCACCAAGTTGAGCATGGTGAAGGCTAACCAGTTTCTCGGCAATGAAGACAAGACTCTGGAGTATTGAGCTTGCAGATTGCATGTGAAAAGTACTTGGCACATAACAGTAGCTTGCTTGGCATGGACCTACCATCTATATAGTCCTTGGTTATGAAGTACTGCTGTGCCACAAACTTTTGTAGCCTTTCCAAAGTCAGCTGGCGGAACTCCAACAGCGAGAGATAGTGGTTGGGTTTGAAAATATCATCCTGCGCAGCGGTGCAGGTCAAGAAATGAGCAACAAAGGAGACTCAGAGCCTAAGCTTTGTCTGCTGCTGGACCAAGAACCAATAAACAGCTGTTATCAATACCTTGAGAAAATCGAGAATCCTGTCCCTGAGTTCAATGTTGTCTCGTACAGTGTACTCGTACAGTTCTCGCGGATTGAACTGGCCTGCTTGCACAGTGCTGTCAGCTAGGTCATCAGCAACTGAGACCATGTCCAGTCCAGTTGCTGTAGTCAAGTGACGGGACAAGGTCTCGATGCGCTGAACGTGCGCCATGACTCCTCACTGACAGGTGATCTGCCGGTATACTGCAAGCAATGCGGAAAGCCAGTTTCTCGACGTGATCGAGCGGTCTAGTCACTAATTCACGTGGGTGCCAGCTGGGTGCCACGGTGTGTCTTCTCTATGCATGGTCAGACAAATCTCCAGTTTGCACCACTTTGCGAGGGTGCAGGAATCTGTACAGTACATGACTCAGACTCAAAGGTACCATAGACAGGTGTGACAACATGCTGCATGGTTTGGATGGTACAATGATGGTGCAATCTTGTTACAAAAGGCATCTCAACATTGCAGAAATTTCAATCGGTCATGACAGTTGCAACATATACGAGATATAGCCCGCCAAAGCATTGATTGAAAGGCCCACAGGTGCCAGGCACAGTCCTGAACAACTCACTTTCTGCACAGATACCAGTGTGGTGTGAACAGACAGGCAGGATTGTACACACTTCAAGCAGTTTTGGTAACTTGGTGAATAGCCAGGCAGGAAGTGTGTTTCTGTTGATTGTCCTTGCACCTGTGGACATTGTAGCCTCTGAAACCTTGCGTGTCACAGTGGCAAATGCAATGGCACCCAAGCTCATCAGCTGCATACTTGTTGTCTGTCTGGCCAAGCTGGGTCTTTTGTCAAAGGGTGCATCTCACTGGCCGTCCTGGAAGGGTGCTCATGTTTGTGCTGCATGAATTTGTTGCGCATATCGCTGGTAATCTGATTCGTTGGTTTGAGTCTGAGTATAGTAGACATAGTCTGGTGTTGACTTGGCTGCTGCAGGCTTGATTCAATGCTGCTAATACGGCTGTGAGGTGGCAGCGCCAGAGATGCAGCTGGGACCCTGGCATGGGACCCTGGCATCAGGAAAAGAGACCCTTGCTCAGTGCAAACAGCTCCTGTGGCCAAAGAAAGCCATGGCTGGCAAAGCACAAGCCTGGAGGGCAGAGAGCTGTTGAAGCTGCAGCATGCCAGCCTGCAACAGCTGATCGCTGGTGGGATTGGGAAGACAGGGTGTAACCTGTATGCCATAGCAGTCAAAACGTCAGCCAGGCAGTGCTGGGTTTCACAGAGACAAGCAGGTTCAGAAAGCAGCAGCGGTTGCCAGGGCGTATCAGCATTCCAGATCTGGTGATCGTGCAGGGGCCAAGTGGCTAGGTGCAATGTAGAGACATGCTTTCAGAAGTTTGTCAGCAACAACCTGCAGCGCCCAAGACGACTGTCAGAGCCAGACCTGATGAGATATTCCATAGTCCTGAAGCTTGACCTGAGCACAATTTGGTTTTACTGACATGGGAGGCTCGAACACAAAGATGCTGACTATTGCAAAAGCAAAGAAGCACAGAGCAGGAAAGGATAGACAAAGCATGAAACAGCAAGGCTGTAAAGCAGTCTTTGGCTTTTGCCCGTGCTGCTTCAACAGCAGTATTAGAGGAACCTACCTAGTACGTGATCTACCTTGTAAGCCCATTTGCATTGGACAATATCCACTCCAAATGCATGACAAGTGCGCACTGGTATGGCAACTCTTCCTTCATCAAGTCCACAAATCCACGCCTCATGAATCTATCTGCATCCTTCCTAAGCCTCCAGTCATCTGTGTGCAGGCTTGTGTTTTGAAGTATGTGAATGTCACTCCCTTCTTCAATTAGTTGCTGCATATCAAAGGTGCCGGCTAGCCCTGTACATAGCGTGATGTCAAAACCAGCTCTCTATTGTTTTATGTGAAAGCACAGAGAGTGATGACAAACCTGACACTTGCATAAGTTCTTCATAGAAGGAGCTGTTGCTCTCGACAAAAAGCCTGTACATATGCTTTTGAGTTGTGGCCCGCTTTGTTCTTCCTTCTTCTGACTTTGGTGCGCTCTGTAAGATGCAACTTTGCAAGCGATCAGCAAAGTGTGTCAGTTTCTGCTCAGCCAAACCCCTTATGACTGCAGCACCCACAGAGTCCTTAGAGCACACTCACAACCGATTCAAGAAGCAACAGCCAGCTCACCATTCGCATATACGTTTTGAAGCTGTGGACCCACGACCTCCATAGCGGAGTCCCTTAGCAGAGTTTGGCCTTTTGTCAAACCACTGTCGCACCGGTCAAGGCGTCGAAGAAGAAGAACATTACAAACTTTGGCCAGCAAGTGTAGTAGCTTGTGGCATACTGCCATTCATTTGTGTCAAAGTAGGTGTCAGTCACCTCCAGACAGTCATGCTCCGTCGGCGCCACAAGTCTAGGGAAGGCTAGGACAAATGCAGCACGTCTATCACGTCTGCACATGAAGAGCAGAGCAACCGTCAAAGCCGTGTAGTGACACTGACAATGAGAAGTGGTGCATCACATGCAAGCATGGGGTGCAAAATATGTTTCTGTCCAGATGTTTGCAGGAGATCGTGGGCAGCTGAATTATGGGTTAATGCACTTTGGGCAGCTGAATCTGTATAAGGTTCCTGCCAACTTGATCATGGTAGACTTATGTCTTCTTCTTCTGCAGGGACATTTGACCTGCAGCATCATTGATACGCAATGCTGATGGTGCGCAAGACTGACACATATGTGACGCGCTATCATTCGTACCATACATAGTGGTTTCAGGAATGTCATACCGATAAAGCCCAGATGAATCATGCCGGGTTAACTTCGGCAGATCAGCCAGGCACTCCACCCAATCGCTCGACAGCTGCTCGGCAACGCGACTTCGCTCAGCAAGCAAAAGATCCTAGAGGTTCAGCGGATCAGTTGCAATCAGACCTAGCCACATCCGCGCCTGCACTGGCTCAGAACGTGACCGAAGCTACGCAAGGACACAGGACACTTACAGTGCGAACAGCTCCCCGTTCAGACCCCTCACATCCTCTGGCTGAAAACTCAGAGGGTCTGTCCCCAACCGAGCAGGCTTCTGAACCGCAATCTGGCGCTTCGCCGCTCCTTCCCGTGCTTTCACCAGTTGCCAGCAGGGAGTCCCAGGAAAGCTTTGCAGGCCAGGTGTTAGCTCACGCCAGAAGTATTGGTGCCAAGGTTCACCATGACGCAGTCAGTTTTGCTGCAATAGCCAAGAACCCATCTTTGGCACGCCAGGCGCGAGCCGAGCTTGATGAGCACCAGCACACCACAGCTATTGAGAAGATTGATACAGATGGCCCTGTGGCCAGCTCAGCCTTTTATGCTCATGACGCTGAGGTTGAGCGCCAATGGGCTGCTCTTGAAGCAGTGAACGCTGATACCAAGGAGGAGAGCACACTCAATAAAGAGCTCAGCTTTCTCATCTGCGCCAGGCTTGAAGCCAGCAGAAGGTCTTCAGAACGACTTCTGGGCGTACTGCAGGTAATGTTCACGACTTCATCCACTGCAAAATATGGCAACATGGCTTGCGTCAGAAATGCTGCATGCCATGCATGCAAGAGCTTTGCATCAGCCTGTTGACAGAGATTGGTTTTGGACAAAGCACCTAAGACTCCACGTTTCAAGCGAAATGCAGCATATCAACAGCAGTTTCTTGTGTCTGCACACAACCATTACAGGGATAGCTGCATTTGTCTGTGACATGTAGCGTTGAACACATTTCAGGACTTCTCTGCAGGCGTTAGCAGCTTCAGAGAGTGCATATGCTCATGCCATGACCATGACATCTAGCATACCGCTCCCCGGGGAATGTGACGGCGACGTCATGAAAGCAGCACTGAATGCATTCTCAGCCTTGCCACAGGTGTGCTTTCTTGCTCTCATGTGGCTGTATTTTACAATAAGATCACAGGGCATAGATAGCCTTGCAGCTATACATGCAATGACTCTGCCCTGGCGGTTTTTACTTGCAGCATGTGATGTCGACTCAAAATTTTGGTGTGATGTTGTGTGGCATAGTCTACTGCATGCATTGAGAAAGTATTGACACAACCATAGCTCTGCCCATGGCAATACCTTTCTGTCTGTGACTAAATCAACACGTCCAGCTGATCTGCTGCATGCATGCAAGCTCTTTGTCATAACAAGCATTTTTCCATCCATTTGATCATTTCATTCATTCTGTTCAATTCTAATTTGATTTTTTCTGATTTGTTCATTTGCAAAACACATGTCTTTGTCACAAGGGTCATGTGTGTTTGATCTACAGTAACTCCCGGCTTGATGTTTTGACACGTCAGTGTGAACTTTGTCAATACTTATCTTGATTACATCAACTCAGGCTGCTGACATTGGCAGGCTGACCATCAAAACAGGGTCACGACCTGCAGGCTGATGTTTATCAGCTCTGTCGTGCAACTCTGACACCTTGTCAACAATGTTGCAGGTTGTAGGTGAGGCGCATAAAGATTCCCTGCTGAGCATGTCTGGCTTGAACAGGTCTCTGCACACACTTGTGACAGACCTGAGGCGGGTGTGTGAGGAGGTTCGCAGCAGCACTCACCGTTGCCTTAGAGCCATTGATCATGCCAGCAGCCTCCTGCAGCAGTCCTTCATCAGTCACCAGCAAGCTTGCAGGTCTGCCCTCACTTTGTTGTCTATGAACTATGGTGTTGCAGCAGTCCTTCATCAACCACCAGCAAGCTTGCAGGTGTGCCCTCACTTTGTTGTCTGAGCATCGTGATGCTGAAGTAACACATTGACCAGGCCAGCAGCCTGCTGCAGCAATCCTTCATCAATCACCAGCAAGCTTGCAGGTATGCCCTCACATTATTGCCTGGGCATCTTGGGCTACGTTCAAGCCAATTGGCGCATCAATTTTATCACGCCGAACAGCGTATTCCTTTTCATTTCTCTCCGTTCTATTTTTTAACTATTGATTTCTTTTCTTTTCTGTCTGGGCACCAGAACGCTGCAAAACCACACTGACGCTTGCTTCACGTTGCCCAAAATATGCACCATGCGCTGTGTCTCATGTGTATATACATGTGTGTGTTATAAAATACTCCCTTGTCAGACGCTTTTCTTTTGTTGTCACTGCCAGCTCTGCAGTATCAGCCACCTGCTTGACTCATCAAAGCTGTGTACACCAAATCTGCAACATTACGCCAGCACAGAAGAGTTGAGCCAGCACAAAATGCTATGCTAGCTCATGACTAACCCTTGGACTGGATGCAACCGTGTAGAACTGCAGCACTTGCTAGGAAGCTTGCAGGTGTTCAGAAGAGTTTGCGCTCCTTCTGATGTTTCATGCTTGCAGAACTTCCAACTTGTCTATGACATCTATGTCTGGATGTTCAAAGCTGTCTATGCTCTTTCTGTGAGTACTTGCTGACTTGCAGATGCTGACTGGACCTGATTCTGAGTCTGCTTTGCTGTAAGAATGACTCTGAGTCTATTATGCTGACTCTGAGTTTATTATGCTGACTCTGAGTCTATTATGCTGACAAGCTTCACGCTCACTTTTACTGTCCTTGCAGCTGAAAAGTGCGACGCTAATCTGTCATACATACAGCACAGAGCACAGCGTATCACATCAAGCAGCACTAGTGGTCGGCGCCATGGACATAACCATTTGCAGAGTCTTACCTCTGGAACACAGGCCAATAATGGAGAATGAAAGAAGACACTCTGCCTTTTTGGCATTCACACAACAAAATGGAACAAGCACCAACCAAGGACCAGATGTCTCTGCATGCAGGCAGTTTGATGTAGCTTTGCTGGACAGGCGAAGAGGCAGAGGAGCGCATCCAGTTGAGCAGGACCCATGGCTCACAGAGAGTGGCATGGCTGAAGCCCACCATGCCTTGCAGCATGCTCAAGAAGAGGAGCGCCACCTGCTGACAGGCAGCCATCAGCAGCTGCAAGATTTGGAGACAAGGCGTGTTGATCTCATCAAGAAGATTGTTACCGCGTTTCTCACCTCTTACAGGTGCAATACAATCTCTTCAACTACATGAATCTTTTGGTGTGATAACTGTGGTAATCTGTATAGGTATATCACAGACTCCCCAACTACAGGAATCTTTTGGCATGATGACTCTGGTTCTTCCCAGAGGAATGGTTGCTATATCAATATGTCACTGTCTACCCTATGCAGGATGTGTTAAACATGCAGCATATACTGCTAGTTGCACAACTGTGATGACAAGCTGTTGTATCTGGAGCAACAAAACGTTAAAGTCAGAGCACTTGACCTATGCTGATTTGCAAAGATGTGACAAAATAAACAGTGTACAATAGTATTTTGCACATGCACTGCCCTGCAATTGGTCATTGTATCAAAATATCATTGTCACTGCATGGAAAAAATCCCCAGTGCAGACAGCGTTTGTCGACTTTTTGATTCTTGGTCTCATACTGTTGTAGAAACCAGTGTCATTGTGTCAATGTACTGGCATTAATTTCTGATCACCTTGCAATTCTGCTGGAGAACTTGCTGTGCAGCATAAGTGGTGCTTGCCCAAAGTGAATTGGCAGCAGCCGCCAGATCTGGAGATGTCATGCAGTGGCCTGATCAAGCATGCCATCAACCCTTTGCCCTGCAACTTGATCACATTCTGTCACATGGTGACCATCCTGACACTGTCCCATCTACAACTTTCTGCTGCAGTTGGGTTAATGCACTTTGTCCGCACTATGTCAAAGTGAAATTTGTTTGTGCTTGGCAGACAAGCTGTGGCGAAGTATCAAGTCAGCGTTGATCAACGTTGACTTGATCTTCCCCAAGGCCTGTCTGCCAATCACAAACAAGTCTCATTCTGGCTCACCTGGGCAGCCTGGTATACTACTTGGCTTATTGAAATGATGTCGAAGGGTGCAGTCGTTTCTTTTCTTGTCTTCTCTTCTCGTCTCTTGTCTTGTCTTTTCTTTTCTTTTCTTTTCTTTTCTTTTCTTTTCTTTTCTTTTCTTTTCTTTTCTCAACTCAATCTGGCTTTGAGGTGGACAAGCTGGTCATCAGGCACACACAGCAAGGACACACACAGCAAGGACACACACAGCAATCACACACACAGCAAGGACACACACAGCAATCACACACACAGCAAGACAACTCATCACCACACCACCACAACTCTGTGCAAGCTTCTTGTATCCTGCAGAACTGTGTTGGCTGTTCAGCTTCACATTCTAGTGTTGCTTTGTTAGCAGAGGGCACATTGCATGCAGGCTGCAGCTGCTTGGCGACAAAGCTAGAGTTGAGAGCCTGCGAGGCATGTTAGGTGACATGGTCAGCAGCTCAGACCTGGCTGATCTCACCAAATCGGCTCAAGCTGTGGAGGAGCGCAGCAAGGAGCTGGCCAGCAAGCAAGCTGAGAATCTGGAGCAGGTCTCGGAAGAGCTGCTGTGCAGCCCTGAGATCATCAGGTGGGTACGTGCGTGCGTGCGTGCGTGCGCGTGTGTGTGTGTGTGTGTGTGTGTGTGTGTGTGTGTGTGTGTGTGTGTGTGTGTGCGTGTGCGCCTGCCCACCCGCCCATGTGCGTGCGTGTGCTTGTCTTCGTGTGCCAGCATGCTGCAACTGCAGCCCTGGGCAACTCTGCAGAAACTCATCTTAGTCTTCCTGTGTTGAAGTGTATGACAGGAACACTGACTGTGGCTGATTGCAATGCATTGAGTCAGTTACTTGTAATGTGTTTGTGTGACAAACCCACAGATGCACACACACATTACACAGACTGACTCAATTCGTTGCAATCTGCCATACTTGTTGTTCCTGTCAGTGTGGTCGTGGTGGACCTTGCATTGCAATATGCCAGGCATGCAACTGTCGAGCGCTTTTCAGTGCAACAGTTTTTGGCTGAAATGAGCTGAGCATTATACTAGCTGCCTGAATAAGGATGGGTGCAAGCGTCAGCAATGAGTGCTGTTCCTGGCATATAGCGCCCATATGCGTACAAACATTGCAGTCAGTTGACAGCCAGAACTGCACCAGTCCAGGGAACCTCGTGCACCAGGTGATAGAAATACCACAAAAGTCTGCGCCTTGTGCCAATCATGGCTGCTATGATCAGCACAAGGCGCCAATCATAGCAGCCATGAAAAGAGCCAGCAACATGGCACAAGCTCATTGCTAATCTGAACACCGTATTTCCTGCAGGCAAGGTGACATGGCATGCTGGCTTCCTGTGTCAAATATGTGGCAAGACTGCCATTTCGTTCTAACCAGGGCCGGCTTTCTGCACTGGTTTCATGACACAGCGAACTTTGTTCGACCATTGGATTGTCTGAATCTTGCACGGTGTCAGTTTGAGGCAGGAGAGGCTCCCACATTCAACCTTGTTGAGAACAATACTGGTCGCCTGTGGTTCTTCTCAAACTGGGTGCGAACAATAGCCTTTAAAGCATCCACTGTTGAGGAATGTTGTGAATGGGCTATTGCGTTGCGTGAAGCTATTGCAACTGCTCGTGGTGATGACAGGACTCACTAAACTCACTATGCTAACAGTGTGTTCTTTGTGACTGTGGTTCCTGTTGTGTGTATGTGTAAGTGTGTGATGTATGGTAGAGGGTCAGTAAGAGCGTGCTTAGCTGCAGCGACCCAATAAGTTAGATCTGGACGAGGTGTGCGTCAATAAGGTTGTACAATGCGTCAAGGTGTATAGTAGAACCTGTGAATAGTTTTGCGTGCTGATGTTAGACATCGCTAGAGCATGATTCTGCTGATCGTGTTGTACCCACTGATTGGTTTATGCATAGCGACTGGATTCCTGAACAGTCAATACATGATCTCGTCAACTCAGGGGCATGCACATATGTGTCCTATTGCTGTGTGTGACATGTCATCTCAAAGAGTCTTACATGTTCGTTGGTAAGCACATCTAGATTTCTGTATTGTGACATGCGTGTAATGCATTGTAAAACATGTGTGGCTTGTCCTGTATGTCCATATTGAGATTACTTTCGATTTGTCGGAATACAAATACAACCGTACGATTGACCCTTGGGCTGGGTGTGGGTGGTCATGAGTTTGCATAGTGGATGCTTTAACAGAAGTGCAGCAATGCAGCAGGAGGAGGTGATGCTCTCTTCTGACACGATCAGCAGACAACTTGGTTTTGTCTGCATGTTTCTTGCATTGCTCCATGTCTTAGTCTTCACAGGTCACACAACCTATGACTCAAGATGTGTGGGCCTTCAGGGCAGCATCCAGCTGTCCAAAGCCAGCTACCAGCTTGTGCCATTGCTCAGGTGGAAGAGAAATGCCCATTTTCCCTGGCTTCTGTTCACCATCCTTCTCATAAAATTCCCTGATGTTCACCATCGGCTTTCCTTTGAAAACACTGATGCTTGCTTTCCTCCTGCATGTCAAATGATGTTGGAACAAACAAATTTTGTTGCATCAACGGTTGAATTAGCATCCAGAACAAGCAACAGTTTGGCATCATTAGGAAGACTGAGACCGCATCAGCAAATGCAAGTCCACAGCAGTTAGCGCCTTTGAGTTCGCGTCAGAGCTACAACCCAATGATATGCACTATGCAGCATGCTTGATATGCCACAAACAGTCAGAACCTGGTACTACAACGAGCATTCATGGAGATTGCGTCGGGCAAGTTTGGCTGCTCATGTGGCGCCTCGCACTTAGCAGAAAGGCATGGACAAAAGCCAATTTGACCAAGGTGCAGAGTGTGAGTGTGCACATCACCTTCCACTATTGCTACGAGATCATGACGTCGTTGTCATTCCTGTCGGGATCGCAATGCAATTGTGTTGCAGCAGCAGCTGCATTGCAAATGTTTGGTGACTCACTTGCCAGACAGGGCAATGTCAAAGCTTGCATCTTGTGCCTCAAGGGCTTCTGTCACAGAGGCCTGGGCTTCCAGCAGCTTCTGAAACTGATCTGGTGGCAAGTTGATGCCCTTCTTGCCCGGCATCTGTTGACCATCTTTCTGCACAATTAATAGCAAAATTGGCACACTTAAGCTGCTGGATAACTGGTTGAGATCCATGACAAGCATGACAACCTAAGCCGCACTACAAAGTCTCAGGACCATGACATACGTGTCATCTCTCCCTATATACTGTCAATTGCGGTCATGTTCTGGATGCAAGTATAATGTACTCGTGCCATGATAAGTTGAACGTGAGTGCTGATAACAGGTATGATGATACGTGTGCAAGCAGCCATGGAGGCATGAAGCAAGCATGAAGCCAGCTAGCTTACTAATGAGAAAAACGTGGCGAAGGAAAAACATACTCGGTACTGCTAGGCTTGCCTGACTAGGACACCATGCAGGCAGGCTCACCTCATAGTACTCACGAATGCTCACATACACTATGCCTTTGAAGGGCGACACATCAGCCTTGCGCATGGCAGACAGCTGTATTGGCACATCTGAGCCCCCGCTGGACGCTGATGCAGCTGCTTTGTCTTGGGCTCATCTGCTGCAGCTGTGGAAGGGCCAGCCCCAGCTGTGGCTGCCTCCTCTACGCTGTCTTGGCCTGCTTTGGCCTGATCAGTTTTGACTGCGGACGTACACAGTGGTTTTGACATGACTCAGTACATCTGTGACATGACTCAGTAGGATTTGGAGCATGAATTAGCATGTTTGACATGGCTCAGAGACTTGCTGATCTCAGCGCGCTCCTACGTTTGCTGTTTCATTGCTGAAACCGACTCCAGTTAAGCAGGAGTGCAGCATGAAGAGCCAAAGCAAAAACTGCACACTGAAACAATCCAGAAATGACCCTGGCCAGAAGTCCAGAGTTTGAACGCATGTGCACAAGCTAGCCAAGAGGTCAAGTGTCTGCAGCTTTGCTGGACAGCACAACAGCAAGGCACAGCATTTCACTATACCTCTGCTGTGCTCATGAAGACAAGCATGCACATCAGACTGACAGCATTGCTGTACATGACTTTGTGTATGTTCTGTACAGCAATGTGGACAATGCAGTTTGTGACTGCTGTTTGATGTAACAGCAGGCAGAGGCTTGCACGCAGTGCCCTGTCAACAAGCTATGCCTGCATTGCTATGATGGGCAGAACAACTTGCTGGGACAGACCTGAAGCTGCTTGCTTTTGGCCTGTGTTGCCACCTTGCTCTTTCACAGCTGCATTGATATCCGGCACTGCTGTCACAAGCCTGTCCCACTGGAGCAGATCTAGTGTAATGCCCTTCTTGCCAGGAAGCAGCTCGCCGTCTTTCTCATAGTACTCCCTTATGTCCACCTGTAGCAATTTGGTGCTCTCAACATTGCTGCAAGCAGCAAAGAGATGCAGATCATTAAGTCATCAATGGTGGTCAACGTGCCAGTGGTTTTGTCACAAGCTGACTGTGCTATTGGCTGGGGTAGAATCATGAGGTTGCAATACTGACAGAGAAGGCTTTCAGCCAGATAGAGCGTGTGCCATTATGCCGCAGGGCTGCAATAGGAAGTGCCCAACATGACGTATCAGCAGAGCCTTGCTGACGTGACGTAGGACTCAAGCAAAGCTTAGAGGTGTGTTGTGGGAGCTGATGATGCGTGTACAGGGTAGTTAAAAATGGCAAAGATCTTACACATCACCATCACAAGATGGCTGTAGTGACATGAGTCTCAAGTTTGTTGATGGCATAATGATCAAAATATGTCAACATCATGCATTCGGATTTATGTTGTGCCACAGAGAATCAGCCGCAGTTGCATGCAGGCTGTGTGGTAAGCAGTCCATCACATGTGTTGCGTTGTGCCAAAGCAATCAAGCCAGTAGGGTGTGGATAACTATCGATCTGTGCAGTGTTGATTGTGAGCTGACCTGAAGCTTGCCCTTGAACTGCTTCACAGAGACCTGGCGATTCTTTGGCAGATTGCAGGTGTAGTCTGTGTCCTCATCTGAGATGGCGGATGCAATAGCATCCAAATTTGCTGTGAGCTCATTCCACAGAGGGACTTGCAGTGAAACGCCTTTGCCAGGCGCCAGACTGCCGTCTTTCTCATACCATTCGCGGATGTTGACATACAGTTGACCTTTGAAGCTGCTGACACGGGCTTGTCTTGCATGAGACAGCTCAACAGCAAACTCGCCATTTGTTTCAGAAGGTCTCAGGATCTTGGGGCCGTCGTTCATGTCATTGTCATCTTCACGCTTTCTTTTGTTGCCTGCGGGCTCTTCTGTGTCGTGCTCTTGTGAGGGCTTCTCAGCATCTAGGCCTAAAAGCTTGCTGGTCTTCTCCTGCAGGTCAGTGGCCAGATGGGCGTTTGAGGCTTCACCGGCATCCATCAGTTTATGCTGTAGGTATGTTTGTACACACGAACTCTTTGCCAGAGAGGATTGAATCTGTGGCAAGTAAGCGGTGGAAAAGACCACCTTGATCAATGCCTTATACTCATACACATCCTCTCCGAACTCCTCCGCGAGTTTGTTGGTAATCTGTCGCTGCGTGGTAATGTCCATGTCCACCTCTTTTACGATCTCGGCAAGGCGTGCCAACATGGCGTCGACCTTATTTTCAGTTGCACCGGAAGAAGCCATCACACTAAGTTATGAGTCGTGCAGCGAGCTTGTGAAGCTGGGTTTGCAGGGATAGAGTGTAATTAGTACTCAAAAGCAACTCAGAGCACAAAGCGCAATCTCAGGCTGAATGCACAAATTCCGAAGCAGAGGATAGGTTTAGGCCTGTCATGCATGCTACACATATGCTATGCATGCTGTAGGCCGTTGATCGACCACAGAACTCAGAAAGATCAGACCTCCTGGAAGGCGCTTGACTTGTAGACTGCCTTACAGCATACTCGACGCTCAACGCTGGGAATATTGGTTGTCTTGATGGCATCGAGTGATCTGGGCCAGACTTGCTGATCTTTGCTTGCTCCCAGCTATAGCTGGCAGAGCCCCGGGCCCGACTATACGGAGGTACTCAGAAGCAATAGTCTGTCCGGAAGCAGAGCTAGTCCTGTCACTGGCCGTTTGTCCCTCTATTTGAAGCAGTGATGCCAGAGCTGCCAGAAGTCGAGGCTTGCAGGAGATTAGCAGCCCGTCACTGCACAGGCAAACGCATCAAAACGGCACAAATAGCTGACGATGACAGTACGACACATTCTTGCTATGTAGCAGCATAGCTACACCATGTACAGCCTTTTATGAGGACTTGTTTGCAGAGGTGATTGAGGGTATTGAGCCTGTCAAGCTTCAAGCTGCCTTGGAAGGCCAGACTGTGAAACAAGCGCATCGCAAAGGAAAGCATATGTGGATTGAGTTTGACAGTGGACCCTGCCTGATGCTCCACTTCGGTACGCATCCCAAAAGCACACAGTGCCTTGCAGACAGACCATTTCCATCTGAGCATGAGCATATCAGCTGATGTTAGCCAGCGAGAATCATGACATACAGTAGCCTTTGCTCTACAAGCACATCATGGAAGAGACTGAGCGCCTATGCGCCTATTGCTGTACATCCAACAATGCAACTGCATTGAAATGCATCTTGTTTATGTCTGCGCCTTTGGGTGCAAGTAAAGCTGATCTGCTGTATCACCTGGCCGTCACCACCAGACTTCTGTAGTACCTGGCCTGTTAGGAAAGGCATGACCAGCAATCCAAAGATCATAGGAGACAATGACCATCAGCATGCAAGCATCAAGATGCCACTCTGTATGTTGTCCTGCAATTTGTCACAGGGAATGATGCATCTACAGGAATGACCAGTTGTGGTCACAAGAGCAAACACTCATCAGCATGCAAGCACGAAGCTGTTAGCGACTGTCTTTGATGCATCTGCAGGCAAACTTGACAGCTCAGTAACAACCGCGTGATGAGTCAGCAGTGCCCAAGCATGAACATTTCCAGTGGTCATGTATTTCCGGCTGTTTTTACTGAGTCTGTGCATGCATGACTGGCAGTATATGGGGGAGCCCAACCCCCCCCCCCCCCCAGCGCCCCCCCCCTTCCGTCAAAATGTAACGAGTCATCATAAGTCGTTGCCACATTGCAAACCACTATGCTCGGCTCTTCTGCCTCCTGTGACAGCTGTTGATGCATGTGAAGGGATGACTGGAAGCTTGGTGGTGAAAGGAGTGAAGAGTCATCAGTACAAAAGCTTCAAGGTGGATGGCTCTGACTGGCCGCCAAAGTACTGGAAGGTGGTGCTGGAGCTAGATGGGGATGTCAGCCTAGCTTTCTCTGACGCTCGCCGCTTTGCACGAGTGCGCCTACAGGTCAGTCTGAATCTGTTTCTCTGTGCCTGCACAATTTGGTAGATTTACATCTGCCCTGGTTAGCCCGGTGTCTGTGATAGCTTCCTGCTGCTTGCAGCCTTTGTGTCATTTGCATGCACACTTGCATATTATCATAATTCATACTTGGCTTCTCATGAATTTGACCCCGAAAGGTGTAGTCTTTTCTTTTTCTTTCCTAATCACATCTGCGTTTTCTGGTTTCCAAACAATGTGTATCAGGCTGGCCAGCTGCATGCCAACTGTGTGAGCATCTCAGCTGCTCATGAGGGCATCTGGGGTGCAAAATGGACCACTGCAGGTCAGCTGTGAAAGTTTATGCAAACCACGCAGCGCAGTTGTCCTAGCCCACTAAACATATACTTCTGTACACAGTGAAACACATAATTCCTTATGTTTGCTCACAAGCAGCCGCTGCAAAGTGCTGCTTGGACAACAATGCTTTATGTACACACAACCGTAACAGTTCATGCAATGTTGGAACATGATTTTGGAGGCTCATGGTGTTTGCATGGGGCTATGCATTCAGCAAGATGCCCAAGATCCATTATGGGAACACCTATGTCCCTGTTATCAGAACCATGGCAGTGATCAAGGCTTCAGGGAAAACAGTCAAGTGGCAAACTGGTGCTACCACTGTCTTGCTCAGTTAAATCTATTGCGTTGTGACACGGCACACTTTGTAGCATTACTCCCAGCTGGGGCAGCAAGTTGATGAATCTTCCAGATTGTCTGCAGGAAGATCCTCCCAGCCATGAGCCTGTCAGCCTGCTGGGCTTTGATCCAGTCCTGAGCATGCCTTCTTTAGACGACTTTTCAAAGTCCATCAAGCAGCAGAAGCGTTCGCTCAAGGCCCTGCTTCTAGATCAGGTCAGAAATGTCTGTGGGCTCTTCAGACACAAAGTTTTCGCTGCATCAACCGAACCCTCAATGCGTCGTCTTTGAGGTTGCTTTGACAAGAACATGCCTTGAAGCTTGTCCGACACTGCTTGCTTGCGCAAACAGCTTCATGCGTATGGCAAGACACTACAGAACATCATGATCCCATGTCCACTGCTCTGAATTCATGTCCACTGCTCTGGATTTATGTCAGACGTGGTGGCTGAGACTTCTCCAATCAGCTGCTCATGAGCGTTGATACATGCTGAGACCCACTGTGGAAGCTGGCAGAGATTTAGAGCAATTTGGAAGCCTGCCAGAATGCAAGCGTCATATGCACGGCTGCATGCAACAATGCTCCTCACAGGGTGTTGTGCTGCAGGCCTTCTCAGCAGGGATTGGCAACTGGGTTGCTGACGAGGTCCTATATCAGGCCAAACTGTACCCTGAGGTCAAGGCAAATTCCCTGACAGATGCCCAAATTGAGGACCTGCACAAGGCCATCAAGTACGTACCAGAAGCTGCAGTGGAAGCTGAGGCAGACCATGAGAGGTTCCCGCCAGATTGGCTGTTCCATGTGCGATGGGATGGCAAGAAGAAGAATCCACAGCTGAATGGAAATGCTGTGGAGTTCCTCAAAGTTGGTGGCCGGGTGAGTCTTGCAAGGCTGAAGTCATCAGAGAATGTCATGCTGTACAATCTGCATGGTGCCGTATACCTCTCATTGGCATGTTCTTGCATAATTGTTACCAGGTGCTAGACAATGTTGCATTACATAGACTCTGGCTCACTTGGCCTATGCTCATGCATGACAGTCACAATGTTCCCCCATGTGTTCAGTCCTAAAGTCAGATGACAAGTGAATCTCCCACAACCTTTCCCCAAGGCACAGGCATGCTTTGGCTCACGTGGACCTCCTCTTCATGTGCCAATCTCATTGTCTTTGTTTCTGTTTTGTTTAGTTCACTTTCAAGCTGCACTCAAAGAGTAGTTCACCGCGACAGATGCTGCCCAACAGTTAGCAGGTTCTCCTTCTTTGAGCTGCCTCTCCAATGGCAGAGTCTTGTGTGGTGTTGTAGACTACAGCATACGTGCCAGCCGTGCAGAAGGCGCCACCAAGTGCAGCTGCCAGTCAACCAAAGGGCAGGGCAAAGGGCAAAAGGAAAGCTGAGTCTGAGCCAGAGTCAGGTGGGATGTGCTGAGACACTGCCAAGCTTTTGTGTTCTTAGGCGTTATACGGATGTTTTGCAAAGTGCTTATGGTTGTAATGCAGCGGCATGACGCCCTATGACCCTACTGCAGCACCCCAGCAAGATGCCCTTTGGCTTTTTGTGAGAAGGCAGTTTACAGATTGCAGCATGGCTGTAGTAGGCTGTGAAAAGGCTTGTGTTAGTGTTTGCCTGCAAGACTCAGCAAGAGTCTGCAAGACTCAGCAAGAGTCTGCAAGACTCAAGCAAGAGTCAGCAACGCAAGACCATGACACCGGCTGTCACAGGCTGTCTTAACCTATGGCATGCTGCTGCTGCAGCAGAGGAAGCAGAAGAGGAGAGGGACGAAGCAGAAGTGGCAAAGCCTGTGCCAAGCTCAGCCAAGGCAACAAGGCGCAACAGCAAAGCTGCATCTGCCAGTCAGGCAAAACCAGCAGCAGCTGAAACAAAGAAGAGACAGGCCAGCAAGGCCAAAGCTGCGCCCAAGGCCAAGAGAAAGGTCAATAAAGGTACTGTACAGGCTGAAGACAAAGAAGAGGAGGAGGAGGAGGGGTCAGATGTCAACACAGGCGAAGAAGAGTCCGGCAAAGCAAGAAGACTGGCAAGTCAGGTGAATGCTGCTGCCTTGCTCATACTTTTCTAGTGATGTACAGATAGTGAGTGCGCACATCCCCTAAAGGGAAGACACATGTTTGACGATTGAATGGACAGATGATCCTCAGACACATCAGTGTACTGCCATAAGTCACGTCGCAGTCATCAAAGTGGCACCTGCTGGCTTGCAAACTCAACACATGTCAGCGTGGCTGTCTGTGATCAAGCCAAGATTGCGTGCAGATTGGTGCCCCTGTTTAGTATGCAAGAAACAAATGTGATAACAAGACTTTTTGGGCATCTGGTCAGCCCCACTGCAGCTTATGTGCATGTATGCAGCCCAAGACATTTGCACTTTGTTGCTGTGCTGTTAGAGCAAAACACCTTGTGGTGCCAGTGGTGCGGAACATTGTACAATGTGGCAGTGCTGTCCTATGCAGTCAAGGGCAGTACACAAAGCAAGGCTGTCAAATGTGATATTGACAAGGGAGAGAGGGAAAACAGCAGAGGTGCAGAAGGCAAATGAGAAGGTCTCGGCTTGTACAGCTGAAGAAGCAGCAAAGGAGGAGGGGGAATAATGCCATGAGGAGGAAGAAGACAAAGAGGTGCAGAGGAGAGGGGCAGCTAGAGCAGCAACTGGTCAAGACCAGGATAAAGCTGTTGACACTGCTGATGTGCCAATCTAAAGCGCAGTAGCAAAGAGGGCTAAGCAAAGCTGACCTGCCTGTGCATCTGTCAAAAGGCAAGCAAACAAGCCCAGGCAGATCAGAAACACCCATCACATATGGGTTGTCAGTAGTAGCATGAGTGTTGAGCTATCAGGTGCTTCTGGGATACCGATGCGAAACTGAAGTGCAGCTAACAAGCACGTGCCTGCTATGCTTGACGACTGGTGCCACATACGCCTGAGCCTGTTGCAATGCAGCGCAGACTTAGAGCATGTCATTTGCTATGCTGAATATTACAGGATACTTGGTGCAAGGTGCAGCCAGTGCGCTCATTGCCAGCAGTGAATTGAGATCTGATAGTACTACTGAATGACGCAGAGTCTCCTGCCCTAGCACGCTGGATTGAGGGTACTACTCATTGAACGCAAGAATACTGCATCTCACATATTACCTGCGGGGGCTCTGCAAATCAGTACATCCTTTGGCACATGCATCTGAGATCCAATATATCAAAGAAAAAACGCCCTGTACACGTTGCAACTCGCTTTGTTTCAGCTGCATCCATAGCTGTAACAACCACTGACCAGTTACCATCAACAGCAGCAACCTTTGTACAAAAAGTTTTGATGCATACATGATGTACTTATAGCCATTCCCCCGCCTCTTGCAACAGCCTAACTTCACTGTATGGCACACTGCAGTTCAAGACCTTGCTATCTCATTGCTGTTTATCACTGCTGCTTGAGGACTCTTTCAAAAGACAACTTGCATACACTGGCTTTGACCAGATCACAGCCGCTTTGACTGTGCCACGTGATACATAAAACATGGTGACACAAGTCTATACATGGCAGAAACACATGCAACTCAAGCTGTGTGTGTGTCACAGCGTGAGATGTCACCAATCACGTGGTACTGCTGATGTGTACACAATCTTGAACTGAGGCAAGAATGATGCCAACTCAAGTGCTTGACTAATACATAAAGGCAGCAGCATCAAATGTGGTGCTGCGTAGCAAAAGGAATTGGTCCAGTGTTCAGTTCACAAGATTGTATATAATCTTGTCACCTACTGTAGCTGCAAGCAAGATCATGAACACCTTTCCATCTGCAGGCACAATCATTGTACATCCTGCAGTGCATTGCTCCAAAGGAAGCTTGTCATCTGCCTCAGGACTGCTCTGTACCTGAATGCAACATTGCCTTGGTCAAGCATGCAACATTCAACTTTAGTGCCAAAAGCACGTGTGGGACCAGGCTGACCAGACTGCATTTCTTACCTGAGCAAGCACTTGTTTCAGGTCTGACCCATATTGCAGTGACAGCTTTTTTGCTTCTTGGCTCCAATCAGCCCTGGAGATGACTGCATGCACTGTTGCATGTGTGGGTGTATGTTCAGCAAACAACTGAACACATTCTGAGCCATTGCAGTGCTGTCGCCACTGTGCAAGGAAAAAGGGGTTTGAAGGGTCTAGAAACTGTATGCCTGCAAAACCATTGGTTGTTGGTAGACTTGAAGACGCACACAAATACGGCAGCAAACCCTTGGCAGTATGCACTGCAGGACAGCAACCGGTCCGTTCACTTCTTACCAGTGTGGTCTACCACAGCAGAGCGCCCCATCTGCAGTTGTAGTCGGAGGCTCTTAAATGATGCACACTCTGTCATAAACTCCTTGCCTGCAGAGAACTGGTCTCGCAGCAAATGCACCCGGGGAGCACAAATTATGTAGTTGGCTGCTGGCTGAAGATCACCAACCACTTTGACCACACGGCCTATGCAGCCCAACTCTGTCTGAAAAAAGCATTCTGCACGCTTCCATAGCTCTTGCTGCTCAAGTGTGGAGCGAGCAGCAGTAGCAAGCTGAGTAAAAAAGTTGCTTTCTTTGGCATCTGCAAGGGTGACCGAGAGGAATGCGAAGCTTATAACTGGTGTCGCTTCTGACATTTGCTCGGTCTCATCCTTGGGAGCCTGCTTGCGGCGGTGCATATACGGTGGTCTGCCAGCCTGAGTCGTTTCGACACCACGAAACACCACAATGTCAACACAGTGACTTTTGCTGCCATTGGCATATGTATTTATTGCCAAGCCACTCAGCAAAGCAGCAACACAATGTGCGGCATACAGGGTGATCAACAAATCACCTTTGGCTTCTAGTGCATGGTGATGACAACAGTATGTTGCCCTTGCAGAGAGAGAGAGAGAGAGATCACAATGCTTTAGCCAGCCAGCAAGTCTGATCACATATAGAAGAAGACGAAGGTCAAATGTGGAAAACATCAAGACAGTCTAGAACGAACTTGAAAACCTGCATATGATCTTGCTGCGCAAAAAAGGA
>JAABUK010004694.1_pt1 | contig 21961 bp, 18 predicted proteins | sample 5559141 | NCBI WGS metagenome assembly JAABUK01 (sample SAMN10711869, study PRJNA513367) | rock metagenome | isolation source: Antarctica rocks | place: Antarctica: Victoria Land, Pudding Butte nord | collected 2016-01-03
GTTGAAAAACTCGCGGGCGATTTGCTGCATTACAGCATCGAGAGCGTGGCAGAGCATCATCGCATGATCGGCGAACGCTACGCGCCGCTCGCCGCGCGGCAAATGTTCGAGCGCGGACGGCGCGCTTCGTACCTAAAAATCGCAACCGCCGCGCCAGCCGCATTTCTACGAAGCTTTATTCTCAAAGGCGGCTTCCGCGACGGCCTCGCCGGTTACACCATCGCACGCTTTGCCGCGCATCATGTCTTTCTCAAATACTCTCTGCTTTGGGAATTGCAAAATCAGCGGCGCGACAAGGAAGAATAAGTTTCTGCAAAGCAACATGAGCGATTTTTAAGCAACGCTCATACTCAATTACTCGCTGTTGTTTGCGCCTTCCAAACGCAATTCGGACGGCGGCAGAAATTGGCGCGGCGTCGGGCTTGCGACCACGCGCGGCATGGCCTGCGAGGTAACGACTTCGGTGAGCAGTTGGTCTTCCATCTGCCGGTTATCGGCGATCCTGTTGCCCTGATCGAGGATGGCGAAAACGATTGTCCCGGCGTCCTGCGTGTAAACGATTCCGGCGAGGCTCGCCATGCCGCCGTCAACTTCCTGCGTCAGCGTTCCCGTCTTGCCGACCACCGCGCCTTCCAGACTCGTGCCGGATAATCTGCGGCGGAGCGTTCCCTTATCATCGCTTGCGACGGCCAGAATATCTTCCGGCTGCAATCCCTGCCGCTTCGCTTCATCGACGAGCGCGCGCACGACCGTTAAGAGTCCGTGCGGCGTCATGCGATTGTGCTCGCGCCCGCTTGTTCGCTCAATCGTCACATCGCTTGCCGGAAGCTTTAATTCGTTTATGAGAAACTGCTGCACGCCGCTTGCTCCGCCGACGAGCGCGCCGAGATGCTCCGCGATGAAATTGCTGGAGCGCGCGTTCATGTAAAGCAAAATATCGCGCAGCGGATATGATTCCACAGTGAGCAGCGATTCATTGCCTGCGGCGGGCGCGTCTTCTATCCCGACGGGCGCGTTGCCCAAGCGCAAGGCTTTGCCCAGACGCGCGCCGGAATCCAGCGGCGATTCGCTAAAATTAAAACAAAAATCCGGCGAGACGCTGATGCCGTCGCTAATGCGTTTAATGCCGCGCTCGCGCAGAGCCTTCGCAATCATCGCCGCGCCCGCGTCGCCGAACGTCGGATCGTTTCCGTTGACGTAAAGACGCCCGCGCAAAATGCCCGTTTTATCGACTTCGCCTGTGGCAAACACGCGCGTCTTAAAGCGATATTCTGCGCCGAGTTTTTTGAGCGCGACGAGCGAAGTCGAAAGTTTAATGAGCGACGCCGGATTAAAGGCCATCTCCGCGTTGTGCGAAGCGAAAACTTTATTACCGTCGAAACTCTCGATCAGCACGCCGTGCGTTTCGGGTCGTTCGCCACGCGCGACGTACCACGCGGCAGCATCGAAAAGCGGCGCGCCGACTGAACGCTTCAGGACGGCACCGGAAACGGCTTCCGACGAAACCATCGAGCCGCCGATTACTGTCTGCGGTTCGGAGTGCAGTTGCCCGACGAATGTGTGCGGCACAAAGCTCAAAGCCGCGATCAGTGCGATGCCGAGCGAGAGCAGCGCGTAGATTGGTTTACGAGAATTCAAACGTTGTCTCCAAATAATTAAAGTGTTTCGCAAATTGCGGCAAACGCCGTATGATGCGCAAGTAGTTGTGCGCGCGTCAAGCAGCACGCGCGCACTAACAGCGACATCGGACATCAAAACTCAATTTATGATTCAAACTTTTGCGCCCGATCCGACGCTCGGACTTCCGCCCTTTGCAACACCCATTTTCATCTTTGCCTTGGGCGCGATCATCGGCAGCTTTCTCAACGTCGTCATTCATCGACTGCCGCGCGAGGAATCAATCGTCTTTCCGAATTCGCGTTGCCCGTCGTGCGGCGCGAACATCAGTTTCTACGATAACATCCCCGTACTTAGTTACTTAATCTTGCGCGGGCGTTGCCGCAACTGTCGCGCGCCGATTTCCGCGCGCTATCCTGCCGTCGAAGCGCTGACAGGCTTGCTTTACGTCGCGGTCTTTCTGCACGACGGCCTAACAATGGCGCTTTCCTTCGATTTAGTGTTCGTGACGGCGCTCGTCGCGCTCGTTTTTATCGACGCGGAGTTTATGATCTTGCCGGACGCAATCACGTATCCGGGAATGCTTTTTGCCATTCTTGCGCGCCTTGTCATTCCGTATCTCGCGCAACGCCCTGCCTTCGATGATCTGGATTCGCTCTCGCACGGCGCGCTCGCTGGTTGGCCTGTGTGGGCGGCATCGCTCACGGGCGCGTTGCTCGGAGCTTTGGCGGGCGGCGGCTCGCTGTGGCTGATCGGTTGGCTATGGCAGCGCTTGCGCGGAGTCGAAGCGATGGGACTCGGCGACGTGAAAATGATGTTGATGGTCGGCGCGTATCTCGGCTGGCGTTTGACTGTGCTGACGATTTTTCTGGGCGTGCTGACAGGCTCGATTGCTGGCGTAGCGTTGATGCTTCGACGCGGCACGCGGGACATGCAAATGCTTTTGCCGTTCGGCATTTTTCTAGGCATCGGCGCGCTCATCTCATTGCTCTTCGGAGCAAGCATTATCCATTGGTACGTCGCGCAGTTTTGAATTAGATACCGGACGTTGGATGTCGAATGTCGGTTGAACATCGAAACTAACGTCCGGCATCTAGCCTCTGACATCGCAAGTTATGGCATCAGTTCGGAGTAACCGTTTGCAGTTGTGGCTGTGGCTGGCAGGCGCATTATTTCTGTTCGCCAACTTGCTTGCGCTCGCCATGTCCATCAACGCGCCCGTTTCTGCGACGGCGCGCGCGCCATTGCTGCTGGCTGTCTTCATCGTCACTATTCTATTCTGTTCGCTCGGAATCTTTTTGCTGCTCCGACGGCTCTTTCATCCATACCGCAAGCTCGTCGGCGTTGCAGAGCAGGCATCGCTCGCCACAGGGTCGAGCCGCACGCCGGATGAAGCGCAATTTGTTTTAGAAACTTTTCAAACCGTCGTCGCGCAGCTTCAAACACAGCAGCAGGAACTCCAAAGATTGAACGCGCAGGCAAGCGCTCGCGCCGCGTCAGCCGAAAAATTCAGCGAGCGAATCGTCGCCAGCGTGCCGTCCGGCCTCATCGCCTTCGACGCGCGCGGCAAAACGACAGTCGTCAACGCTCCCGCGCGCCTCATACTCGAAGCAAACAGCGGGACGCTCGGCGAACACGTTTCGGATTTTTTGCGCAACGCTCCAGAGCTTGCGGAAATGGTCAGACGCTGCCTCGCAACAGGCGAAGTGTATCGCCGCGAGGAAGTCGGCGCGACGGGAAAAGCGGGACGCGAACGGCGACTCGGAGCAACCGTCGCGCCCATCGAATTAACGCCCGAACGCGGCGCACTGTGTTTGCTCACGGACATTACGGAAATCACTCAACTGCGCGAGCAAATTGCGCTCAAGAAAAACCTCGCCAGCCTCGGCGAAATGTCCGCCGGACTCGCGCACGAATTCAAAAACGCGCTCGCCACGCTTCACGGCTACGCGCAGCTTCTGCAGCGCACGCACACAAATGAAAGCAACAAGGAGGCTGCTACCGCGATGCTTCAGGAAGTGCGCAACCTAGCCGAAATGGTCACGGCCTTTCTAAACTTCGCGCGCCCGCAAACGCTCGAACTCGCCGTTGTCTCCACACGCGAAATCATCTTAGACTGCGCCGCAGAATTGCAAACGCTCTTTGAAGAACGCCGCGTCACCTTCTCAATCGAAGGCGAATTCCCGGAAGCGCGCGCCGACGCCACACTGCTGCGTCAGGCGACGCTCAATCTTCTGCGCAACGCCGCCGAAGCTATTACGGAAGAAGAAACAAATCGCCGCGTCATCGTTCGCGGCTCACAGGGAACGGACGAGCACAGCGTCACGCACGCCACAATCGAAATCGAAGACACGGGCGGCGGCATAGACCCTTTGAATATCGAGCGCATCTTTATTCCCTTCTTCACCACCAAACCACAAGGTCACGGCATCGGCCTCGCGCTCGCACACCGCGTCATCACAGATCACGGCGGCACGCTCATCGCCGCCAACTCCGCCGCACACAGTGGCGCAATCTTCACCATCCGTCTGCCGCTTTGAACGTTATATCAAAATGATTTTTAAGAAGTAATGATGACCAAAGCGATTTCCGGCGGAACGCGAAAGCGGAGAGGCAAAACGCTTGTGCCGATTCCCGTCGAAACGAAAAGCAGATGATTATTTTCGCGCACAAGTCCCGCCGCAAAGCGTTGCCCGTAATCGGAAGGCACGACGAGTCGCCCGGCGAGCGGTAGATTCACCTGTCCGCCGTGCGTATGTCCGGCGATTGTCAAACCGACGCGCTCCGGTATCTGCAGAAACAAATCAGGATTGTGCGTGAAAGCGATAATCGGTGCGCCTGCCGGAATGCGTTGAAGCGTTGCCGCAACATCCGGCTTTCCTGTCCATAAATCACCCAAACCGGCAAGCCAGATTGCTTGGTCGTTAAGCTGAATCTCCCTGCTTTCGTTTTCCAACACCTGAATGCCCGACGCTTCCAGAGCACGACGCACGCGCGCTCCGTAATACCACCAATCGTGATTGCCGAGCACAGCATAAACTCCATGACGCGCTCGCAAGTTCTTCAGCGCGTCGGCGATCAACTCCGGTTCGACGAAACTTGCGCCGAACTCTTGACCAACCACAAAGTCGCCCGGAAGCAAAATCAAATCCGGTTTCAACTCATTCGCCTGCGCGACAATGCTTTGCAATTTTTTGACGTTGATATGCGGCGAACCAACATGCAAATCAGACAAGACGACAATACGCATTCCATCGAATGCCGAAGGCAAATTTGGAAAACGCACTGTGGTTTCGTTGACCACAATCCGGTTCGGCTCGATGAAGACAGACCAGACGGCGAGCGTCAAACAGCACGCGAGAAACAACATGACGAGAGCCTTGAAGTAAAACTTTCTACGGCGCGGCATGTGAACTATCTCCGTACTCACCGCGCGGGAAATATTCGCGCCAGCGTTTGTCAACAAGCTCTGCGATGTCAGGGCGCACAATCAATTCCGCAGGGTAGCCGGGCTTCATGCGCGCGTCGATGACGATGGGTGATTTGTAAGCGAGATGATGACGATGCACTGTGAGGCTTGCCGCGTGAATGTCCGATGCAGGCTCGAAGCGCGTCCACGTCGCCCACAAAAAATCCGCCGCGTTGCGTGCCACGCTCGCGTCGTCGTGCAGCACGATGAGCTGCCAATCCTTGAAAGCCTCATCCTGCGCCAGACGTGCAGCCTGTTCCGCGTCATCTGTGTATGCGGAGCCTTCGACGACAAGGCAACCGGCGCAGAAGACTTCGGCCTGTTTGATGTTACGCGGCAACGTCCCGCGAAACTCGCGCGGCAGTTCGCGCACGGCCTCGCCCAAGCCCATTAAAATCGCTTTGCTGCCTTCGTTGATTTTGCCGCTTGTGTAATCGAGCGTGTCCATCGAAACATTTGAAAGCACAAACAAATCCGTTTCCCAACGCACGCGCGCCAGCACGTGTTCGAGCAGCGAGCGAAAGTCGCTCAAGTCCTGCGGCGTGTCCGTGAGAATCAGAAACTTGGTCAAGGAAAGTTGTCCTTCGCCGAGGATGCGAAAGGCGGAGACGAGCGCCTCTCTCGCGTAACGCTCGCGCACGACTGCCGCGCACAAAGAGTGAAAGCCCGTTTCGCCATACGTCCACAGATCGCGCACGCTCGGCATCACGAGCGGAAAAACAGGCGATAAAAGTTTCTGCAAATAATCGCCGATGTAAAAATCTTCCTGACGCGGCTTGCCAACTACCGTCGCCGGATAAATCGCGTCGCGCCTGTGAAAAACAGCGTCTGCATGAAAGACGGGATAATCGTGCTGCAGCGAATAGTAACCGTAGTGATCGCCGAACGGCCCTTCGGCTCTGCGCTCATGCGGCGCAATTCGTCCCGCAATCGCAAATTCCGCTTCACTGACGAGCCTATGCCCGCCGTCGAGCGGACTCTTCGTCATGCTTATTTTCTCTCCTGCCAGCAATGACGCGAGAACGAGTTCCGGCACGTCTTCCGGCAGCGGCGCAATCGCAGAGAGAATCAACGCGGGCGGGCCGCCCAAGAAAATCGTCACCGGCAGAGCTTGATTCAACTGCTCTGCTTCCCTGTGGTGAAAGCCGCCGCCCTTGTGTATTTGCCAGTGCATTCCCGTCGTCGCATCATCGAAACGCTGCACGCGGTACATGCCCAGATTATGTTTCCCTGTCGCGGGATGCTCCGTGTAAACGAGCGGCAAAGTAACGAACGCGCCGCCGTCTTCCTGCCACGTCGTGAGGATCGGCAATTCATTCAAGCGCGCCGGTTGATCTGTCACTTCGAGCACGGGCGCGCGACGCGTTTGGCGCGTGCCGAGTTTCAAAGCTTCAAGGGCGAGCGAGCGGTGCTGCCAGAGCGCGGCGGGGCGCGGCGGCAGCATAGATTCGGCCAAATGCACGACTTCGCGCACAAGCTTTTCCGGCTTTGCGCCGAAGGCGAGTTCGATCCGTCTGGCTGTGCCGAAAAGATTTGTGACAACCGGATAAGAGCTATTTTTGACGCGCTTGAAAAGCAACGCGCCGCCGCCACACGCAATTACGCGGCGATGAATTTCCGCAAGCTCTAAATAGGGATCGACCTCTGCATCGATTTCGATGAGATCGTTTTCGCGCCGGAGTAGTTGGAGAAATGAACGAAGGTTGCGGTGCATGATTAAAAGTGCCGCGACAGTATAACGCGAGACACCTTAAAAATCAGCTTTACACTTTGCAACTGGTTATACCGGCGAAATTACGTTTGACGTTTGACGCGGGCGCGTTGCTTTGTTTGCGGGCGACTGCGCGAGACGGCGTTCGATTTCACGCGCGGCGAATTGCGCGGCGTCTGCAACACGCGGGTCAGCGGCAGTCTTATATTTTTTGAGTTGTTCGAGCGTCGCCGCGTCGCCGTTGCGCGCGAAGGATTCGAGCAATTTGATTTTTGTCGCGGCGTTGACTAGATAGAGAAACTTGTAAAGAGGTTCAGGCGTTTCCAACTGCGCGAGGTAAGCTTCGGATTGATTCGTGCGCGAAGAGTCGAGCGACTGCACGACTGCAAACAGCGATTCCTGTTTGCCCATGCGGTAGAGCGCCCAATCGAGCGCGAGACGCACGCGCGCGTTCTTTTCCTGAATGCGATAGCCTTCCACTAAATTGCGCGGTTCCGGATCGGCAAGCCGCGCGAGTTCTTCGGCGGCGCGCTGGCGCTCCACAGCATCACGATTTATTAATCGCCGCACGACGATCAACGCGCTTCCGTGCGTGCGTTCGGCACTCTCATCATCCGTCTCTGCTGCTGCGGCAGTTGTTTGGGCATGTGCCGAAATATTGATTCCCGAAATTAACAGGAAAACAAAAAGTGCTGCACTTAGGCTTTGCTTCTTCATCTTTATTTTTATCGCAGATTTACTATTGAACTGTTCCAGTCGCATTCGCGCGGTGCAAGCTCGCGTTGTTCAAATCGAGCGCCCCTTCGGGAATCACTTCGACGTTCGGAAATTGTTTGCGCAAGTCGGTCAAAAACTTTTTCGCGTCGCCGACGATCACGATGTCCGCGTTCTTTGCGCCGAGAGAGCTTCCGGCAAACTGCTGCACATCATTCGCTTCGATGGCCTGCACATTATTGATGTAACGATTAATCTCATCGAGGCTTAAGCCGTAAAGCGCAATCGTTCCGACTTGCGCGACAAGACCCGCCGTCGTTTCAAGCCCGCGCGAAAAATTCCCTGTCAGCACGGCTTTGCGCGGAGTGAGTTCGGCAACGAGAACAGGCTCGCTCGATAAGCGATTGAGTTCACTCGAGAGCAGCGAAGCGACAATCGCGCCGGATTCATTTTTGGTTTGCGTCGCGGCGATGAACGGGCCGATTTCGCGGCGCGCGCTGATTGAACTCGACGCGCCGTAGCTAAGTCCGCGCTTGATGCGAATCTCTTGATTGAGGCGCGCGGAATAGCCGCCGCCGAGAACCGAATTTGCGACGAGCGCGCGAAAATAATTCGGATCGGTGCGCTTGATTCCCGTGCGCGTCAGCACAACCGCCGCCTGCCCTGCGTCCGGCTTGTCAATCACGACAATGCGCGATTGATCGCCTCTTGTTTTCGCCATTGCGCCCGTCGCACTTTCTACGGCGGCGCTCAATTGCGGCAAAGCCGTCGCAGGCTTCTGCCAATCGCCGAACAATCGTTCCGCCAACTTAAAAGCATCGCTTGCTTTGATGCCGCCACCGAGAACGAGAATCGCGTTATCCGGGCGATAATAGGTTGAATGCAACCGCGCTATGTCCGCCTGTTTGATGCGCGCGAGTGATTCGGGCGTGCCGGACAAAGGATGGCCGTAGGGCGCATCGCCGAAGACGACGCGTGCGGCGACGGCGCGCGCCAGCGTTCCCGGTTGACGAAGCGCAACGCTCACTTCATCGAGCGCCTGCACGCGTAATCGTTCGATCTCTTCGGGCTTGAATGCCGGACGACGCACAACGTCTGCGAGAATCTCCATCGCGGGCGTGATTTTGGAAGACATCACGTTGAAGCTGGCAGATGACGAATCCCATCCAGCGCCGGAATCGAGTGCGCCGCCGAGCGCTTCGATGGCTTCGGCGATTTGCGGCGCAGTGCGCGTTGCCGTTCCCTTTGTCAGTAGATTCGCCGTCATTTGCGCGAGTCCGGCAAGCTGCTGCGGATCGACTTCGCCGCCGTTCTTAATCAACAACTGCGCGGCAACAAGCGGGTCATCTTTCTTTTCAATGACGATTACGCGCAAACCATTGCGCAGCGTTTTCTCAACAGGCTTCGGGAAAACGACGGAGCGCGGCGCAGACGGCGGCGGCGGAGTATCCTGCTGTGCCGAGACGGGTGGTGTTGCTGTAATTAAAATTGCTGTGAGCGTGAGGATCGCTCTAAGCAACCGAGATGTTACATAACGTATCATTTTCCGTTCTCTCCAAATCGAGCGCACATTTCGCTCCCGCGCGCAGCTTTAATTATTTCGATTGACAGCCTTCGTCAAGATTGATCGTGCTTACTTGGGCTTGAAGTTGAATGAGATAGTGCCGGAAACTTTGACGGGTTTACCGGCAAGAAGTGTCGGAGAAAACTTGGTGTGCAATGCGCCTTCTTCAGCAGCCTTTCGCAGCGATGGTGGCCCACTTATTGCTCTCGCTGCAACGACATTGCCCTGCTCGTCAACTAAAATTTTAACAGCGACGGTGCCATAGACGCCCGCTTTTTTAGCTTCATCGGGATATGTAGGAATAGGCTTATCTTTCGCCTTGCCATTCAGTACGCCTGCGTTGATGACAATTGGTTTACGTTGCTGCGGAGTCTGTGCAGGGTTGCCAACCGTATCTGGAACACGGTTGTTTGTGGGCGTTGGATTGTCGCTATCGTTCTGAGCAGTTCGCTCCGTCTCCGACAGATAATTTATGACAACGCGATTTGCTTCCGTGAAATATTTGCGCATCACGCGTTGAACGTCTGCGGCGGTGACGGATTGCACTTGATTAATGTCCGTGTTGACGCGATTAGCGTTGCCTTGAATGACGACCGCGTCGCCGAGCGCGAGGGCTTTGCCGTTGTTGGTTTCGCGTTCGCGCAGCTGCGCGGTGACGAGTTGGTTTTTGGCTTTGTTCAACTCGGCAAGTGTGACAGGCTCGTTCTGCATACGCGATATTTCCGCGAGCATCGCGCGCTCTGCGTCATCCGGCTTTTTGCCGCTGGCGAGTGTTGTTTTGAAGACGAAGAGGCCTGTGTCTTCGCGCAAGTCCGCGCTGCCTTCGGCGCTCTGCGCAAGTTGCTGCTCATAAACAAGCGAGCGATACAAACGTGACGATTCGCCCCCCGCGAGGATGGCTTGCGCGACACGCAGCGCGTAAATGTCCGCGTCGGCTTTCGGCGGAATCAAGTATGTGAACTCGACTGCGGGCAGCGGAACATTCGCGCCGTATTCAGTGTAGCGGCGCAAAGCTGTGCGCGCGGGTTCCTTGATTGTGACACGCGGAAGAGTCGTGTTCGGATTCTGTATAGGTGTGAAATATTTGTTTACCCACGCGTCGAGTTGAGTGCGGTCAAAATCGCCCGCAATAATCAAAGTCGCGTTGGACGGACGATAAAATGTGTCGTGGAAAAGTCGCACATCGGCGAGCGTCGCGGCATCCAAATCTTCGATGCTGCCGATGGTCGGGCGCTTGTATGGATGCGTCGTGTAGGATTTTTGCGACGTGAGCAGATAATCCAGTTTGCCGTAGGGCGGCGCGAGCACGCTCTGGCGAAATTCCTCTTGAACGACGGCGCGCTCGGATTTGAAGTTCGGATCATCGACGTTGAGCGAGGAAAGGCGGTCTGCTTCCGCCCAGATTAAAGTTTCAAGATAATTCGACGGCACTGTTTCGTAATAGACCGTCACATCGTCGGCGGTAAAGGCGTTGTTGACGCCGCCGACATCCTCCGTCAAGCGATCCAGCATTTCCGACTTCATGTGCTTTGTGCTCTTGAACATCAAATGCTCGAAGAGATGCGCGAAGCCGCTTCTGCCCGGCGGATCGTCTTTGCTGCCGACGTGATACCACACCTGAATCGCCACAGTCGGGCTGGAATGATCTTCCACGCTATAAATTTTCAGGCCGTTTGCCAGCGTGCGTTCGCGGTAATCGAGACGCGGAATAGTTGTTTGCGCGTGAGAGGCTGGCGGCAAAAGCAAAGCGTTCGCAGCAAAAGCCGCCAACGAAATAAAAGCAATCAAGAAACAACGCATGTATTATTAACTTCTCTCTTTACAAAAGTAGATCGAGACGACGCGCGCTAAGTGTAAGGATGTAAAGACCGCGCACAAGGCAGTTGGATGCCAATGTTAAGCAATGATGTTGCACGCGCGCGCCTTCAACAAATCATTGTGCCTGTTGCGCATTGCAATTATACTCTGCGGCGTTCGGCGCGGGATACTCATTTTAACGAAGGGGCTTGGTTAAAAGTCGATGCACACAGAGATAACTTTAAGCGACGAAGTGCGCAGTTTGTCGCTGATACCGATGTTCAAGCAGCTCGACACCGTCGAACTCGAAAAGCTCGCGGAATTGACGGAACAAATTTCACTCAAGGCCGGGCAAATGGTATTTCACCAGCACGAGCCGGGCGACGCGCTTTACATAGTGGAGTCCGGCACGGTGCGTTTATGGGTGCTCGATGAAGATGCCAAACAAGTGACGCTCTCGGAATTACAGGCGGGAGATTTCACAGGCGAAATCGCCGTGCTGGATAACGGCGAACGCTCGGCCAACGCGACGACGCTCACGGATACCGTGCTGCATAAACTGCGCAGCGACCACTTTCAGGATTTTCTGCTGCAGCATCCGGCCATCGCCGTAGACGTGATACGCGAAGTAGGCCGCCGCATGAGGCAAACGAATGTGCTCGTTTCGCAACGTATCTCGCGCAACATCAATGTGGAAATGGAAAGGAAAGCGACCATCGGGCAACGCATCGCTGACCGCGTCGCATCCTTCGGCGGCTCTTGGACTTTTATTATTATCTACGTCGCCGCGCTAACCATTTGGATGGGAATAAATTCGTTCGTGCTTTCGCACTACGGCAAAGGCGAAACGGGCGCGCAGTTCGATCCGTACCCGTACATACTTTTGAATTTGATGCTTTCGATGACCGCCGCACTACAGGCTCCGATCATTATGATGTCGCAGAATCGCGCCGCCGAAAAAGACCGCCTCGCCGCCGAGCAGGATTTTCATGTGAACATAAAAAGCGAGCTTCTGCTGGAAGAATTGATACGCAGAGACGACGAACGCGCAGAGCAAATGAACGAATTGCTTCATCCTCAAAAGCAACAACCCGCCGCATCGATTTCAAACGATGGCGCGCAGATTTCGTGAAGCATATGTTAATTGCTGAAAGTTAAAGCGAGTGAAGAGGTGGAAGGCTGCTTGGCGGGCGAACTTTATTCGAGTTTTCAATGCTGCGTAATGAAAGTTATGGGATTTAATCAATTGCCACTAGCAACAGACGAGTGGACAGCAATAATAAAGCTTTATCGGCTTAATCCGAACTGCTTTGGCTAAAGCTAAACTTCTTCTTGATTTGTATCCTCCAGCTAAAGCTAGAGGCAATTTACCAAAGCTTAAATTTCAAAGCACTCAATCAACGTCGAGCGGATTAATGAACGGTTTATCTTTATCCTTATCGGCGCGCTTCATCGCTTCCTGAAACTTTTCTTCAAGCAATCGCTCACGGTTCTTCTGCGAGCTGAGTTCCTGCGAAAACAATTGGTCGCGCGCTTCCTTTTGTTTATCCAAACCTTTCAACATCTCATCGAACGAAGCGACGGGCTTGGCCTTTTCTTCGTGCGAAAGGATCGCGCCCGTCTGCGCGTCAACGATCATCGTCGCCTCGCAGCACGGGCACAAAATTGTAAAGCGCGTCGAATCCATCAGCATTAAACTCTCAAAGTAATCTGCTGCGAGCGAATTTTACTGTCGAAGACGAAACTCGCCTGTCCCTGAATTATCTACAAAATCGAATTTCACGCTTCTTCCTGGATTCGGGCGGTTGTTGTATATCCAAACCTCTCCCGACGAAGACTTTTGCACTTCATCGGGCATACCATAGGTGATGTAAATACGTCCGCGATCTGTTCGCCAGCCTGCCATATTGCCAAACGCAAAGTTCTGATTGGCATGAGCGATACGCCCATAGTATTCGGCGCGAAACTGATTTTGGTTCGATGCCGGATTAGGATCGCGCCGACGCCAGAATTCTTCAATAAAGCGTTCACGCTGCTCATCTGAAGTGAGCCGCATAAACGCTTGCTTTTCAAGAGGGGTGATAATGTAGGCAACATCCTCGTTCAGCCACTTGGAATAAACCTCTCTGAGTTCAGGCTGAACAGCAGTGCCGCGCGACATTCTGCGTGATTGTTGTTGTGCTACCACAGAAATGCACATGAGAGATGCAAGCACGAATAGCAGGAAGATTCTTTTCATCTGCTTTACTCCTTTCAAAGTTACATTAATCTCACCACGACGGGGAGGCATAGCGCGAAATCTACGGCTTCGCTCTTGCGATGAAAGTTAAGGCGTGAAGACTTTTTTGATTGCGCGGCCTGTCTTCTTGGCTCCCTCGACTGTTTTTTCGCCGACGACTTTCGCGCCTTCACCTGTTTTCTGGCCGACGGTCTTGGCAGCGTCGCCCGTTTTCTCGACGACGGTTTTGCCGCCCTCGTAAGTTTTGTTGCCGACGGTCTTCGCCGTGTCGCCGGTCTTGCTTATCACTTTGCCCGCGCCCTCTTTTGTCGCCGAAGCAGCGTCCTTTGTTTTGTCCGCGACGTAGCCCGCGCCGTCGCTGATCGCATTGCCTGTCGCAGAGAGAGCGCTTTCGGCTTTGCTTTCCGGCAAGTCTCGCGCCTCGCCCGTGCGCGGGTAAACTCTCGCCGTGCGTTTTCCGTCGCGCGTCGTCACGACGACTTTTTCAATGCGGCGGTTGCCGTTTTTGAACGTGCGCGTCTCGGTCGTCACATTGCTCTCGCGCGTCGTGGTGATTTCCGATTCGTCCGGCGCGGTGCGCGGCTGTTCCGCGACTGTTTGCTCTGTGTTCGATGTGGTTGACGTAGTAGTTGTCGTCGCGGTGTTGGTCGTGTTTGTGTTGGCGTTCGTCGTCGGCGCTTCGGTCTTTTCGCAACCGACGTTCGCGAGAGATGCGATGAGCAGCGCGCAAAACCCTGTGATGATTTTAAGTCGCATAATTATTCTCCTTCAGGCTACCTAGATTTGGAGCGATTGACGGGGCTTGAACCCGCGACCTCAAGTTTGGGAAACTCGCGCTCTACCAACTGAGCTACAATCGCTTACGATTACTGGTTTAAGGTGATAAAACTCTGCCCACCGAATGCCTTGCATCTGTTTATTCACCGTAGGTATGAGACGCAGTGAAACCACCGTTACACCAACGCTGTTGACAGTAACTAAATAGACCTTATCATCCGATGGATTAAGAACGGCGAACAAGTCTGCCAATCCTCTGTAACTCATTTTAACTGACCCATTGCCGGATTGACTGTAAGCATTAAAGATGAGGGAGCCATTCCGAATTCGACCCGTCTTGCACTGTACTCTATGTAAGCCGGTTGAATCATCAACTACGAAATCATATTTGTGTCCTGCTCCGAAAGGTACTGACACAAGATAACCAGCAACCACAAAAGCTGCCAAGATTTTAGCCTCGGTTAAATTCCCTATATCTTTGGTCTGCATAAACCACTGCTCTACCATTGAGCTACACCCGCGACGGCAACAGAATAATCCAAGTTGTGTTTGAAAGGCAAAGATTCCGGCGGCGCGCGGCGGCGTTATTCTCCGTGTTCTTTTGCTTCCTGCGCGTCGGATGTTCCTTCAATCAATTTGCGCGCGATGTCGCCGAGCCGCGCGATGTCTTCAGGTTTGCGAAGGCAGCCCTGCGCTCCGGCCTTCGCCGCTTCTTCGGCGTTGAGCAAATCGGCGAAGGCCGTATAAAAAAGAATCGGCGTGCGCTCATCGAAGCCGCGTATTTCACGGCACACTTCAAGGCCGTCTTTGTCGGGCAAGCCGATGTCGAGCAAAATCAAATCGAATTTGTGGGCGCGCGCGTGCTGCAATCCTTCGTTGGCTGTTTCCACGCCCGTCACCGCGAAGCCCTGCTGCTGCAAGCTCCATTCGACTAACTCGCGCGTGTCTGAAACATCCTCTACGAAAAGAATCCGTCGGCGGACAGTATCGACCATTTCAACTCCTTCATTATTAAACAAGCGATTCGACAAACGGCAAACGAACAAACCACTGTTAGTTGCGAATCAATGAATGTGAGTCAATCGCCGCCGTGCTTCTTCATTTTATGTAACGGCGCATCAACTCCGTCCATAGCCCGTGCGCCTTCAAAATCAACTCTGTGACTTCGCGCACTGCGCCGCGCCCGCCGTTTGCCTGCGTTACGTAGTGAGCGGCGCGGCGTGTTTCCTCGGCGGCGTCAGCGACGGCGATTGCCAATTCCACGCGCTGCATTAAAGGAATGTCCGTCACATCATCGCCGATAAAGGCGACTTCCGCATCCACGACCCCGGCCAGTGCGAGCAACTCTTCATAGTCTTTAATCTTGTCCCAAGTTCCCTGCCGCACGAAATGCACGCCCAAGTCTTCTGCGCGGCGCTCGACAGCACGCGAAGTGCGACCCGAAATAATGCCCGAACGCAAGCCCGCGCGATGAAACAGCACGAGGCCATGCCCGTCGCGCACATGAAAGGTTTTCTGCTCGCTGCCGTCTTCAAAAAGGGTAATCAATCCGTCCGTCAGCACACCGTCGCAGTCCATCAACAGCAGCTTAATGCGCGAAGCGCGGCGCTCTAATTCCGTAACTTCATTCGTCAAAGCTTTATCGCACCTCGAAGAATTCTATGCCGCTGAGTTTCCATGCACCGCCCGCCGCGCGCGTGAGCACGTAAACGGCTGTGCCGGATTGATCGCGTTCGTTTTGCCGTATAGTGAGGCTGACATCGGCGGCGGCATGATTCGCGTCAAGCTGTTCCGTTCGCAGCACGCGCGTATCCCAGCGTTCGGGCTGGCTTCCGATTATGCCTTTGGAGAAAGTGCCGAGTTCACCGGGAACAACGAGCGCGTCTAGTTCCGCTTTGCGCCCGCTCTTAATCGCGGCGTCGAATTGCGTTACGAAAGCGCGCACGGATTCGTCCACGGCGGGAGCAGCATTCGCCGAAGCTTCAGCTTTAATGCGTCCCTGTCTGGCGGCAAGCGTCGAAGCATATTCGCCACCGGCGCGCGCCGCTTCGTCGAAACGCTTTGCGGCCTCCGCAGATTGACCGCGCCGCAAACTGATTTCGCCGAGACCGACGTTTGCCCATGCGAGCGTTGCGGGCGTCGGCAATCTTTGATCGAGCGCCACGCGAAATTCTTTTTCCGCTTCATCGATTTTATTTTGCATTAGCAAGCTGCGCGCGAGAAGTATGCGCGCTTCCTGCGATGCGGGCGTGCTGGCGAGCAACGCGCGCGCGGCAATTTCAGCAGGCGCGTACTTTTGCTGCGTGAACAATCGTTGCGCTTCAATGAGCGGGTCATCAACGCCTTCGCCGCGCGGCGCGACATCGTTGGCATAATCGAGTTGCGGATAAAGCTTTTCCGCATCGACTTCGACGCGCGCGATTTTCGCCGGGGAGTTAAATACGGCTTCGCCGAAATTGCGCGCCGGAATCGTCGCAGTCGTTGTCAATCGTTTACCGTCGGCGGTCAGAGCGGCGATTGTGACATTGACATCGAGTGAGCCTGTGTTTCTTAAAGCCGCCGCCCAGCCGCCCGCGCGCTGCTGCGGAACGCCGATTAGCAAATCAATGTCCGTCGGCTGATCGAGCAGTGCGTCGAGAATAGTTTTGAGATTTGCGCCGCCGCGTTCAATCAAATTTGCGCGAAGCGTTGTGAGAGTCAAAGCGGCATTCGTCGGCTTGCTCTGCACGGACGAACGCAGCAACGCTTGAAAGGCTTCCGCGCCGAGGAAGCGTTCGACGAGCCGCCAGAGCATCGCGCCTTTGTTTGTGACAGAAGAAAAATAAGTGGCATCGAGCGGCGTGGCTTGCGAAAGCGGCGCATCACGACGTGCGACCAAAGCATAAGCCTGTCGCTCGCGCGCTCTTTCCGCTTCGGCAGCATCGCGCCCGAACTGCTTTTCGAGAAAGAGCGTCGCCAGATAAAGTGGTAAGCCTTCGCGCACCGCTCCGCCACCTTCGCCGCGCACGGGAGTCGCTCCACTGATCCACAAACGCGCCACGGTTTCAAAAACAAGCAAGGCCGTATCCGAATCAATTTTCGTGCGCCGGAAGGCAGCCGCGTCGAGCAGCAGCGTGCCGCCATTATTGAATCCCGCTCCGCGTGAAACGGCGATTAGACGCACCGGCGCATCAACTCTCCCGCCGAAAAATTCTGCGTAAAACATGCGCGCCGACTGCGCTAACTTGATAACAGAATCGGCCTGCGCGCGTTCATTTGCATTCGCGCCCTTTGGCAGATATGCGCTGATGCCGCGCGCATCATTCGCGCCTTCGACAACATCCCAATCGCCTGTCAGAAAAAAAGGTTGCGCGTTGAGCGTTTGTTCAAACACGGCGCTGCCGCTTGCTCGTGCGTTTGCTTGCGTGCCCGATGCAACAACTATTTCGCCATGTCCTGCGGCATTGATCGTCAAGCGAAATGGCGCTGTGTCTGCGCCGCGCACGGCAAACTGCGTGTTCGGTGTTGGATACCAGAACGCCAGCGGCAGAAAGGCTGTGCCGTCGGGCGAGACGTTTGCCAGCCCGCTGTTCTCCGCAACGGGCAGACGATAATCGAGCGCGACAGTAACAATCGTATTCGGCGCGATGGGTGTCGCGGGCGTGAGCGTCACGCGCTGCACGGTATTCTTCAATTCCAACGCGGGAGGGCGCAACGCCGCGGGCGCGTCGTTGAGGGTGGCGGCTTTGATTTCCGCTTTCGGATTAAGCCGCAGACTAATGCTGTTTCCGGCAACGCGCCCGACGTTGCGGATCGTCAAAATCGCGCGCACTGAAACAGCGCGTTCACCGTTTGGCACAGTCGCCGTTACATCAAATCGCGTGACTTCATAAACAGCGCTGATTTGCGCGCGCACGCTTAAGCACGATGCGCACAAAAAGAAAAGCCAGAAGGTCAGTGCGATGGAAAACTTTTTCATAACTATTTTATAGCTAATCGAGAACGTTCGGGAAATCGAGTTGCGGTTTTATCAGCTTAGTTATCGCTTGGTTGCCGCGTGTGAACGAGTTGGTGAATGTCACGCAGCATTTCCAGCAGTGATTGAAATCTTTCGAGCGGCAAGGCGTTCGGCCCGTCGCACGGCGCGCTTTCAGGATGGTCATGCACTTCCATAAAAACAGCGTCCACGCCGCAGGCGACTCCGGCGCGTGCGAGCGGTTCGATGAATCGGGATTCGCCGCCGGTTGTGTCGCCTTGGCCGCCCGGCAATTGCAGCGAATGGGTCACGTCAAAAACCACAGGCACACCGAAGCCGCGCATAATCGGCAAGGAGCGCATATCGACAATTAAATTGTTGTAACCGAAGCTTGCGCCGCGTTCTGTCAGCAAGATTTTTTCGCAGCCTGCGGCGCGTGCCTTCTTGACGATGTTGCGCGCATCGTGCGGCGCGAGAAACTGTCCCTTCTTGACGTTGACGGCGCGACCGGACGCGGCGGCAGCTTCGATTAAATCCGTCTGGCGCGAAAGAAACGCAGGGATTTGTAAAATGTCCGCGATTTCTGCGACGGGCGCAACCTGCGACACGTCGTGTATGTCCGTGACTACAGGCACGCCGATTTCCTTTTTCACCTGCTGCAAAACCTTTAACCCTGCGCTCATTCCAAGTCCGCGAAAGCTGTCGGGCGAAGTGCGGTTGGCTTTATCGAACGATGATTTGAAAACGTAATCGAGGCCGACGGCGCGTGTTCGTTCAAAACATTCGCGCGCCATCATCAAAGCGTGTTCGGCTGATTCGATCACGCATGGCCCGGCGATAATCGTCAAACGCCCGTCGCCGAACGTCGCCGTTGTTTCGTCGCCGACTTGAAACGATTGCATCGCCGATTCTGCGCTCGAACTACTCATGTTCAAATTACTATTTCCTATTATCGTTTCCGAATTACGGTTTCCTATTTTGCCGCGCGGCGACGTAAATCCTTCAAACTATTTTCGACCAGCCGACGATTAGAAGCATCCGGCCTTTGCTGTAAATATCTTTCGTATTCCTTGATTGCATCCGCCGGACGCGTCGCCTTGTCGTAGAGCAACCCCAGATTGTAATGGGCTTCCGGGAAATCGCCGCCGCGCGCGTCAATCGCCGCACGCAAGGCGGATTCGGCGTTCGTGTAATCCTGCTGAACCGCGAGCGCAGTGCCGAGAGCGTATTGCGCGTCGGCGTCCGGCTTGTCGTTTTGCTCAATCGCTTTACGCAGCGCATCCGCCGCTTCACGGTAATGTTTTTGACCGAGCAAGATAATTCCTGTTTGATAGTAAGCATCCGAATACGCGCCGCCACGCGCATCAATTGCCGCCCGATACGCTTCGAGAGCATTGCGCGCGTCGTTTTGCTGCTGCAAAGCGAATCCGAGATTGTACTGCGCCGCCGGATAATTGCCGCCCTTTTGTTCGATGGCGGCGCGAAACTCCGAAGCGGCGGCGGCAAACTGTCCCTTCATCATCAAGGTCTGACCGAGCCGATTGTGCGCCGACGGAAAATCTTTTTGAAGCTCAACCGCCCGACGAAAATCATTTGCCGCCGCGTCTTGATTTCTGATGGAAAAATTGTAAGCGCCGCGCTCGTAAAATTCGGCGGCGGTTGTCGGCTCGCCAGTCGGAGGCTGTGTGCGCGCGTCTTGTTGATTAGAGTTAACAGCGGGCGACAAAACACGTCCGAGCGCTTCGCCGTCGTCGTTGCTGGCGGAAGTTTGCGTTGATGAGGGAGAGCGCTTTCCTGCCACATAAGCGACAAGGCCGACGATTAACACAAGGCCGATGAGACCCGCGCCGAGAAGCGCGAGCGGCTGCTTGAACCACTCTGGAGAAGCACCGTCTTGCTTGAGCGGCACACGCACGCGCGATGCGGAATTTCCAGCCGTCGAAGGTGCAGATGAAGCCGCCGACGAAAATTTATCAGCGGCTTTCGCGCCCGGCGAGCCGCCTGTTTGCAGAGCCTTGTCCTGCGCGGTGTCTACGCCGGGCATAACTTCAGTTGTCGCCGACGCGCGATTTTCACGCAGCCGTTCAATATCTATTATGAGCCGTCCCGAAGGCGTTTCGGTTCCCGCGCCGCGCAATGTCTCGATGGTCGGCGCGCTGAATCCAGCAGCGTGTTCGAGTCCGAGCCGTTCGGCGACGTTGTAAAGCTGCCGTCGAAATTCGCCCGCGTCGTGCGGCCTTTGCGCGGGATTCTTTTCCAGCGCGTGCAGCACAACTTCTTCGAGCGCGGGCGGAATAGCCGCGACGATTTCACGCGGCGGGCGCGGCATTTCGGAAGATTGCTTGAGGGCGACGGCAAGCGGCGTCGAACCCGTGAAAGGAGTTGCACCCGCGAGCATTTCGTAAAGAAGAATGCCGAGACTGTACACGTCGGACGCTGCGGTGAGCGTCGCGCCGTCGCATTGTTCGGGAGACATATAACGCGGCGTGCCGATCATTACGCCCGCTTCCGTGAGCGTCATAGAACTGCTGCCGTCGGCTTGTTCGAGCGCGACTTTAGCGATGCCGAAATCGAGAACTTTAACGATAGCCGGAGCGTGTTGTCGTTCGACGATAAAAATATTGCCGGGCTTCAAATCGCGGTGAATGATTCCGGCTTCGTGCGCCGCCGCGACTGCTGCCGAAATTTGCAGCATGATGGAGACGGCGCGCGCAGGATCGAGCGGCGCGCTTGTTACAAGCAGATCGCGCAAAGAGTGGCCTTCGAGCAACTCCATCACGATGTAAACATATCCGTCAGGCGTTTCGCCAAAGTCCGTGACGGCGACGGCGTTGGTGTGCTGCAGGCGTCCGGCGGCGCGCGCTTCCCGACGAAAACGCTCGCGCGCGGCTTCGTCCGTCACAAGACGCGGGTTAAGCACCTTGATTGCCACAGGGCGATCAATCAGCAAATGCGTCGCGCGGTAAACCGTTCCCATCCCGCCTTCGCCGATGCGTTCATCCAACCTGTACTTGTCGTCAAACACGCGCCCGATCAAAGAATCTACGGGCATGTTTGAAACGACAGTCGAATCGGCTTGGAGCGGCGTGTTGTCTTCGGGACACGTCATCATGTCATCCGCATAACCTCTTCCGCATTTCGGGCAATGAAGCATAATAAAACTCGCAGGCAAACTAATCGTCCAAGCAAATCGTCGCACCGCTTTTTCAGCGAGATACAAGTTCCGGCATTTTCACTTTTGCATCAATCGCTAATCATCAGTTGTTAATCGTCGCCTGCAACAGATGCGCGCGCGTCGTGTGCGGTTGTTTCAACTTCGCGGCCTTCGGACATGGCGGTTTCATGGCGCAAGCGATTTTCGTGTGCGGCGCGGACAAACGAAGCAAAGAGCGGATGCGCTTGGAGAGGCTTCGATTTGTATTCGGGATGAAATTGGCAGCCAAGAAACCATGGGTGAACATCGCGCGCGAGTTCGATTATTTCGACAAACTTTTTATCGGGCGAGACGCCGCTGAAGACGAGTCCGGCCTGTTCCAGAGCATCACGAAACTCCGGGTTGAATTCGTAGCGGTGGCGATGCCGCTCTTTTATTTCCGCTGCTTCGCCGTCCTTAATCAACGCCGCTTCGCCGTAGACTTCGCGCGCCAGCGAACCGGCTGTTAATTCGCACGGCCATGCGCCGAGACGCATCGTGCCGCCGAGTTCTTCGACGCCGACGAGATCACGCAGTTTGAAAATCACAGGATACGGAGTATCCGCGTCGAACTCCGTCGAATCGGCGTCGCGTAGGCCGCACAAAGAACGCGCATATTCGATGCAGGCCGTTTGCATTCCGAGACAAATTCCGAAGTACGGCGTTTTGGATTTTCGAGCATAGGCAATGGCTTTTATCATGCCTGCGACGCCGCGTTTGCCGAAGCCGCCGGGCACGAGTATCGCATCGAAGTCGCGCAGGCGATCCTCGTAATCGTCATTCATCAGTTCTTCGGATTCAACCCAGCGCACTTGCACGCGGACGTTATTCGCCACGCCGCCATGCGTTAAAGCTTCGCGCAGAGATTTGTAGGAATCTTCCAGCTCGACGTATTTGCCGACGATGCCGATAGAAGTTTCACCCG
>JAABUK010004696.1_pt1 | contig 21958 bp, 18 predicted proteins | sample 5559141 | NCBI WGS metagenome assembly JAABUK01 (sample SAMN10711869, study PRJNA513367) | rock metagenome | isolation source: Antarctica rocks | place: Antarctica: Victoria Land, Pudding Butte nord | collected 2016-01-03
CTTTATAATTAATGACATAATGATTTTTTCAATTGCAGATTCAGCATGTTATTTTTGACAAGTCTTTACTATAACATGTTGAAGCATTAAAGCTTAATTTAAACAACGTGTCAGATCTGATTGATTTATGAAACTTCTTTTATCTTGAATGAGTTTTCTTGTTGATCTTAGTTTAATTATACAAGTCTCTGTCTTGAAGTTGTTTCAATAACAAGATGTATTCTTTTCGCAGATTGATTTTCAATTAAGCGACAAGATTGATTAATGCATTTCATATCATAAAGATCAACTGAACATTAGTAATAATCACACGCAGCTCAGATTTCAACTTAATGAATAAATGAGTTCACTTATGCTCATCACTATACAATGAAAGTTGATGTTTCAAAGTGCTCAGATAAATTGCAAACGTTCATATCATCTGATTTGAACGTTGCAATGCGTTCACATACTGCTGAGTCACATTTATGTTTCAATTCATCAAATCTTCAATTATGTTCAGAAGAAAGTTGATAAAATTGAATCACATCTGCTGAGCTGCAAACATAGTTTCTTCATGATTGAATCAAAGTTTCTTTGATTTATTCTTGAGATAAATCATGCAGTACAAAATCTTTTTCTCATTTCTTTTAAAATGTTAAAAGATATTTCGAAATGAGATTTCAACATCATGAATTCACTCTTTATGTTCTTTGATAATTTTGTCATGATACTTTTTCAAGAGCATTGAGAGTCTTCGCTTCTGCAAGATGATTTCATGATGACTTCATTTTGTCTTCATCAACACTATGAAGATGATGCATAAATCATTTAAGTTCTTCATGAGAGCTTGAGTGAAAGCTCAATAACTTTTCTTCGTTGTTTCAATGACTTTCAGAGTCTCAATCTCTGATTGAATAACTGTTAACTTCTGTTTCTTTTGCAGTTCATCACGTCAAAGCATTACTTAAGTCAGCTGTTCATTAATATCAAGAGAGAATTTATTTTCTGCTTCTTCACTTTCTGATTCTGTTATGCAACGTTTATTTTCTGATGTAATGTTTTACAAGATCAAGACATCATCATTGCAACTTTGTTATGATTATGTTGCTGTTATCATGCTTGAATATTGAATCATCATTTCTAAGAAGAGTTTGAAATAATTAGAACTGTGATGATCAAGTCTATTAAGTGAATAAATGAATTTATAAGAGTGATATAACAATGTGATATTCTAAGCAGATATAAAATAAGTATATATTATGATAAAGCTAATTATTAAGAAGCTTTTGATAACTTGAGAAAATCGATTGACTATAGAGAGTTTGTCAAGCATTGTCAAGTTGAACATGACATAATTCATGACATATTAAGTTGAAGATACGACGTGATTTAAATGATGTCTTGACAAAGTTACAGAGTTTCAGAGCTAACTCAGATCTGATTTTCAACTCAGTCTTTGACTTTAGTCTTTGATCTAATCTTTATGTGTCAATTCATCATGACATCTTCACTATATTCAAGCTAATAATCTAAAAGAAATGGTATAATGAATATCATTTGCATTTTTATTGCTTATTATGTTTTACTCTGAGCATGAGCAAACAAGCTGCATTATAAACATCTCAGTCACATCTTTATTGATTTGCATATTCTTCATGTTGAGTCTTTCTGCGATGATTATTTGTCAACTTTCATAACTATACTAGAAACGTTCTTCAAGACGAATAAATCAATTCATAGTGAAAATATGATATGTATCTTCATAATTCGATCAGAATTTGTCAAGATAGTCAGTTATTTATATTAAATTAAGCTTTTCTTTGTTTAAAAAGCATAATGATCATTTTTTAACATTATAACATTGGTTAACAAAATCAGTATTGCATTGCAAGTCATAATGCTTTTGAGCGAATCTGTTTATCACTTTCACTGTTGCAATTCATGAAGATGTGATAGCAAGCGCTTTTATAAAAGCATCACGAATCATGATGATTCATTTATTGTCAGTGAGCAGATCAATCATGTAGTTCAATCAAAATGTGTTACATTTACTCATTTAATGATTGCATAACTTTCATGTTATTATCAATTGCTTTTTGAATATAGTCATAAAGATAAACACTCTGTTCAAAGTTTTTCATGAGTAACACAGCTTTAACATCTTGTTGTGAAGATTATATTTAAGCATTTAATGATGCAAATCATAGTTCACATGATTGAAAAATGAGATGATGATTGTCATAAAATCACTGAAATGTGATGTCATTATTGATTCAGCAGCAGAGAAAGTTAAGAAATTTTCTTCAAGTCAAGATGTTAAATAATGACATTTTTAAATTAAAGCAGATTCAAAGAATCATCATTTAAGTTCATTGAATCTTACATACTTCAATTTTTCAAACATATTGCATAATTTCACTTTCTTCTCAATCATTCTTTATGTTACTTGTGACTTAATAAACATTGAATAATACTATCATGAAGATAATGTTAACTGAATGCATATGAAACATCACGACTAGTGTTAAACAAGCTTTCACTACTTAACATGTTAAAAGACAGAGAATTACTACTTTTAAACTTCATTCATCTTTTGAATCTGTCAAAAAAGTAGTCGTAGAAAGAATATTAAATGTTTTGAAGTAAATAAATAGAACAAAGTCGTAAGATAAACAGTTTAATTTGAAAAACATCAAGTATCTTTTTAAAAATACTGTTTTATTTACTGATTTGAATTCATGATTCAAACATAATACATAGCATCAATTCAAGCAGATCTTGAATATCAATGATAACAGTTGAAAGAACAGAGTTGATTTTGAAATATATGATGAAGAGAAAAATGAGAACATGATTAAGAAGTCTGTAGACTTTCATGATAATGATTCAAATGTATATGATCTGTCTTACGTTGTAAACTGAACAATCATACTTGATGATAGAAAGATTTCACATGATTCAGATACAAAAGTATTCAATTATGTGAGCAAGTTTGACTTTGAACTTTGATGTAGTTATCAATCTCATTTGATCTTCAACTAATGTATTAACTGAAACTACATGCATTTTTCGCTTTGCAATCAGACTATTGTTTATTGCTTCAATCAATCAATTGAGATGTCAAAGATGTTGAAGAAATGCAATGATTGAAGAAATTTGAAGAATATACTGTTTTATTTGCAGAATAGTGACAAAAGAGATTTCATCATCAAATTAATTAATTCATGAACTTACAAAGATTTCAGCAATTATATCATAAATAATGAAACTTCTTTTGAGTTCAAAGTATTAAGAAAAGACAGAAAGATATGAATGTTAAGAAATGAAATCTTAATTATCATTTTAAGTTGCTTCTTTTGTGTATCAACTAACTGATTGCTTTCATTCAAATTAATGATATCACTCATGCAAAGTGTTTAAAAAACAAACGTAAGAAGCAGTGATAGAAAGATGAGTCATACATACTTAATCTTCTTACTCATTGATGATGTTGTCATGAGCAGTGTAAAAACTTCACTCGCATCTGTTATCATCAAAATATAAATCATTTTCATGAAGTGATAGAATTGAAGACAGTATGATATTAAGCAATAGCAATCGCAAGAAATGATGAAGAGATTGACTGCAACAATTCTTCATTCAGTTTAGTCATTGAATGATTTCATTCATTCTTAAGAAATGAAGATTTATTGATGAAATTGAAGTCTTCATCAAGCAGTCAGTTCATTACAGACACTGTTTATAATGCAACATCATCAAGTATATTTTCATTGAAATCAATGTATACAGCAACATTTAATTCATTAAAATGTACATTGTAATTAAACTCATGATTTAACTATTGACAGTAGCAATAAATAAGTTCAATCAAGACATGTTGTCAAATATGTCAAAATTCTTGTCATTACTTAAATAAATAGTCAACGTCATATGAATAAACTGATCATTGAGTTGAGTTTTGAGTTGACATTTTGAATTCAACTTGATTCAAAGTCAAGTTGCTTACATTTTCAACTCAATTCAAGTTGAGTTGAGCATATTTTCAACTTGACATGACTCGACTCGACTAGAAATCGAGTCAACTTGATTTGATTCATTAAGAACTTGAGCTTGATGTCAAGAAAGCTAAATATAGAAATTTTTCCGGTTTTTTGCTTTTGCATTATCTTTTTGCATTATCTTTTTGATAAAGAGTCATGACGAGAAACATGAAGATTATTTGATAGAAAGTCATGAAGAGAAGTCATGATAGAAAGTCATGAAGAGAAAACATGAAGATCATTTGATAGAGAGTCATGAAGAAAAGTCATGAAGAAAAACCATGAAGATTGTTTAATAGAAAGTCATGAAGAAGAGTCATGATAGAAAGTCATGATAGAGAGTCATGAAGAAAAGTCATGAAGAGAAGTTATGATAGAAAGTCATGACAAGAAAACATGAAGATTGTTTGACTTTGATAGAAAGTCATGACGGAAAAACATGATAGAAAGTCATAAAGAGAAATCATGAAGACTGTTCAATCAAGCTATTTACATTTATCTAATATCTTGTTGAGTCAAATCAAGTTGTTGAGTTGAGTTGTTGAGTCAAGCTTTTCAACTCGATTCAAGTTCTTAAGTTTAACTTCTCAATTTAACTTAAAAAATTTCAACTTGACTTAACACTTTTCAAGTCGAGTACTTGACTTGAACTTAAGTACTCAACTTGATGCAATCAGTCTACATATGAAGAATTATCAAATGAGAGATTCTTCAAAACAAAACTACATCATCTTCAATATTATCTCATCATCAACAATCATCTTCGCTCATTACTGTCACTTATTTGACTGATGAGTTCATCTCTACGTTTGACAATCAGCTAATTTCTTCATTTAAGTTTAAGTCTTTAATCTTTGATACTTGAATTCTCTCAGTCTTTATTGTACATCAGATAGTGATAACTATAAAAACTAAGCAGTTTTGCACTTATAATAAGCTCAGAAGAAGTGATGATGAGCTTAAGTATAATTGAAATGCTATCAGAAAGTTCAAAATGAAGATGAAGAAGATAAATGTATAATCATATATTTCTCAAGTTGCTCATTAAGTCATGACAAGAACAAGATAGATGATGATGATAAAATAAAGTTTGTAAACTCTGAAGATTGCTTCAAATTGAAATATATAGCACTTTAACAATCATTATTCTCATTTTATAAAAGATTTAAATGATCACATCTTAAATGACAATAGCTAGTTTGCAAGAATAACAATGATGTTTATTTAAGTAATTGATTTCATTTTCTTTATGATTTAGCTAAATATAGTTTATATAATTTACATATTTATTGAACTCAAATTGAAGTTGATAACTTCTGAACAAACGTGATTCATCAACTTTGTGATTGACATTTTTGAATTCATCTTGTTACTGACATTTTATGCACAGATAAACAGTCAAGTATAAAAGATTATTACAATTCACTTTTGTTTTATACAAGTTATATAAAAACATTAATTGAAGATTTACAAATAATGCAGCGCATTTGCTCTTTATGTGAAACGAAGATAAACAACATCAATGAGCTTGAACATCATCTTTATCATTGTCATGTTTGCTTGCATGATTGATCATGAAAGATTCTCTGACGAAAGTTATCATCATCATCAGAATCATCATCATGCAATTTGATGCAACTCATTCAACGTAATCATAAGATTGCAGAATGAGGTTTAAACTTGAATGATTTTCATGATGAAAATGTTCAGATAAACATTGAAGATGAAAATCAAGAATGCATGTTAATAAATGATTTTGCAAAGAAGCATATGAACATTAAGATGTATAACGTTGATTTAAATCAGAATGTGAAACATATATCATCAAGAATTGAAATGATACAACTTCAGACTGAACTTTTCTTTACATCATTAGCACTTCAAGTTAAAATCTTCATCAAGACAATTGATCATGATGTTGAAATCATAGTTGACGTGTTAAAAAAAGTATTAAAGTCATTAAATTTGAATTCTTAAATGATCAAGAACATAAACAATAATCAATATTATTCATTTCAGTGCAAAGCAAATTATGCATTCATTTACTGACTTCAGACTGATAACGAGATTCATCTGTACATGATGTCAACTACGAATCTTTTGATTCTATTCTGTGTTCAAATAGAAGTCAGAAGAGTTAAGAGATTTCAATTCAACGCAGTTCAAATAATGTTAGAACATTGCGTGATCAGAAAAGTTGTTGTGCAGAGTTTTTATTCATGCAACAACTTTTCTTTTAACAGTCACAATTAATTTACAAAGAAGATTAATGACAGGTTGATGTTGATAAAAGATGAAAAGATACTACTAGTGATTAAATAACTCAGATGAAGAGTTTGAGAGTTGTGACTACAAGTGATTGAAGAATTTGCAATTTGTTGACTGCGTCGATATTGAAACATCTTCATCACATTGACAATATCATCAAGTAATTGATGAAAAAATATCAAATAGAATAGTCATTTCAAGTATTAAAAGTCGTGACTACAGTGCTTGAAGAAGTAGTGACTCATTAATCACGCTGATATACTGAGAAAGCTTGAACTCATTTTCTTTACTTGACATTAAGTCATTCATCTGTCTACATGAAAAATTGAGAACTCAAGAGAATGATCAGAATGCATTCTTTTTCATTGATCAGAGTCAAACATTGAATGATTGTGATTGCATGTTTATACTAACAATTCATTCAACGTCTACGTGATACAAGTCAAATCAAGAGAAGAAAAGAGTTACTCAGTACAATCACACTCTATCTTTTCATCGTGTGCATCTCTCTTTCATTACATATTTCTCTGCTCAATGAATGATAATCATTGAGTAAGAGAACACAGCTTTACATACATTACAATCATGAACATCATGAGTGCAAAGAAAACGTCTTTCATCTTTGAATCAAGAATCAAATTAAAACATCGTTGTATAAAATATCATCAATGAAAAGCAGAGCAAAGACAATGCATCATAATCAAGCAGCACAGACACTTTCATCAAGAGTTTACTTGAGCATCACACGCTGAATAGAAGCTATAGATTCATTACTTAATAACACAGTGTCAATCTTATTGTTTTGACTGCGTGAAGCAATTGTATAAACGACAAGTGATTTTCTTTCTCAAAGAGTTTTGTTCACTCGATATAAATAGCATAAAGTTTCTCATGAGTTGAGTCTAAATCAATGTCACAAAAGTGTATGAATTACAATTACAATTACAATTACAATTACAATTACAATTTACTGACTTCATTAAACAAAGATTATGAAAGACAGTGTTAATTGATTTTTTCAAAATTCATGCTTGCAAGTCTTACATCAACATGTCAGCTTTTATGACATGAATGAGTGATTGACACTTCTACATCAGATTTCATATGATGTCAGAAATGATGAGTGACATTCTCAAATATTTGTTATGAGTCTGCATAAAGCGAATCATATGAGTGTATTCTAACTAGAAGTTCAAAGCTAAAGAAGAGAGAAGATGAAACACGTCAAGAGTTTTATACTCACGAAGATGCGCTTGATCACTAGCGTGTCAACATCAGCTTTATACTAGTCTATGATAGTCTGACATGATTTATGTTAGACTAACTCAGAGTAACAAGACACGCTCACAACATTACTTTCTCTCTTCATTTAGCAATGTTTTCATTGCTGCAGTTCAATCAATCTTTCTTGAGTTAATTTCTATCTTGACTTGTTTAAATAATGTTCATGAAAGTCATTGATGACTTTCAAGCAATCTTTGAATTTACTTTCATCAACGTTGTATCAATGTAAATCAACGTTGTATTCTTTTCAATTGACACGATATTGTAGTCATTTATCTTGTTCATAGTGTCTGAAGTTCAATATGTTTTTCACTTTTCATTCATCTTTATCTTCAACCACTATAAAATCAGATGACTCATTTCGTTGTTCTTCTAGAACATTTTTCAAATCTAGTTGCAGCAGATTTGATGCAAACTTTGAATGAATCTTCATAGTCAACAACAGTTTTAGTCAATATGCATGTTCAATCTTGATCAGAATCTTGAAAAATTCTAGCATTTTATCATCTAGTTTCTTTAATGATCTTGAGATCATGATGTTTCTTGAGTTCAGAAACATCATGTCATCTATCTTGTAAATCATTTCTTTTCAATGCTTGTCAATCTATTTCTTCATTGTGACTCTGACTCTTGCTAATGCTTGCTTGATCAATGCTAGTGATCATTTCATATGTTTGAATATATTCTTTGCTTTGCTCGCTTCGATTCTAGCTTGAGTGATCTCATATTCAGTTGAATTCAAATCGAAGTTCATACGAGAGTGAAAGCTCTTATTCAGAAAGAACGCTGACTGTTCAATTGATGATAAAATAGCATTGTTATCAATGAATTCAGTCATAGATAATCAGATAAATCAATCATCTTGCATATATGAGCAATAGCTTCGTAGATATTGTTTTACATTCTGATTCGTTCTTTCTGTTTAATCATTTGTTTGCAAATGATAGTTTGTGAATAGTTTCACCTTGATGTTGAGTCTTAGACATAGAGACTTTCAGACAATCGATATGAATTGTGAATCACGATTGAACATTATTGATCTTGATAGTTCATGAATTCTGAAGACTCATATCAACAGTAGCTTGACTGTTTATTCTGCGAAGATTTCTTTGTCATCTGATCAACATGATATATAATGTTGTTTCTTAGACAATCAATCTATGACTGTCAGAATCGCATTGTTTTCATCACTTTCTGATAAATCAATAATGAAGTCTAATGATATGTTCTGTCATCGCTGCTCAAGTATGAGCAATGACTTCAGTAATTCATTGATTTAATCTCTTGATGCTTTTGACCTACGACAAATGTAACAGTTTCAAATGTAACGCTTGATTATTGTTCTCATCTTCAATCAGCAATATGATCATCTTAGTAAGTTCAACGTTCAATTCATGTCAGAGTGATCATTGATCAAAAGATCATGTGCTTTTCTTATCAATCGAGTGATCATTGACTGAAAAACTCATAATCTATCATCTTTTCAGAGTACTTCATTAAGTACTTTGCAATTGTTTAAATCAATATCTTGACAAGTTTTTTTGTTCTATTTCATGATTATTCAAATATTAAAGCACAGTTGATTTATTCAATTTTCAACTATAATTTGATTCTGAATAGAAATCATCTCTTCGACCGAATTTTAATTAACTTTTGATTCAAGTTTCGAATCTGAATCAGATTCTGAGTCAAATTTGAGCAAGATTTGAGTCAAATTTTGATCAGCTTTCTGATCATCTTCTTGATCAGCTTTTATTGACTGCAATTCAAACTTGCTTTCTGATAATAGCATTTGATGCTGATATAGCTTTTGATCATCATTTGCTTCAATTGACTTGACGTTTGACATTCTGATCAGCACGTCGACTTTCAGATTCTGTTTTTCTGACTGATATATGATCTTGAAGTTATATTCAGATAACTTCTCAGCTCATTTAGTCTGTTGTTTGATCAGTTTTTTGATCATCATGAAGTACTTCAAATTTAGATGATTAATGAAGATCTTAATCAAAATATCTGTACATTTCAATTCAGAGTATCAATGCTTCAAGCAGCAAATAATGATCAGCAGTTTCTTGTCATAGATCTCGTATTTGCATTCTGCGAAAATCATGTTCTTGCTGTAAAAGATCACTGAATGTAGAATGTCTTCATCATCATACTGAGACAATACTTCGTCGTTGACATAGTTCAAGAAGTCAGTTTTCAGAATAGCTTCTCTGATTGAGTTTAAATGCTTCAGAACGAAAGCTGTTATCACTTGTTGTTTCAGTTCTTCAAAGATCATCTGACAAATCTCTGTTCATTCAAAAAGATGATTTTTTCAAGTCAGCTTTATCATGAGTTGAATGATTTTTGAGAAGTTCTTTATGAATCGTTGATAGAAATTGCAGAAGTCAATGAAAATCTGCATATAAGTTAATGATCATAATACTTTTCAGCTTTGAATCACATCTACTTTTTAAGAATTCATTCGCAGATCATTGATGAATATTAATAGTTTAAGAAACGAGATTTCTTGAATCTTGAATTCACACTTGTCAATGTTTATCTGTAGATCAACTTCACGAAGCTTGTTTAGCACTTCTTTCACATAAATTCTATGTTCTTTCAAGATTTTACTATAGATGAGAATATCATTCAAGTATGTCTGACAAAACTTGTGCAGACAATCAAACAATACATCGTTGATATAATGCTGAAAGAACGCAAGTTCATTGATTAATTTGAAGAGCATTACTTTATACTTGTAAACATTGAAGAAAGTAACAAAAGTAGTTAAATTCTTACTTTCTGAACTCATGTGCAGTTTATTGAACACAATGATAATGTTAAGTTGAGTCAAATACTTACTGTCTTGAATTCAAGTGAATACTTCGTTTATCAAGAGTATTGAATAACGATCTCTTTTGATCAGAGCATTCAGTTTTCAATAATTCATGCAAAAGTGAAGACTATCGTTTTTCTTTTCAACAAATAGTATTGACGAAGCGAAGAAAGCTTTGCTGAGTGTAATAAACTTCTTTTTCAAGTTTTCTTCTAAATACTTCTTGATCTTCTGCAACTTGTAGCTCAACATAAGATACAATCAACTTCTAGAAGATTGACTTTCATCTTCTAATTCAATCTTGTGATCATATGATCAATGCAAAGACAACTGCGTTGTCTTTTCTTTATTGAAGACATCTAGAAAGTCATGATAGACTATTGAAAACTTCTTCTTCAGTTCACTCAGTGAAATGACAAAGATCACTTCATTTAGCTTCATGAAATCTTCGACTGAGCTAAGCGCTTTGTTGATTTCACTAATGATTAAAAAGAAAATCTTGATCTTCTTATTCTTGACTAAAGTTTCATACACAGCGACTTCAATCATGACAATATTTATAAATTCTTCTTTCTTTGATGATTGAATGAGTTGAGATTAATCGAGATCAACTTGAGTGCTTGACTTCACTAAGAGTAATGATTCAATGAACTGATTCACTAGTTTCTGATTCATAAGTCGCTTCAAGATGATAGTTGATGTAACAATTAAGTTCAAGTTCTTTTGTTTCATTTTACAGATCTTGCTTAATTCAAATCTGTGAAATGCTGATTGATTGCTTGCTTTTAAAACAACAGATTTCAATGTTTGAATCTTTAATAATGATATTAATCAATTGTTTGCAGAATTTATCAAAATTTGATTTCTTTTCAATCAAAGATTTTCAATGATTATTTTATGCTGATCTAGACAAGTTATTAATAAAGACATTATTTCATTCTTGTGTTCTTGTATCATGATCAATGTATACAGAGTGTGTGTAATCAACTTTCGATCAGAAATTTCATTATACAATCAAATCAACTTTGATTTTAACAATGATATTGATTGAATATCAAAGCATTCACATAGCTTTGACATCAAAGATTCATCAATGAAAGTCATGTTAATGACTTCAGTATTTATCAGAGCGAGAAATCTGAATATCTTTTCTAAACTACTCAAAATGATATCAACAGTGAATGACTTGAAATTAAATAAATCATCAGACATGCTGATGAAACAGAATATGAATATATCGCTCTCAGTCACTACTTTAACAAAGACAGATCATTTGTCAAATTCGCAGCAATTTCATGCACTTGAGTCATTTTAAAATAATCATATGCTTTATGTTCTGACTTCTTGCATTTGAAGCAAAGTTCTTTCTTAAACAACTCTTTCTGAATAAAGTCAAGATTTAATCTTCTGAGTTTCTTTCATGAAGAGACTGATGATGTAAGTTGAATAGTCGATGTGCTAGAAATAAAATGAGCAGCTTGAGTCATTGATGCTTTGACGACTGATCAAACGTTCAATTCAGTTAATTTAACATTGACTCATATGCAGATGTTGATAAACTTATTCAAATCTATGATTCATTCATTGAATGTTACTCATTGAAGATCTGAGCTGATCTTGTGCTGAAAATCATCTAGTAAAGTCTCATTATTGTATTCTAGTTCTGCACTAAATCTCTGAAATTTTATTCAAAATTCATGAAAGAAGATCTTGTTCTAATACAGCTTCAAGTACTGTTGTTGAGTTGTGTGATGATGATTGAGATCATTGTACATTTTATTAATCATCGATAGTACTTCTTTAACTTCTAGAAATGAGTTCAAGAAGATATTTTGCATGCAAGATGCAATATGTTTGATCGCAGCTTCACTGACTCAACTTTCAATGTATGCAATCTTTAATTCTTTAATAGAAAAATGATTCTTGTTTATCTTCAGCTTGTTTCACATTCAAAACAGTCAATTGTTTACATTCTGTGCTGAATCTTTGAACAAAGATGAATCAAATAACTTAATCAACTTCAAAGATTGATTTTCAGAAATCGAAGTGCTTTGTCAACTTGATGCAGCTTTTAAATGATGTATAATCACGTTCTTGTTTCTATTCTCTTTCTGCAGACGCGTCTGTGTAATCTTCAATGTGATGTTTATTTCGTTGATATTTTCTAACATTTGAATCATGTCATTGTGAGTCTTGATTTCGATGTCATGCTGATAAAGCATGTACTTGATAAAGATGATGATGTCATCTGTTTCATTAGCTGTTATTCAAGCATTCAGCTTCTCATTGATGCTGATCTTAATCATTTCGTAGATAAAAAGCAACGCATTCATGTTCTTTTCTTCTGTGTTTAACATTACATTCATGCCTTTCTCTTTCTCTGATGCTGCTTGATTCTGTGATAGAAGTGATTCTCTTCTAACATTTTGAAAGTTGTAGCAAGCAATGCTCACTGATTCTGATTCTGTGCTTCTAGTCATTGTATGAGTAGAAAATTGCTGATCGAGATTCTGATGTTACTCTATTGAACTTTTTGAGTTCAAGCAACGACTAGTACTTTATCAAACTTTCTGAGTTCAAGTACTGCTGAAATTTCTGATTTCTGATGATGAGCTCAATAAAGAGTTAGTCAAGAGCAACGCGTTCGTGTTCTTCAATTCTAATTCTATCGAAATTTCTGATTTCAAATCAAGATTCTTCTTTAGAAATTTCTGATTTCTATCAAGCTTTCTGAGTTCAAGTTCTGATTCTGCTATCAAAATTTCTGAGTTCAACTTCTGATTTGAGTTGTGTAGCTTGTTTTTATATCGTCTACACGTTGATAGCAAGATGAATGAGCTTTGAACTAATGTTATGAGTTTGCATAGAGCGAATCATATGAGTGTATTTTAACTAGAAGTTCAAAGCTAAAGAAGAAAGAAGATGAAACACGTCAAGAGTCTTATACTCACGAAGACGCGCTAGATTACTAGCGTGTCAACATCAGCTTTGTACTAATTTATGATAGTCTGACATGATTTATGTTAAACTAACTCAGAGTAACGAGACACGCTCACAACAATATTTACAGTTGAATTCAGTTATAAGAAAGTTCAAGAAGAGCAGCATTGCATTTTATATTGTAATATCATTAAGATACTTTGATTTTTATTAAGTCACTTATCATTTCAAGATGAGTTGATCTACGCATTTATTCAACATTATAATGTCAACAACTGTTAAGTTTATGATGAGATGCATACTGCTGATTGATGATGAAAAACGCAGAAAAAGCTTTCTGATAATGCTATCATAATATCACTGTTAATTTTCATCAATAAAACAGTTTTAACTGATCATTAAGACAATTTATCTGCATGATTTATATATTTAATAATAGAAAATCTAGATTGACAACAAGATTCATCTGTACGTGATGTTAACTACGAATCTTTTGATTCTATTCTGTGTTTGAATAGAAGTCAGAAGAGTCAAAAGATTTCAATTTGACGCAGTTTAAACAATGTTAAAACGTTGCGTGATTAAGAAAGCTGTCATGCAGAGTTTTCACTCATGTGACAACATCTTTCTCTAACAGTCACAATTGATTTACGAAAAAGATTAATGACATGTCGATGTCAGTAAGAGATGAAAAGATACTACTAGTAGAATAGTTGATTCAGATGAAGAGTCTGAGAGTCATGATTACAAGTGATCGAAGAATTTGCAACTCGTTGACTGCGTTGATATTGAAATATCTTCATCACATCAACAATGTTGTTGAGTAATTGAGAAAAAGATATCAGATAGAATAAATGAATCAAATGATGAGTCTTGAGTTTGTGACTACATGTGCTTGAAGAAGTAGTGACTTGTTGATCACGCTGATATACTGAGAGAACTTGAACTCATCTTCTTTACTTGATATTAAGTCATACATCTATCTACATGAAAAATTGAGAGTGCATGAAAGTGATCAGAACACATCTTTACTATTGATCAGCTAAGCATCGAACGATTGTGATTGCACGTTTATACTAACAATCTATTCAACGTTTACGTGACATAAGTCAAATCAAGAGAAGAAAAGAATTATTCAGTACAATCACACTCTATCTTCTCATTGTGCGCGTCTCTCTTTCATCACACATTTCTCTGCTCAATGAATGACAATCATTGAGCAAGAGAACACAGTTTCTGCGTTACAATCATGAGCATCACGAATGCAAAGAAACGTTTTTCATCTTTGAATCAAGAATCAAATCAAAACATCGTTGTATAGAATATCGTCAATAAAGAGCAAAGCAAAAATGATGTGTTACAACAAACAGCACAGATACTCATAAGAATTTACTCAAGCATCACGCGCTGAATAGAAGCTATAGATTCATTATTGATAACACAGTGTCAGTTTTATTGTTTTGATGACGTGAAGTCGTTGTGTAGTCGATGAGCGATTTTCTTTCTCAGAGAGTTTTGTTCATTCAATACACATAGCATAGTTTTTCTCATAAGTCGAATCTAAATCAATGTCACAAGAATGTATGAATTCAAATCAAATCAATAGAAAATCTAAGTTGATACACAAGACATGTTCAAAAATGATTAAGATTGATTTTTTTAAAATTTCTTTTCATAGTTGACAATGATGATGATGATATCAAGTCAAAGATTTAACATATGATGTTATCAATCATACTTAAGCGTATGTTAAACACATGTCATCATGCATTAATACATGATTTCACACGTAACAATCATTGAAGCTATGATCAGAAACAACATTTCTGTTCTTTGCATGAACAATAAGATAAGACAATGTTATTTGATAATCATTAAATTCATGATGAACTACATTTTTTTTATTTCTTCATTAAGTGCATGCAGTTTATGACTATGACACTGTCTAAACGCTGTATGTATGTTAAGTTACATGTAATCTGATCAAAGTCACTGTTTAATATCTTTTCATTAAACAGTCACATCGATAAAATGTGCATACAAGCGCATGAACTGTTTATATGATCAAGTGATCACATAAACAACTTAAAATTGTGAAAGCTGATCACTTTGACATGAACTTTCGACTTGTTTGTATGATTATTAAGCTAAGCGAGCTAGATGAGCTTTGATCTATGTAAATGAAAGCTGATTACTTTGACGTGAGCTTTCGAGTTCACTGTATGATCACTCAGCTGAATAAACTAAATGAGCTTTGATTTATGTATTTGCAACGCATGTAAATCAATCAGAAAATCGAAAAATCGATTGATTTACTTTGCAACGTATGTGATTGCAACTCATGTAAATTGATCTGATAAAGCTAAAAATAGATCGATTTACTGCGTTACACAAATGTGTATATGCACAAAAGCTGAATCATGTCTTTGCAATGACTATGTGAATGTCATATATTAGTTGCAGTGCATGCGCAAAGACGTTGCTGTTGTTCTGTGTATATGAGCAAAGACTATGTCATGTCTTCGCAGTGTATGTAATTGCAATGCATGTAAATCAATCTGATAAAGCAAAAAATCGATCGATTTACTGCATCATGCAGACGTGTAGATGTGTAAAAGCTGAATCATGTTTTCGCAGTATATTTATGTATGTTGTATATGAGCTCAACATGTGAATAAAGCGCTGTTACTGCTCTGTATGTGATTGCGCTGCGTGTAAATCGATCTGAAAATGCGAAAAATCGATTGATTTACTGCATCACGTCTGTTTGTATGTGCGCAAAAGCTGAGTCGTGTCTTTGCAGTATGTATGTATATATTGTATATGAGCTGCAGCATGTATGCAAAGATGTTGCTATCATTCTGTGTATATGCAAGCTTCAACATGCTGATGATCACGTTGTTATTGCTTCGCTTTTCAACTGTGTGTAAGCTCAATGTGTAAGTAAAGTGCTGTTACTGCTCTGTCAATATAGATGAGATTGTTCAGCTCTTTTGACAAGCATAGCTTGCAGAAGATTTGTAGTCAGCATTTTGTACAGATAAATCTCGTTGTTGACTCATGATAAACTACAAGAAACAAGTATTAATTACAAATGTCAAGATGAATCAACATTGCTTTATCTATCAAGTATCATCTCATGAGCATGAAAATTTAAACAAAACATGATCAATTTGAACACATATATTCACTAAAAATCAACAAAAGCAACAAAGAAAGAACAACTTAATTAAGAATGATTCTGCTTAAATACATTCAGTGAGAAACTTTGCATAATCACATATGTTTATCAATATTCATGAAACAATGATGATAAACATGTTACATCAACTACTTAAGAAAATCATCTCATATTTATTGTTATGACTTAGTCAGATCATCAATGAAAGCATTTATACAAGTCAAAAAAGAAAAGAAATCAAATTAGCTCTAAACAATGCATCAGAAACAGCTCAGCTGAATTAATGATTTCACGTTCTTTTGTTCTTTAAAGACATGAAGAAATTTCTCAAGTACAGTATGATTAAGCAATGAACTGATGCAAATTTAAAGTTGATTGTATATTAACTTATTTCAATCATTGCATCACTTCTGATCATGAGAGCATCTGCAATAATTCACTTCGCTTAAGCAGTAATAAACTTCATGATACTTGCTCATTATCATTTGCATGACGAAGAAACTCTTTAATATTTTGAACATACACTTTTTTAATTGAATAAACTAAAGAATGTTTTTCGTTATTTGTGATCTGAATGATCAGATACAGACGTTGATCATTTCAACACTTTAAAACTACATGTTATTTATGACACATTATATAAGTCAGATTCAAAAATATGATAGTGCTGATAATTTCAATACAAAGCACAGTGAGACTGCATATAAATATTTAATAAAGATTTTTTTTGATTGCATCAATAAATAAAACATGTTTCAAATGCAATTATTGCATTACAATACTCAACATTTGAATCTTCTTGCAATGAAAGATATTCTTTTTTACAAAGATACAAGACAGAGCAAAATTAATAAGCATGCATTGACTATTATGATAATATGATTTAGTTAAGTCTTTAGTCTTCGTAAAATTTAAGATGCACTCATTCATGAACAATGCAATTAAATACAAAAGACAGAATTTAATTCAAAGTTATGATGTCATGCATTGATCTTAATCAGAATTCTGAACATGAAAAAGCTTTTTGATAAGTTAACAATCTTCATGTGTAAGTGTCATAACATAGTTGATAAGAAAGTTGTATCAGATAAAGAGTTGAATAAAAAGAAGAAAGACTCAACTTGAGTTGAATCATACTACGTAAACATTCATGAATCACTTCAATGCTGAAAACAAGATGAAAAAGATGTTAATAACTTAGAGAATCTTGTCAGTGATAAAGTATACTGCTCATCGAACTGACAGAGAAAGAAGAAAGTTTAAAGACGTGATTATGTCATGATTCAAAAGAGATCAAAAGAAACGACTGAAGCATCAACTCTGCTAAATAATTGATTGTTTGATCAGTTACAACTCATTCTTTTCATTATAAATTCATTGCGACGAGACAACAAGAATAATGAGCTACGACATAATGATGCTTTCATCAAACTACTCAAATCTTGCAATGAGAAAACTCAACATGCTGTGCATGAAATGATTGAGATAAAGCATTAATTTAAAGATAACGTCAAAAATCTTTGCTTGCTCAAAGTTAGTCAATTTTTTTATCTGCATACAATTTTAAAAAGTGTGCATGTTGTATCAGCAAATGATAGTTGTAGCGAGTTGAATAAAAACAAGTTATTCTACATTAACAACTTCAATGACTGAAATTCATACAATTCAATTTATGAGAAGAATTTCTTGCATAAAGAAACAAGAGTAGCAAAATACTATTTCAAATGTGAAAGCTGAAAATATTTGAAACTGATTCAATCTGATCACAGATAAAAATTAAACAATGTATATATATTACATCTATGTTTCAGAGCATATACAGAATCATTGAAGTCAACGATGCTACATGATTAATTAACTAAGAAATACAATCATCTCTTTGCTTTGTTCAATCAAATTTTTCTTAATGAACAGAAGTTTCAACTATGAACTGATGAAAATTAAAGTCAAAGTTTAATCTCATAAGAACTATGTTTTTATGAAATATATATAATAAACAAAGCTTTGCTCATTGCAAAAGTATCATCAGTTACAAATTTGATATCATGAAGTCAATTAGTCAAAGTCAATTGTATCAATGAATTGATTTAGAAAATTAAATTGACTTGATAATTACAAGTGATTGTATTATAAAAAGATGTGAGTGACTCAGTAGTAAATTTCAGATAATTGATATATATTTTATAAATTTAGTTAAAAGTTTAAGTAATAAATAAATCACTGAAAGCTGATATTAATTATCATATGAATAAAATGTAGCAAGTGTGACATTAATTAAATTCTGAAGTTATGAATCAATGATGTTAAAGTTTTTGTGATAAGCGCAGTCATTAGTCATAAACGCAAAAATAGTCAACAAACATCAAGTCTTTTATTTAGTATAATAAATGCATTGTTGAAGATATCATGCAAAGAGTATATACATTACAAATGATTAATAAATAAAGTGAAAGAAGAATTCAGCATTGATGAGTCTAAATACATGCAATTGAAGATGCAAATACGAAATTTGTAATTTGAATTCATACACTTTTGTGACATTGATTTAAGTTCAACTTATGAGAAAAACTATGCTATGTGTATCAAATGAACAAAACTCTCTGAGAAAGAAAATCGCTCGTTGACTACACAGCGACTTCACGTCGTTGAAACAATGAAATTGAGACTATGTACTCAATAATAAATTTATAGCTTTTATTCAATGCATGATGCTTGAATTCTTAATGCGTGTCTGTATTGTTTCTTTGCAATGCATCGTTCTTGCTCTGCTCTTCATTAATGATATTCTATACAACAATGTTTTGATTTTCAATCTTCAATCGCAAAGATGATTTCTTTGCACTCGTGATGCTCATGATTGTAATGTTGAAAACTGTATTCTCTTGCTCAATGATTGTCATTCATCGAGCAAAGAAATATGTAATGAAAGAAAGATGTACATGATGAAAAAATAGAGTATGATTGTATTAAATAATTCTATTCTGCTCTTGACTTATGTCACGTAAACGTTGAATAAGTTGATATAAACGTGTGATTGTAGTTTTTTGATGCTTGACTTTAATCAATGATAGAGAATGCATGTTCAAGACGTAATTTCAATCATTCTCAATGAGTAATTGATCATTCATGATGATGAAACTTAACATGATGTTAGAAGTAAAAAAGTTGAGCTTGATGAGTTCTCTCAGTATATCAGCGCAGCTGACGAGTCACTACTTCTTTAATTATATGTAATCATGAACTCAAGACTCATCATTTAATTCAACTATTTTATCTAGTATCTTTTCATCACTTATTGATAACAGCACTGTTAATGTGAGTAGAGACGTTTCAGTATATCAGCGCAGTCAACGAGTCATCAATTCTTCAATTACTTGTAATCATAATTTTAAGACTCATCATCTGAATCATCTATTTTACTAGTAGTATCTTTTCATCTCTCACTGATCTTGACTTGTCATTTGTTGTCTTTATGAAATGTAGCTGTTAGAAGAAGTGTTGTCACATAAGTGAAAACTCTACATGACAGCTTTTTTGATCACGCAACGTTCTAACTTCATTTGAACTGTTACGATTTTAGCCTTCGTCTATTTTTTCTAGCTCTGACCTGAGTTTCATTCTAATCGAGTCTAGTGAGCATTCAAGCTAGAGATGATGTCATTGAGACTCTACATCATATGTGTAAGACGTCAACTCAATCAAGTTTAGCACAGAGCTGAGAAACATACATATAAGAATTGAGTTCTTTTCTGTAAATACTTTTCTTTCTTAGCATTTATCTATTAGTTAAATGACACTTCTATGACTCGCTTTAAATTGATCTCTAACAGTAAATAAATGCTAATCAACTACTTTGCTATCAACGTGTAAATGATACGAAATAATCTACTTCTATTCAGAAAATTCGCAAGAAATTCTTTGAATTACTTTCATCAAAACACACATTCAAATTTACTTAAATTTATCAAATCAATCACTCAATCTTATCATAATTAAACCTATTTATCTATTTTTATCTTTCTCACAATGACACGCGACTCTGAATCAGTCGAGTCACGAACAGCTTGTTTGCTTAGAAGCACTGTTAGTAAACGAGTTTCTCTTATTTCTTTCAATGCTTCAGCAAAATCTCAGAATGTCGCTATCTCATGAGACATCAACATAAGTCAACAACTTTGTCAATGAGCTATTGATCAGTCAGACAAGATCATCAAGATGCTGATTGAGCTAAGAAATCAACGAGACATGACTTTGAAACTCAACGAGCAATGAATCAATCTACAAGTCAATCACATCAAAAGACTTAATAAGTTAAAGACAAATCAAATAACAATAGACACTCAAGAAGAGACTATTGTTGAACTACAAGAGAAAGTATTGAATCTCAAAAAGAAATAGCGTTCAGCTGATCAGTCTCGATCTTGACAGTCTACTGAGTCTCGATTTACTACGAATCATTTATCTCAACAAGATATCAAGTTGCATGCTTCTATTAAGAATCATACTCAACGAGAAACGTTTACTAAGTTCATCTCATTCGAAAATGAACATCATTGATTCTACAAATTTTCAAACTCATTTATATTCACTGATGAAGATGAATTGACTTGAAAAGACTGAAGAAACAAGATAAATGACAAGCTGATTGTCAATGTTAATTAATTTGATGATGAGACTATCTGTATTGTTTACATGATGTCTAAGCTAGAAGATGACGCTGCAAAGCACATCTTCGCTTGACGTTGTTTTGATTCTTTGAATTCATTTACTTTGATCTACGAGCTATTCAATCATTTGAAAGAAATATACAATAAACTGAATAAAAGTTGAAAGTCTTGACGTGAATACAACGCTCTGAGACAAGCAGACAAGTCTTTCAATGTCTTCTACTTCAACTTTATGAAGCTATTCAGCTATCTCGATTATGATGATTGCACTTTGATGAATAATCTTCAGAATAAAATCAACAATCACTTGCAGAACACTCTATCAATCTGTTTAAAGAACTTTACTTCGCTTCTTCGTCTAAAGAAATTTCTTCAAGATGTGAATAATAAACAGCGAGTCAACTATCAGCTACGCAGCGAACGTTGCACTGTCATCATCAAAGTCACTGTCATATCTGACAAACACATTACTTCATTGTCAGTGATGATTTCGATAATTGAATATGTTAAGTCTATCATCTTTTCTATCTCTGAGTCAGCAAGATCATCTATCATCTGCTACATCTGCAAGACTTCAAGTCACTTGTTCAAGAATTGTTCTCAGAACAAGATTAATATCTTTGCATCTTAAGCTTTCACTTCTTGCCTACATGAAATCGTCATTTTGAAGAATAAAGAGAATAAGAAAAGATTTTCTTTCAAGAATAGCGAGGCAAAAAACTAGTGACTTTCATCAAAGATGCTATGAAAGATGTGTTAATTTCTTCAA
>JAABUK010004697.1_pt1 | contig 21956 bp, 20 predicted proteins | sample 5559141 | NCBI WGS metagenome assembly JAABUK01 (sample SAMN10711869, study PRJNA513367) | rock metagenome | isolation source: Antarctica rocks | place: Antarctica: Victoria Land, Pudding Butte nord | collected 2016-01-03
TCCCAAGGCCGTCGACGTCGAGGCGCTTTCCGACGATGTCGCGGCACTTGCCAAGGCATGGACCCGCAAACCGACCACCAAGCGCACGCGATCCACCTAATCCGCGGCCTTCACCGGATGGATACGGGACAGAAGGCACAGGATTAAACCTTTTGAGTCCCAAATCCCGCTATGTCAAAGGGATAATTGGGACTATTTACCTAACTGGCAACTCAGCCGGGTCAGCCGCTGATGATCCCCCGGACCCGGGTCGCCAGAGCATCCACCGCGAACGGCTTTGTCAGCACCTGCATGCCCTGCTCCATCCGCCCGTTGCCCACGGCCACGCTCTCGGCATACCCGGTGACGAACAGCACCTTGAGCCCAGGACGCCGGTGCCGCGCCGTGTCCGCAAGCTGCCGTCCGTTCATCGCCCCGGACAGGCCGACATCCGTCAGCAGAAGGTCCACCCGCGCCCCCGATTCCAGGATCTGCAAACCGGACCGGCCATCAGCGGCCTCGATCGTCGTATAGCCGATATCCGAAAGCACATCGACAATGACCATCCGCACGTCGGGCTCGTCCTCGACCACCAGCACGACCGCGCTCGCCGCTGCCGCCGGCAGGTGGGCCACCGCGTCGGCCGGCGCCTCGTCCTCCACCGGCCCGAGATGCCGGGGCAGGTAGATCGTCACCGTCGTGCCCTGCCCCAGCTTGCTGCACAGGCGCACGTGCCCGCCCGACTGCTGCACGAAACCATAGATCATCGACAGGCCGAGGCCGGTGCCCTCGCCCATCGGCTTGGTCGTGAAAAACGGGTCGAACGCCCGCGCGATCACGTCCGGGTTCATCCCGGCTCCGTCATCGGCAACCGACAAGGCCATGTAATCCCCCGGGGGCACGTTCCTGCAAGGCCGCTCCCAACCCGCATTGCGCCGGACCGGCAGCACGCTGTTCGCCGTCTCGATCAGCAGGTGCCCGCCATCCGGCATGGCGTCGCGCGCATTGATGACCAAGTTGAGCAGCGCGCTCTCAAGCTGGTTCGGGTCGCACAAGGCCGGCCACGGCTCGCCCGCAAGCCTGGTCTCGACCCGGATGCCCGGCCCCACCGTACGGCGGAACAGCTCCGCCATGCCGCTGACCAGCCGGTTCACGTCGGTCGGCTTGGGATCGAGCGTCTGGCGCCGCGAGAATGCGAGCAGCCGCTGGATCAGCGCCGCCGCGCGGTTGGCCGACCCCATCGCCACGTCGATGTAGTGGCTGACCTCCGCCCCGCGCCCCTGGCTCACCCGAATGCGCATCAGCTCCAGACTGCCGGAAATTCCGGCCAGCAGGTTGTTGAAATCGTGCGCGAGTCCCCCGGTCAGCTGGCCCACCGCCTCCATCTTCTGCGACTGGCGCAGCGCCTGCTCGACCCGCTCGCGCTCCTCCGCCTCGGCCTCCAGCCTGGCGTTCGCCTCCGTCAACTCGTCAGTGTGCTCGGCCACGCTCGCCTCCAGCGCCTCGTTGGACCGGAGCAATGCCTTCTCGGCGTGCTTGCGTTCCGTGATGTCGGTCACGATGCCCAGGATATGCGTCGGCGGCGCATTGCCCCGGCCGCCTTCACACCGGCGGCCCTTTGGGCTGAGCGGTAGGCGCACGGGGCTAGGAGGACGGCCATGTGCCAGGAACGACCCTGGTATGGGTCGCCCCGGAGGGCGGCTGGTATCAGACCTGCCACGCACCTCGATCCAGCGGACCTCGTCGTCGTCCGCACGACGGATGCGGCATTCGTAGTGCAGCTCCACCCCGGTATCCAGCGTGCGGTGGAACGCGCCAGCCACGCGCTCGCGGTCCTCCGGCAGGACGTGGTCCATGAACACGCCGAGGTTCCAGGCGGGCAGCGGCTCGGAGTAGCCGAAGATCTCGTCATGCCGGGCTGAACGCTGCGCATTGCCGCTGACCAGGTCAAAGTCCCAGCTGCCCAGCGCGCCGGCTTCCAGGGCAAGCCGCAGCCGCATCTCCCCGCTGCGCACCTCCTCGATGGCGCGCAGCCGTTCCACCACGCCCGCCAGCAGGTTGGCATAGCTGCGCAGGAAAGCCGTATCATTATCGGTGAATTGCCGCGGTTCGCGGCTGTCGATCTGCAGGATGCCGAAGGGCAGCCGGTTCTTGCTTCCAATAATCACGACGTTGGCAATCGCCTTGACGCCGTTATCGGTCAGGAACGCTGGATAGCTGAACCGCGTCTCCTTGGCAATATCGGGGGAGATCATCGGCTCTCCCGTAAGCAACGCGACGCCCTCGGAGGTATTGTCGGTCGCCTTGATCGTGACTTCGCCCACGACACCCGGCTTCCAGCCCACGCCCGCGCGCACCAGCAGCGTCTCGCCGTCCTCCTGCAGCTCCATGACTTTGGCAAGGTCGGTGCCGAGCGCCTCCGCGATAAGCTGACAGGCCCTGGTCAAGATCTCATCGAGATCATCAGACGTCAGCGCAAGCTCCCCGAACTTGGCCAGAACGGTCTGCTGCTGTAGCACATCCAGGTACGCCGGCTTTTCCACGTCGCTCAACCAATCTTCTCCACATTTGCCATCTAGCATACCTATCACTAAACCGTGATAGTAGAATGTGAGGTATCAAAGTTAAAAGCTTGTTAAATGATATCTATTCGTTATAATTTCAGAAACGTATATTGCCTGCAACTTACCAGCGACTTCGGCGTGGTTGGGTGTTCGAACTGCATGTCGGGCCGTCTAACCAGAGCGGCAACCACCAGCAAAGCCTAAGAAACCCTCTATCAGACCATAGATGCAAATGAGCTTCTGAAGCTCGGCAAAAGTTTCGGAAATGCAAACCCAAACTGCAATCCAACTTATATTCGATCCGCCTCAGGTTGCCGCCTGTTCTACCATAAAACGTCTCAATCGGGCCTGCGTACTCCCCCATAATTGTCGCATTCGACCAAAGCAAATCCTCGTCAAAACCCTTTCTCCAGAAGAGAAAACCTGACGCGCCAAATACGATCCTCCCCATGCCGCCCCCGCCTACGCAACCCAAAACCTCGTAAAAACCTGGTTTCCAGCACCGCCACCGGCTAGACCACTGCCATGCGCGCCCTGATCCCCCTCCTGTTACTCGCCGCCTGCGCCACCCCCACGACGCCCAATGCCCGTTACGCCGGCACCAATACGCCCACGACCCCCTCCGAACTCTGCAAACCCGGCCGGGCCGTCCTCGTCCTCCACGACGGCAAAATCATCTTCACCCCTGACGAGACCACTTGGTCCCTGACCGGAGCCGCCACCGCCGCCGGCGCCTTCCAGGCCGAGCGCACCGGCCACGGCGCCAATAAGCAGCCCTACCCGACCCGCCTCGCCGGAACCTGGACCGAGCACGCCGCAACCGGCACCTACACGACGCCCCGCTGCACCTACGCCGTCCAGCTCGCCCGCATCTAACCGGCCTACTTCGACGCCATGTCCTACTTCGGCACGATGCTAGGATCGCCCCCTGGGCTCCCGGGCGGACGAATGACCGGCATCGTCCCCACCGCCGGTGGACGGATCACCGGCGTCGACCCGGCCGTGGGCGGCGGTTTCACCACTCCCGTATCCGGCACTGCCCTACTATCCGGCGCCGGCAACGCCCGATCCCCGCCCGCCCCCGGCGGCACCGCCGGCGCCTCCCGCTCCGGCACCACCGGCACCTGCGCCCAAGCCGGCATCGTGGCCAGCAATCCGGCCGCCAGCGCCGCCCAGAGCCACCACGGTCCCGGCTCCGGCCGCCGCCGCTGTAGTGCAATCGCCCGGGCCCCGCGACCTTTCGACTGTCCCCGCATTCCTATCTCCCGATCCAACCACAGGCCCAAACGCCCGCAGTCCCAGCCATGTCCCCGGCGCGCCGGTTCGCCAAACACATTGCTACGCCGCCACCGGCCTTCAACCGGCCGGCAACATCGCTAAACCAGCCGTCGCATCCCCGGCGGCAACCGCCACAGCACATCCCCCGCCAACCCAAGATCCAGCTTGTAAACCTCCGCCTCCCGCCCCGCCCGCGAGGCCCGCAACCGGTCGAGCCAGCCCGCCAACGGCCCGGCCCAGGGATCAAGCGTCCCCTCCTCCCGCGGCAACCCGGCGATCGCCCGCATCATCGCCTCGAACTCCGCATCCGGCACCCGCTGGTGCCCGCACGTGGCCGGGTCCACCACCGCCTGCGCCCGCGTCCGCGCCAGCCGCCGCAGCCCGGCGTCCAGATCGGCATACCGCATATGCAACAGATACAGCCGGTCCAGCACCAGCGGCGCGTCGCAGCAATGGAACCCCGGCGCCCACTCGACCTCCCGCCGCACCAGCACCGGCTTGCACATCGCCGCCGAAAACCGTACCCACTCCCGCTGCGCCCCGATCGGCCGCGCCAAGTCCAGCGCCGCCTCCACGTCCGGAATGTGCTGCAGATCGAGCCCGACCGCCGTCACCACCGGCTCCGTCACCGCCGCGGCGAACCCGCGCAGCCCCGAGTGATGCAGCGGGTCCGCCACCAGCAGCTCGTCCACGTCGGTATGGATCACCGCGTCATAGCGCCGCAGCAGCGACCGCACCTCCTCCGCCACCACCGCCGCCCGCCACGCATCGTCCAGCGCCGACCGCGCCAGCCGCCGCACCGGCACCGGCAAGCCATCCGCGCTGCCATCATCGGACCCGTGGTCCAGCACGACGCAGTGCTCGGCCCCCAGCTGCCCGGCATAGTGCCTGGCCCAAACTCCCGCCCAGACCGGTTCGTTGTAGGCCATCGTCAGAGCCGCGATCCGCATGCACGACTCCCAAACCCTGCCCCCATATAGCCGCAAATAAGTTAACCGGTCGTTGCCGCCGGCAACCCACCTGGGCTACAGCACCCGCAAAACCCCGGAGCCGCCCATGCCAAACTCCAGCGACACCCTCCTGCGCACCGTTCTCGGCCCAACCCTGCAGGGCGCCGCCGCCCGCGCCGTCATGTTGCTCGCCGCCTTCTCGGCCCTCGGCGCCATCGTCGCCTGGCTCGTGCGCTAAACCGTCCGCGCCGCCGGCGCCCCGGCCACCTCGCCACGGCGCGCGCCGATGAACGTCACCAGCACGCTCGCCACCAGGCAAAGCGCCCCTGCCGCCATGAATGCCGCCATGTAGCTTCCCGTCCCCACCCGCACCAGCCCGGCCGACCACGCCGCCGCCGCCGCCCCCAACTGGTGCATCGCCGCAATCCACCCGAACATCACCGGCGCGTTCTCCTCGCCGAAGCACCGCGCCGCCAGCCGCACCGTCGGCGGTATCGTCGCGATCCAATCCAGCCCATAGAACACCGCGAACACCCCCAGCCCGACATACCCAGCGCCCTCGAACCCCACATCGAACGCGAACGGCAGGAACAGCAGGCTCAACCCGCGCAGCCCATAGTACCACGCCAGCAGCATCCGGTTGTCCCAACGGTCCGACAACCAGCCCGACAGCGTCGTCCCCACCATGTCGAACACCCCCATCGCGGCCAGCAGCGAGGCCGCCATCACCTCGGGAATGCCGTGATCGACGCAGGCAGGGATCAGATGCGTGCCGATCAGCCCGTTGGTGCTGGCCCCGCACACGAAGAACGAGCCTCCCAGCAGCCAGAAATCCCGCGACCCCGCCCCGGTCCGCAGCGCCCGCAACGCCCGGACCGCCGGGTTCACCATGGGCGGCACCCGCGCCAACACCGCCGTCCCGCCATACGGCGGAATGCCTAAATCGGACGGCCGGTCCCGCATGAACGCCAGCACCGGCACGATCAGCACCGCCGCCACGCTGGCGATCAGCACGCTCACCCAACGCCAGCCGACATGCTCCGCCAAGTACGCCAGCAGCGGCAGGAACACCAGCTGCCCCGTCGCCGTGCTCGCCGTCAGCGCCCCGACCACCAGCCCGCGCCGGGTGCTGAACCATCGGCTCGCCACCGTCGTCGCCAGCACCAGCGCCGTCACCCCGCTGCCGCCGCCGACCACCACGCCCCACAGCGCCACCAACTGCCAGGACGCCCGCATGAACGGCGTCAACGCCACCCCGAGCGCGATCACCGCCAGCGCCGTCCCTACCGTCCGCCGCAGCCCGAACCGCTCGATCAGCGCCGCCGCAAACGGCCCAATCAGTCCATACAGGGCAATATTCACCGCCACCGCGAACCCGATCGTCGCCCGCGACCACCCGAACTCCGTCTCCAGCGGCACGATCAGCACCCCAGGCACCGACCGTATTCCCGCCGCCACCAGCAACACGAGGAACGTGCACCCCGCCACCACCCAAGCCGGATGAACCCGCCTCATGCCTCGTCCCCCCATAACCGGGACGAGACTACGCGCATATACGCGCACTAAACAAGCTGCCTGCTTCTCTCTCAACGTGGGCCGGAATCAGGCGTGTCCGAAACTCACGCTACCGCAGCAACCGCATCAATGCCCGTCCTGCCTCGGTATCCAGCTCCGCCCGGTCCAGCGAGCCGTCTTGGTCGGGGTTGGCGCGTTCAAACATCCGCTCGACATAGGCCAGGTACTCGGCCTTGTTGATGTTGCCGTCCTTGTTCGTATCGGCCTCCCGGAACGCCTCGCCCTGCAGCACCGGAGCAGCCTCCCGCTCGTCCATGCTGTCGTCCAGGTCGGGGTTCAGCTCGTCATACCGCGCCGCTGCCGCGCTTTTCACCTCTGCCAGTTCCAGCTTGCCGTTCTTGTTGACGTCGAAGGCCACCATAGGGTCGCCCTGGGCCTCCTCCGGGCGGCGCCTCGGCAGGTCCGGCGTGCCCTGCGCCGGGGTCGCCGCCGAGGGCGCGGGTGCTGCCTGCGCCAAAACGCCCGAGGCCCCAACCGCCTGGGTCAACCCGAAAACCCCCAATGCCAGCACGACCCTGACCATCAACATCGCTTTATCCCTTGTGAAGCACGACGTTCTACGCCACGGCGCGCAACGGGTTCGCTGATTTTCTCGGGAGGCAGGCGGCCCCCTCCAACCGCCCTCAAGCCTCTTGCATTCCCTGGCGTCCCAGCCGAATCTATTCCCACCGAACCAGGAGCATCCCGATGGCCAAAGGTCAGCAGAAATCCAACCGCGAAGCCAAGAAGCCCAAGGCGACCAAAACCGCCGCCGCCACCAAGGCCGCCGCCGCGAGCAACGCCCCGCCGCCCCGGCCCGAACCCGGCAAGAAATAGCCGCCCGCCCGGCCCCCTCGAAAGGGCCGGGCCCCCTCAAACCCGCTCGATCAGCGCGGCAATCCCCTGCCCGACGCCGATGCACATCGTCACCACCGCCCGCCGGCTCCCCGCCGTCTCCAGCGCGTTCACCGCCGTCATCGCCAGCCGCGCCCCGCTCGCCCCCAGCGGATGCCCCAACGCAATCGCCCCGCCATGCGGGTTTACCCGGGGATCGTCATCCGCCACCCCCAACTGACGCAGCACCGCCAGCCCCTGCGACGCGAACGCCTCGTTCAGCTCGATCACGTCCAAGTCCTCCAGCCGCAGCCCGGTCCGCTCCATCAGCCGCTGCACCGCCGGCGCCGGGCCGATCCCCATCAGCCGCGGCTCCACCCCCGCCGTCGCCATCGCCACCACCCGCGCCCGCGGCACCAGCCCATGCCGCCGCGCCGCCTCCTCGCTGGCGATCAGCAGCGCCGCCGCCCCGTCGTTCACCCCGGACGCGTTCCCCGCCGTCACCGTGCCCGGCTGCCGGAACGGCGTCTTCAACTTCGCCAGCATCTCCAACGTCGTATCCGCCCGCGGATGCTCGTCCCGGTCCACCACCGTATCGCCCTTGCGCCCGCGCACCACCACCGGCGCGATCTCCCGCGTAAAGAACCCAGCCGCCTGCGCCGCCGCCGCCTTCTGCTGCGATCGCAACGCGAACGCATCCTGGTCCGCCCGTGTCACCTGAAACTGCTCCGCCACGTTCTCCCCGGTCTCCGGCATGCTGTCCGTGCCATACGCCGCCTTCATCAGCCCGTTCACGAACCGCCAGCCGATCGTCGTGTCATGCACCTCCGCCGATCGCGAGAACGCCTCCGTCGCCTTCGCCATCACGAACGGCGCCCGCGTCATGCTCTCGACACCCCCCGCCAGCATCAGCCCGGCCTCCCCCGCCCGGATCGCCCGCGCCGCCGTCCCCACCGCATCCAGCCCGCTGCCGCACAGCCGGTTGATCGTGCTGCCCGGCACCGAGGCCGGCAGCCCCGCCAGCAGCACCGCCATCCGCGCCACGTTCCGGTTGTCCTCCCCCGCCTGGTTCGCGCACCCCATGTAGCAGTCGTCCAACGCCTCCCAATCCACCCCCGCATTGCGCTCCCGCAGCACCCGGATCGGATGCGCCGCCAGGTCGTCCGTCCGCACGTCCTTCAACCCCCCGGCATACCGCCCGATCGGAGTGCGCACGTAGTCGCAGATGAATGCCTCAGCCATTTTAAGAACCCCCTGATTTGCCGCCACCCTACCCATCCCACGCGCCCCGGCAACCTTTACGAACCGCCTCCGCATCGCCATGGTCCCCGCCTGGAGGAACCCCATGGACTTTAACATCCCCCCCGACCTGCTCGACCTGCAGCTCCGCACCCGCGCCTTCATCCGCGACCAGGTCATCCCATTCGAAGCCGACCCACGCCAGGAGCGCCACGGCCCCACCGACGACCTGCGTCGCGAGCTCAACGCCCTCGCCCGCACCGCCGGCCTGCTGTCCCCCCACGTCGCCCGCGAATACGGCGGCCTCGGCCTCAGCCACGTCGGCCGCGCCATCGTCTTCGAGGAGGCCGGCTACTCCCTGCTCGGACCCTTGGCTCTCAACATCTCCGCCCCCGACGAGGGCAACATGCACCTCCTCGAGCACGTCGCCGCCCCCGAGCAAAAGTCCCGCTGGCTCGCCCCCCTGGCCCGCGCCGACATCCGCTCCTGCTTCGCCATGACCGAGCCGCCCCCCGGCGCCGGCTCCGACCCCGCCGCCCTCAGCACCACCGCCACCCGCGACGGCGACCACTACCTCGTCGACGGCATCAAGTGGTTCACCACCGGAGCCATCGGCGCCAGCTTCGCCATCATCATGGCGCGCGAAACCGCAGGCCCGAATGACGGCCGCGCCACCATGCTCCTCGCCGACATGGACCAGCCCGGCATCCGCATCCTCCGCGCCATGGACACCCTCGACCAAGGCTTCGCCGGCGGCCACGCGGTCGTCGAGCTCGACGGCCTCCGCATCCCCGCCACCGACGTCCTCGGCGAACCCGGCCAGGGCTTCCGCTACGCGCAGATCCGCCTCGCCCCCGCCCGCCTGACCCACTGCATGCGCTGGCTCGGCGCCGCCCGCCGCGCCCAGGATATCGCCCTATCCTACGCCACCAAACGTGAAGCCTTCGGTAAGACGCTCGCCAGCCACGAGGGCGTCGGCTTCATGCTCGCCGACAACGACATGGACATCCGCACCAGCCGCCTCACCATCTGGCACACCGCCTGGCTGCTGGACGAGGGCAGCCGCGCCGGCACCGAGAGCAGCATCGCCAAGGTCGTCTGCAGCGAAGCCATCTACCGCGTCGCCGACCGCTGCGTGCAGGTACTCGGCGGCCAGGGCGTCACCAACGACACCCTGGTCGAGCGCATCTTCCGCGAAGTCCGCGGCTTCCGCATCTACGACGGCCCCAGCGAGGTCCACCGCTGGTCCCTGGCCCAGAAGCTGGTCAAAGCGGGCACGAACCACTGAATGCCGTCCGGCACGAACCTTTGAGCGCCGTCCGGCGCGAACCTTTGAGCGCGTCACGATAGCCAAATAGGAGACGCTCGTGCCACGCACGCTGCTCGGAGTTCAGGCGGGACGTGGAGCGGCCGCCCTCCTCGTCGTCCTGTACCATGCAGAACGCGCCCTGGCCCTGCCGCAATACGTCGGGCATCCCCCCCTCGCCGGCATCACCGCTTTCGGCCACGCGGGCGTCGACTTCTTCTTCGTGCTCAGCGGTTTCATCATCTGCTATATCCACCGCCGCGACCTTGGCCATCCCGGCGCCCTGGGCCGCTATGCCAGGGCCCGCATCAGCCGCATCTACCCGCCCTACTGGGCCGTGACCGCGGCTTTGATCGCCATCGGCATCGCCGCCCATGGCGCCGGCAGCGTGCCCGGCCCAAGCCACCTGGTCCAAACGCTGCTGCTCGCACCGGGCAGCCAGCCGCCCATCCTTGGCGTCGCGTGGACGCTGGTGCACGAAATGGAGTTCTATCTCCTGTTCGGCCTCGCCATCCTGGACTGGCGCCTGGCCGCGGCCGGAGTGCTCGCCTACGCGACGCTGGGCTGGGCGCCGTTGCCGGACTGGGCCGCTCCGCTGCGCTTCTGGGGCGCCGGCTGGTATGACACGCTGTTCGCCGTCGGGATCGGCGCGGCGTGGACCACCCGGCGCGTCCCGCTGCCGCGGCCCCGCACGGTCGCGTTGCTGGGCGCCACCGCGTTCCTGCTGGCCGGGCTGGCCGAGGACGCTGGCCTGCTGCCCATCGAAGGCCCGGCCGGGCGGCTGGCCTACGGACTGGCCGCCGCCTCGGTGATCGTGGGCCTGACCCAGGCCGAGTTCACCGGCCGGCTGCAGGTCGCTCCAGCGTTCGCGATGCTCGGCGCCGCGTCCTACTCCATCTATCTCGTGCATTCGCCCATGCTGGGCTACGCGGCCCGCGCCATGCTGATGGCCGGGCTGCTGCCCCGCCTGCCGGCCTGGCTCGTCATGGCCGTCGCCGTCACGGCCGCCGTCGCAGCCGGGCTCGCGTTCCACCGATGGATAGAACGCCCGCTCACGACGGCGGCCCGGCGATGGGTGGAACGGACAGCCGGAATGACCGCAAGTCCTCAGTAGCCAACGGGAGGCCCCTTGCCGCCAACGCCGCCCGAGGCGCGATAGGCAAGCGCACCCGCTCAGCCCCGTTGCCAGACGCAGGCTGTGAACCATTTCATCGTGATAGCGATTAGAAATTGGCATGCACGCGGGAATGCCCTAAAGTTCGTTCTAAACGAGAATGAACGCATAACATATAATGACATCCGCAGCGCTCAGTATAACAATCATCAGGTCAAGAAAGAACATTGTTGTCCCGTTTATCCCATTCGTCGCGCTTTTTGTCCTGGCATGGCTGCAACTGTGGCGTGGCGGGACATACTATGCGATCTGGGCCCAGGACATCTTCCTTCCGCTCGAGGCGGTCTTGCACATGCAGCAAGGAGATCGCCCGCACGTCGATTTCCAATCGCCGATCGGATACATCTATCTCCTCATCCACTACGCCACGACCTGGTTCGCGCCCGTATCGGCGGAAACCATCGTCTATGCCAACACCTTGGCCGGGATCGCCATCGCCGTCATCGCATGGGCCGTGGCCCGCTCGCGCCTGCCAGTCGCCTTCGCCGCAGTGTTCACCTTCTACATCGGCCTCACGGCGGCGTCGCCCCGCCAACTTGGTCAATTCCTCAACTACATCACCTATAATGCCATGTATAATCGCTTCGGCTGGGCCGCCATCGGCGTCCTTTGCCTGGTCGCCGCGCTTCCGCGTACCAGCCCATCCAACAAGGGCACAATATACGACGGCGTGATGACCGGGCTCCTGCTGTTTATCGTCTTCTACATCAAAATTACCTACTTCCTCGTCGGCGCGGCTGTGGTCGTCATTGCTATCCCGGCAATGCGGCGGTCCGCGCCATGGCGCTACCTCGCGGCGCTGGTCCTATCCTGGACCGCCCTCATGTTCGTGATGGAGGGCTGCACGGGATCGACCCTCGCCTATCTGCACGATCTGCGCACCGCCGCCCTGGTGCAGCCCGACCCGATCCGCATCAGCCAGTTCCTCAGCATGGCACAGGCGTCCCTGGTCGGCACGATCCTGGTCATGGTCACCGGCGTGCTGACCGCCCAGCCCGGCGAACGCACAATCGAGACCGTGTCGCGCATCGCCGCCGCCGGAGCGGTCGTGGGCGCCGGGGTCCTGCTCGGCACGCAGAACTACCTCGCGCTGGAGAACCCGCTCATCCCCGTCGCGGCGCTCGTAGCCTGCTACGGCGCTGGCCGCAGCCCGGCTATGACAACGCTCGCCTCGGCCGGCACGCGCACAGCCAGGCCGCGCTGGTCGGCCCTGCCCCTGGCGCTTCCGGCCTGGCTGTTCCTGCAACCGGTCGTCCTGGACACCCTGGCCGCCGTGTGGACCAGCGTGGCGCCGGTGACCCAGGATGCGAGCCTGGGCTGGCTGCAATCTACCCCCCTCCGCAACATCCTGCTCGCAGAAGACTCAAGCCAGCTCCGGGGCGATGACGGCGACCCTGCCGCCCAGGGGCCGGCAATACAAAACGATCTCGACTACTTCACCGTTCTCGCGGACGGCGTGGCGCTATTGCGGCGTCATTTATCAGGGCCCGCCACGGTTCTTCCGCTGACCTGGACGAACCCGTTCCCCGTGCTGCTCGGACTTCTGCCGGTGCGGCACGAGTTGCTTTGGTGGGACGCTCACCGGACATACTCGGCCGAGATCAAGCCGGACGCGGCCAGCCTGTTTAAAGATGTCGGCTACGTCATGATCCCGAAGATGTACTACAACTATGGCGCCACCACCGCGATGCAGCAGGCCTATGCGCATGATCTGGATGTTCTGTTCACCAAGGTAGAAGAAACCCGGTTCTGGACGCTGTTGGAGCGCCGCTGAATACCGCATCTGCCTCACTCAAAGTCCTGGACATACCGGTTGATCAACAGGCACAAGCAACCAAAGAAGACAATCCCAGGCTTCACCCCTTTGCGGAACTTGTAAGGGGTCAGGCGAAAGTAGTGTATGATCTCATGCAGCCTGATCTCGCGCATGGTCTCCTCACTGTGGCGCCCCCGCAGCCAACCCGTTGTTTGCGAATACAGCGTCGCATACTGCGCCGTCCGGGCGATCGGAAACGTGATCTCCCGCTCGTCCACCGCACAGGATATGTTGCGGTTCAGCGATTCGTAGCCGAGATGCAGCGACTGCAGCACCTTCCCGTAGTCGAGCAACGGCGATTCGAAGATGTTGCCAATATTGGGATCGATGAGGAACCACCCGTTCGGCCGGGACTGGTCCGTCATGACGTTCTCGATGGTCAGGTTGCCATGAGTCGTCGCCAGCCCACGCTGGCGCAGCCGGGCGGTGATGAAATCCGCATCCGCGAACCGCTCCACCATGGCAAGGTCGATCGCGGTCCCGTTGATCTGCACGCAACGCCGGTCGAAGAATCCCGGGACCGCTTTCCGTATCACATGCAGGTTGCGCTGCACCTTCTCGGTCACGTAGTGGCCCACGCATTCACTATCTCCCACACCGTCCGCAGTTCGTTCGTAGAAATCCGTCATCGTTTCCAGCATATCCGATAGTATGATCCATGAAGAACGGATATCGTAGGTGTGGATGGTATCGAACAAATCCCGCGAATACTTAGAATACTCCATGTCATACAGGAAGCGCTCGCCGGTTCGCGACGACTGGATAACCGGTACCAACGGCAAAGCCAGGGCATGGGCCTGCAGCCACACGCACTGCGCCTCCAGTTTCAAAGCCGCAGCGCCCACGGCATACTTGCGGATGCGCAGCGTGTCGGCGATCTGCACCATGACCGTGAGCGCGTCCGAGCCACCACGCAGCATCCGCTGCACCACGATGTCGCCGATGGCGTTCAACTCGAAGTCGGAAACAAGGTCGCTCGTCCCGCTGAACCGCCGCACGAGAAATCCGGCATAGTGCTCCGCCTCGACGAACCGCGCCTTCGACCGCGGCAGGCTGCCGAGGTAGACGAGCGGATCGGAAACCCAACGGACGCCGCCGCGCACATCGAGCCCGAAACGGTCCCGGAGCAGCGCGTATGCGGATACCAGGGCGAACGGGACAAAGCCATAGGCCACCAGCCACGCCACCTTGTCGCCGCCTTGGCTCAACAGGGGAACAATAAGCGGCGTCAACGGCGCGCCGACCAGCGCGTCCAGCAGTCTCGGGAACCCGATGTCGAGCGCCCCGGCCAGCAGCCGGTACGAGGCGAGATACAAGCCCCACATCAGCACGCTTCGCACCGCGACCGGCGCCCACGTCGACCGGAGGGCGCGCGCGACCTCGACAACCGACCAAATCGTATCGAGCACCACGAGCTGGACCCGCGCGTTGAACACCGCCGTCAACGCCCAGATCACCCGGCGGAAACGGCCGGAGCGGCTGGTCAGCGCCGCCGCCGCGAACACGCCCAAGCCGACGCCCAGGGTGGCCGCCGTCCCGGCCCAGAACTCCGCGGCGCCAACCCAAACCCCCGAACCCCCGACGTCGGTGGCGGACAGCACCGTGAGCAGCAGCCACACCACCACGAGGTCCAACGTGCGCTCGACGACGATGGTCGCCACGACATAGGCGACGTCCACCCGCACCCGCGAGGCATAGTAGAACGCGCGTGCGACCTCGCCCAGCCGGAACGGCAGGAAAACGTTGATGGCGTAGGCCAGCGAAAGCGCGAAGAACCCGGCACTCGGCCACGCCGGGCCCGTCGGCCGCAGCAGGATCAGCCAGCGTGCGACGCGCATCAGATGACCCAGCACCAGCAAAGCCAGCGCCGCAGCGAACATCAGCAGGACATGCGGCAAAGCCATCATGCAGCGATCGGCTCGCCCGCCTGCCACTCGCGCGGCAGCACGGCCCCGCGCCCAAAATCGCCAGCGTCCACGGCCCTCCCCAAATATCGGATCCGCCCGTGGGCTGGCCTGTCGGCATATCCGCCCATGCGGAAAAGCCTAGCATAATTTGGCCCGCAACCAAAACAATCTCGCATGGCGAGAATGCGTCGCTGAACTCCTCTCTCCCCGGAAGAGGGTTGGCCAAGTACTGCAGCCCCAAGCGCGATCCAATGCACGACCCCAGCTCACCAGGAGATAGCCCCAAGCCTCCCCGGCGCCCGAAACCCAACCGCACCCCCCGCGCTGCATCCCCAATCATCCAGGGAACCCCCACCCATGCCCGGCACCCGCAAAATCCGCTACGCCGTCGTCGGCGCCGGATGGATCAGCCAGGCCGCCTTCATGCCCGGCGTCGCCCATACCGGTAACTCCGAAATCACCGCCCTCGTAACCGGCGACCCCGAAAAGGCCACCGTCCTCGGCCAGCGCTACGGCGTCGCCAACACCTTTCACTATGACGCTTGGCCCGCCGCCATCGCCTCCGGCCTGTTCGACGCCGTCTATCTCGCGCTCTCCAACTGGATGCACCGCGACTTCGCCATCCCCGCCCTCGAAGCCGGGCTCCACGTCCTGCTCGAAAAGCCCATGGCCACCTCCGAAGCCGACTGCCGCGCTATCGAGGCCGCTGCCGCCCAGGGCAACGCCAAGCTCATGCTCGCCTACCGCCTGCACTTCGAGCCCGCGACCCTCGAGGCCATCCGCCTGGTCCGTGACGGCGCGCTCGGCCCCGCCAGCCTGTTCGTCTCGGCCTTCACCCAGCACGTCGCCCACTCCAACCACCGCGCCAGGCACGGCTTCTGGGCCGGCCCCGTCGCCGACATGGCCCCTTACCCGATCAACGCCGTCCGCAACCTGTTCGCCGCCGAGCCCATCCAGGTCATGGCCTGGGGCACCCGCAACCCGGCCCTCGGCTACGGCTTCGACGACACCGTCGCGATCCTCCTGCGCTTTCCCGGCGTTCGCGCTGGCGATCGCTCCGGCAACCGCCTCGCGCAGCTCACCGTCGCCTACGGCCTGTCCCCCGCGAGCGAATACCGCATCATCGGCCCCAAAGGTTACCTGGTGGTAAACCCCGGATACGCCTTCCCCGGCCCCCTCGCCCACCGCCTGACTCTCGACGGCAAAACCACCGAACGCATATTCCCAAAAATCGACCAGTTCGGCGGCGAGACCCAGTACTTTTCCAACTGCATCCTGCACGACCGCGCGCCCGAGCCCGACGGCGAGGAGGGCCGCCTCGACGTCCGCATCGTCGCCGCCATCGAACAGGCCCTCGCCACCGGCCGCCCGCAGGACCTCGAACCTCTCACCCGCAGCAAGCGCCCCGATCCCAGCCAGGCCACGACCCTCGCCTCCGTCACGCCGCCAAAGCTGACCAACGCCGCCGAACCCTCGAAGGATTGAACACTCCCAGCCGCGGACAGGAAGCCCGCCACTCCGCCACCGTCGAAACCCTCCGGCGGACTACCCCCGCCGCCCGCCCCGGTGCCGCACCGCCCGCCCCACCGGCCCGCTCAGCACCGGCAGCGCCGGGCGATAGAACGCCGCCTTCAGCCGCGTCGCCGCATAGTCCTCCGCCGCCGCCGCCTCCGGCACCGTGCCGCCCAGCCCGAAGAACCCATGCGCCGTCCCCGCAAACAGCCGCGCCTCCGTCCGCACCGGCGCCGCCGTCCCCACCCCCGGCGCACCCGGCGCCAGCGGCCTGGCCGCCTCCAGCCGCTCCGCCAACGCCTCGCCCTCCGACCGCAGCGGATCAATCTCCGCCAGCACCACCGTCGCCGGCGGCAGCCCGCCCAAATCCGCCCGCGCCAGCAAATTCAGCCGCGGATCGTCCTGCTGCCCGCGATCCGGCGCATACTGGTTCTGCGCCCACCGCACCGTGCTCCGCGTCAACGGCCGGCTCCGCCCGCTATCCGACATGCTGGCCCCGCGCAGCGACGTGCCCGCCAGCGGCGTGATCAGCAGCAAATGGTCCGGCAACGGCACCCCGCGGTCCCGCGCCAGCAGCGCCGTGGACAACGCCAGGTTCGCCCCCGGCCCCTCGCCCGCCAGCACCACCCGCGTCGGATCGGCGCCCCAGCCCCGCAGCTGCCCCCGCGCCCACTGGAACGCCGCCAGCGCGTCGTCATGCGCCGCCGGGAACTTCGCCTCGGGCGCCAGCCGCGTCCGGATCGCCACCACGACCCACCCGATCCGCTGCGACAGCTCCCGCGCGCTCTCATCCGCCGAATCCAGGCTCCCGGTCACCCAAGTGCCGCCCGGGAAGAACACGATGGCCGGCGTGTCCTTCACCAACGCCGGGCGATACAGCCGCGCCGCCAGCGCCCCGGCGGCCCCGCTCGCCGTCACGTCCTGCACCTGCGGCACCTCCGTCGCATCCGCCGGCAGGCCGCGCACGTTCGGAATCGCCCGCGCCGCATCCACCAAGGACGGCACCTCCCGCGCCTCCTCGGTCGACAGACCCGCGAGCGGCACCGCCCGCATCGCCTGGTGCTCCGTCAGCACCGTCGTCATGCCCGCACTCGGCTGATACGGCGTCCGCCCCTGCGGCGGACCCATGCCGCACCCCGATACAAGGCTGGCCGCAAGACACGCCAGCAGAACAGGGCCGATCGGGCGCATGGCAACACTCACATTAGGGTTCCCCCAACGTGCCCGGCGCCGCGCCCAGCGACAAGGCCTCTCGGCTACGCGGCCAGCGTCTCCCCGAACATCTGCTGCATCGCCGCCCAGGACCGCGCATCGGCCTCCGCGCTATAACGGATCGCATCCGGCATGTTGCGCACCGCCGCCTTTTGGTTGGTGAAGCTGTGCACCGTCTTGCCATAAAGGTGCATCTGCCAATCGACCCCGGCGTCGCGCATCTCCGTCTCGAACCCAGCCCGCTGCTCCGCGGGGATCATCGGGTCGTCGGCGCCGATGCACACCAGCACCCGCCCCTTGATCGCCTTCGCGTCCGTCTTCGGCGCGGCGGTCGCCAGCCCGCTATGGAACCCCACCACCGCCGCAAGCTGCGCGCCCGACCGCGCCAGCTCCAGCGCCATCGTCCCGCCAAAACAGAAGCCGATCGCCGCCACCCGCGCCGCGTCCGCCTCCGGCCGCGCCGTCAGAGCCTCCAGCCCGCCCTTCGCCCGCGCCCGGGTGCGCGACGGATCGCTGAACAACGGCTCCAGCGCCGCGATCGCCCCCTGCAGGTCGTCGATCATCTTGCCCTCGCCGTGCAGGTCGCACGCCAGCGCCACATACCCCATCCCCGCCAGCCGCTCGGCGCGGGAAATCGCATGCTCCCCCAACCCGAACGCCTCCGGAAACACCAGCACCCCCGCCCGGCGCCCGGCCCCCGGCTCGAAGAACAGCTGGCTCCGCATCGTCAGCCCATCGGCCTGGTAGGTCAGCGTCTCGTGGTGCATGGGTGTGTCCCTAAAACTGTATCCGCGCGGCTTGAACCATTCCCAGGGCCAAACCGCAAGTGACGCCCCCGCGACGGTCGGCCCTACTGCCCATGCGGCGGCGTGATCCGGAACAACCCCCATTTGCCCTTCTGCGTGCTGCCCTTCTCATGGAACTGCGCCATGTCCTGAATATGCGACGCGGTCACATAGATCGACCCGTCCGCCCCCTCCGCCATGCTGTCCGGCCAGCGCAGCCGGGCGTCCTGCGCTACAATACGCGTCGTCCCGTCCGGCGCCCGCATCTGCACGGCGTTGGCCGCCGGGTCCGTCAGGAACAAGTAGCCCCGCTCGTCCATCCACAGCCCGTCGGCCACATGCGTCATACCCACCGTCTCCACCCGAGCGCCTACATCCGCGCCGACCGTCACCAAGGCGCTCGTCGGCACCCGATACAGCGTGCGCCCCACCAGCGCCTGCCAATACAGCCACTCCCCCTTCGCATCCAGCGCGATCCCGTCCGCCGCAAACGACGGGATGCGACGGTCCAGCCGCCGCAGTTCATGCCCATCCACCATCGGCACCACCCCCGGCTCCGGCTGCGTGCGCACGTCACCGTCCAGCACCCGGCGTATCTGGCCCGAGCCGATGTCCACCACCACCAAGGCACCCCGCTGCCCCGAATCCGTCAGGAACGCATACTTGCCGTCCGGGCTGACCCGCACGTCATTCATATAGCTCCCCTGCGGCGCCGCCGCCTCGTCGAACAGGATCACCTGCACCACCTTGTCGGTCCGCAGGTCGATCTTCACCAGCTTCACCCCGCCCGGCTTGATGAACTCGTTGCCCGGCGCCGCCGGGTCCACCACCCACAGGAACCCCTGCGGATCGACCGTCACGCTCTGCACGCAAACGAAATGGTCCTGCACCGACAGCGGCTTCAGGTTGCTCCAAGCGTTCCACCGCGCATCCGGATACGGCCGCAGCCGCCCGTCCCTCATCACCTCCGCGACCGAGATCGCCACATCCTTCTCCCAACGTGGGAAGTTCACGAACACCCGCCCATTCCGCGCCACCGCCACCCCGGTCACCTGCTGGTCAAACCCGGCCACCTGCGTCAACACCGGGACTGCGCTTGCAGTGCCCGCCGCCGGGGCCGCCCTCGCCGCCCCCGCCGCAGCGACAGCCCCCGCCGCAACGATTACACCGCGCCGGGTTAAAGAATGGCTAATCATGCGCGCTCTCCGCTAAACGGACGCTAGAGCGAGCCAGCCCCGCCGGAGTTCAGCCGCCGCCGCCCCAGGCCACGGGGACGTGAACGCCAGCCCATCCCCCACCTTGCGCCCGGCCCCGTCCCTCCATACACCCAAAGCACCATGACCCGCGCCCTGTTCCTCCTGCTGCTGCTCACGGCGCCCACCCAGGCCGCCGGGCTGTACGAGGCCAGCACGATCACCACCGGCATGGACATGCGCAGCCGGCCCGAAGGCCTCGCCACCTGCTTGGCACAGGTCCTGGCCAAGGTCTCCGGCAACCCGGCCCTGCTCCACGACCCCCGCGTCGTCGCCCTCGGCCCCGCAGCACCCGGCCTGCTCGCCGGCCTCGCCTACCTCGACCGCATGTCGGACGAGCCGAAGCACGACGAACAGGGCTCCCGCGACCGTCCCTATGACCTCCTCGCCCGCTTCGATCCCGCCGGCATCGACGCCGCCCTGGTCGGCCTCGGCGAGACCCCCTGGCTCACCACCCCGTCCTTCGCCAGCCCCCCTTTCGCCAATCGCGGGCGCCCCACGGTCCTCGCCGACATCGCCATCACGCCCCGCACCGGCCCCGCCATGCCGCTCCGCGCCGACACCGACGCCGACGAGCGCCACCGCGCCGCCCTGCTCGCCGCCGCCGACCGCTTCGGCATCCCGCTCCTCCTCCGCCCCGTCGACGGCCCGCCCCCCCTCGCCACCACGACCCTGCACGGCAGCATGACCTGGCAGGACGCCGCCGCCGGCTGGGTCGCCGCCTGGACCCTCACGTGGCGGGGCCGCGAGCACGCCTGGGGCATCGGCGGAGTCGGCTTCGACGAGGCATACCGCAACGCCCTCGCCGGCACCGCCGCCGCGCTCTCCGGCCACAGCCCGCCATGAGCCCCACGCCATGAGCGTCGCCGTCATCGTCCCCTGCTTCAACGAGGCCGAGGTCCTGCCGGAGTTCCACCGCCGCCTCGCCGCCGCCATGGACACCCACGCCCCCTGGACAGTGCTCTATGTCAACGACGGCAGCCTCGACGACACCCTCGCCGTCATCGACGCCCTCCGCACCGGGCACCCGAACGTCGCCAGCCTCAACCTTTCCCGCAATTTCGGCAAGGAGGCCGCCACCACCGCCGGCCTCGACGCCGTCATCCAGGACCCGGCCACCGAGGCCGTCATCGTGATCGACGCCGACCTCCAGGACCCGCCCGAGATCATCCCCGCCTTGCTCGGCGCCTGGCGCCGCGGCTTCGACATGGTCTACGCCCAGCGCCGCGCCCGCACCGGCGACAGCTGGCTGAAACGCACCAGCGCCCACCTGTTCTACCGGCTGATGCAGCACGTCGGCCGCGTCGAGATGCCGCGCGACACCGGCGACTTCCGCTTAATGAGCCGCCGGGTGGTGGACGCACTGGGTCAGCTCCGCGAGCGCCACCGCTTCATGAAGGGCCTGTTCGCCTGGGTCGGCTTCCCCACCACCTCGGTCCAGTACGACCGTGCGCCACGACAGGCCGGCACGACCAAATGGAGCTACTGGCGTCTATGGAACCTGGCGCTTGAGGGCATTACCGGCTACACCGTCGCCCCGCTCACCATTGCGACCTACACCGGGGTCATCGTCGCCATCGTCGCCGTGGCCTACGGCTTGGTGATCACGTTCCGCACCCTGATCTTCGGCAGCGACGTGCCGGGCTACCCGAGCCTGCTGGTCATCGTGCTGTTCCTGGGCGGCGTCCAGCTTGTTACGTTGGGCGTGATCGGCGAGTACCTCGGCCGCATCTTCAACGAAACCAAGGCCCGGCCGCTCTATCTTGTCGAGAGCTACCTCCCGGCAACGCCCGCCCCAGCGCCGTACCCGGCCACACCCAGCGATGCCACCCCCAGCAACACTGCCGCCAGCGACGCCACCCTCGTCACACGCTGACCCGGGCGAGGGCGCTCACGATCGCGCTCAGCCGGAACGGCTTCAGCACCAGCTCACAGCGCGGCTGCAATGCGAACACCCCCAGCTCCAGCTCCGGCCCCCCGGTCACGACGACGATGGGCAGGTTCGGGTTGCCCACCCGGGCTCGCGCCGCAAGACCCAGCCCACCCAGCCGCCCCGGCATGTTCACGTCCGTCAGCAACAGGTCGAACAAATCCGGGTGGTCGACCAGCCCGGCCGCCTCGTCGCCGGACCTGGCCAACGTCACCTCGAACCCCTCATCCGCCAGCCCTTCGGCTAGCAGGGCTCGCACCTGCGGCTCATCCTCCACTACAAGCAGCCGCCGTCCCGGGCCAACCGTCTTACTTTCCATACGAACGAATAATAATGCAAACGAACCGTTTCGGCAACGCAATTCGTGGTTAAAAACTCGATAAATCGTGCGAATTATGAGACGGTTTGCAACGAAGGCTGGTATGCAATGAAAAATGGCCCGCAATAAAAAACCGGGCCACGCAGGGCCCGGTCTATCAGCGATGCTCCGGCCCCAGGACACGCCCGGGGCCGGGGCCATATAGTCTCAGCGCTAAATGAAGTTGTTGGACGCCACGCTGCTCAGGCCGCCAAACGTGATCTTCGTGTTATCCGTCAACGTGATCGTGCCAGACGACCCGGCCTGCCTGATCGCGTCCGCAACGTCCTCGGCCGAGTAGCCCT
>JAABUK010004698.1_pt1 | contig 21956 bp, 23 predicted proteins | sample 5559141 | NCBI WGS metagenome assembly JAABUK01 (sample SAMN10711869, study PRJNA513367) | rock metagenome | isolation source: Antarctica rocks | place: Antarctica: Victoria Land, Pudding Butte nord | collected 2016-01-03
CTGCTTTGGCCCGCCAAAAGGACGCTTGGCATATACCACCCAGTCTTTGTTGTACAGTGTTTTTCGCACATCTTTATCTAAGCTTTCATTGCCTGGGTGCACCCACCTGAGCAGCCCTTCCATAAACTTGTGCTTAAACACTTTGCTCATCGCTTTTAGGAGGAAACAAAAACGTTCCCCTGTGTTTTGATGGCTTCCAGCAATCTGCTGCATCAAAGCCTCCGCCTGGTACTATCATGTGTACATGCGGGTGCAGACTCAGGTTCTGTCCCCATGTATGTAACACGCTTATCATGCCGGGTGAGGCACCCAGATGGCGGGGGTCATTAGCAAAGGTTTCTATGGTTTCTTTACTGCTTTGAAACAACAGGTTGTACAACACTGCGGAATGTTTGAGGCAATACATGTTCAACTCCTGCGGCAGAGTAAAGACCATGGAAGTAAGTTGCATCCAGCAGTTTAGCTTCCTGTGCAGCTATCCAACGCTCACGGTTGATGCCCTGGCATTTAGGGCAATGACGGTTTCTGCAGCTATTGTAGCTGATGCGTACGTGGGCGCAACTGTCACACGCATCTACATGTCCGCCCAAGGCTGCGGTGCGACATTTTTGTATGGCATCCAGCACAGAAACATGCTGTTTTAAGGGAGCATGTTTTCGGCTAAAATCTTCACCGTAATCTCTTACCACCTGAGCCAGCTCATATTGCGGCTTGCTCATTGCTCAAGAGCTTTACAAACCCATACAATGTGTCTATAGGACTGTGAGCCGGTTTGATTTTTACCTGTGCTACATGCAGGTAAATAAGTGTGGTCATCAGGTCTGCATGACCTAAGAGGTGTTGTATGGTTTGTATATCCCAAAAAATAAGTGGTCCAAATCACAATTTATTAGGGTTTCAAAAAGCGGTAGTCTTGAATACACTAAAGATCCAAATGGTATTTTTTACATTATCGGAGTTCTTACCGAATCTTATTACGACCTGGACTCACGATTAAGCGGCGTACAACATTTAAACTTAGGAGGTGTAATTGCCAGGCGGACGTTTTTAAAATACCCCACCATCGGCAATACTTGTTCGTTAGCCACCATTTTTGGACACATCTCTACATTCAAAAAAGTTTCGTTTTAATGAAACTACTTTATCTTTGCTTTCCGCAAGCAATCAATGAATGGATAAACTTTTTGACATAATTTTTTTAGACGAAGCCTTTGAATTTTTAAACAGCATTAACGAAAAGCACTACGAGAAAATACTTTATAACATTCGTAAAAGCTCAAACACAGCATGACCCCGAACTCTTTAAAAAATTAAAGGATGAAATTTGGGAATTCAAAACACTTTTTCAGGGCTTGCAATATCGCCTTCTTGCGTTTTGGGACAAGACAGATAGTGAAGAAACTTTTGTGGTTACAACACATGGATTTGTAAAGAAACGAAGCAGAGTGCCGGATAATGAAATCCAAAAGGCAAAGCAAATGAGAACGAAATATTTTGAAGACAAGGAAAAACTTAAAAAGAAAAAGAAATGAAAACATACACTTTAGATGAGGTGCAAGATAAACTCATAGGCAAAATCGGAACACCTAATCGCGACAAATTTGAATATGAGTTGCAAATGGACTTAATTGGTAAAGCAATTAAGCAAACACGTCAAGAGAGACGTTTGACACAGGAAGAACTGGGTAAACTTATTGGAGTACAAAAAGCACAAATTTCAAGACTTGAAAGCAATGCAAGCAACGCAACCATTGACACATTGAGGAAAGTATTCGGTGCATTGAAAGCCAAAGTAAAACTGCAAGTAGAATTACCACTTGCTAACATTAGCGTAGAAGGATAAAACGGCGGCTAACAAGAGGTCACTGTTGCACAAATGATTTTTGAAAAAAATCGCTCTTAAATTCCTGTATAGGGATTAATAGGAGTGAAAATTTGCCTTTTAACGGAGGCCGGGTTTATAGAGTTGAAAGCGGCTGTTTAGGTTTAGGAGGCTGTAACAGGATACAATTGAAGATAATAAAGCGCTCAATGCAGGTTTTAGACCTCTTCGCGTTGCTTTACCAAGGGCCTGTAGGTGTGCATTGCTGTCTCTTAGTATATATTTCATCCACTTTTTAAGATTGTAGCAGGTAGCGCAAGCATGAGACATTTATTAGCTGCTGATATTCCTCTTGTATTTATCCTTTTCATGCCTGTAAAGTTGATAAGCGTTCCCCAGACAGGCTCTGCTGTTGCACTTCGTTTTCGCCTCATTCGTTTGCCTTTTATGCTTAAGGCTCTTTCTTTTGCGGCTTCTAAAACGGGCTTATAATAGCTATGCTGTACCTTCTTGGTTTTAGCATTCGTGCTGATACATTTATCTCTTAGCGGGCATACATCACAATCACTTTTTAATGAAAAATATTTTCTTACCGGGTGCCCTTTGCCATCGTCTACAATGCGTCCGATGCCTTTTAGTATTTTGTTATTTGGGCAGATGTAACAGTCTTTTTCTTCGTTATAAATAAAGCCTTCGCGGCCGCTTTAATGCTCCCCCTAACAATGGTATGTAGGGTGTAATGTTTTGTTGTTGTAAAAAGTAGTAATTCTCACCGCTGCTGTATCCTGCATTACTCTTATAACTTTCAAAATGTTGATAGTATGAAACAATACAGGTGGAGACTATATAATGCAAATACGGTTTGTGCTCAAAGAGTGATGCACGTTTGATTGTACTGGCAGTAGTAGTCAACACAGAAGGCTTTTTAAAATACTCTCAAATATTTGAAGGCAACATAGCAGACAGCAAAACATTAGAGCAGATAATTGCTGAATTATCAGCACGTACTTCATCAACGGGTCGGCAACCCGTAGTAGTATTAGATGCAGGTATTGCCACAGAAGCTAACCTGATATTATTAAAAGAAAACAAGTTTGACTATATGTGTGTATCAAGGTCGGGCCTCAATAAATACACGGTAGACACACAAAGCAAGCCGGTGAAGACATGTGATAAAAAACAGCAGGAACTTACCCTTCAGAAAGTAACCGCAGAAGGTAGTAATGATACGTGGCTTCGGGTACATAGTGCGGCAAAAGCTGTCAAAGAAGCCGGGATGAACAGCCGTTTTTCAGAGCGCTTCGAACAAGGGCTTTCACAAATAAAAGAAAGTCTTGGCAAGAAAGGCGGCGTAAAAAAACAGGAAAAAGTATGGGAGCGCATAGGTAGCCTTAAAGCCAGGTATCAAAGCATTCACAGGCATTATCAAATAGACACACAGGCAAACGACAAAGGAACAGTTACCAGCATAACCTGGAAGCAAAAGCCGGTGGAAAACAAAGCAGGTTATTACCTGCTTCCAACTACCCTTGACCAGAAAGACGAACAGGTGCAATGGACCATTTACAATACAATCAGAGAGATAGAAGCCACCTTCCGGGTTTTAAAAACAGACCTTGACCTTCGCCCTGTTTATCATAAAACAGATGCAGCAGCAATGGCACACCTTCACCTCGGTCTGCTGGCATACTGTGTGGTCAACACCCTTCGTTATCAACTCAAACAAAAAGGTATCAACAATGAATGGCGGGATATTGTAAGAATCATGAATACGCAAAAAGCAGTAACTACTACCATGAATAATAAATACGACCAGCAAATCATTATAAGGCAATGCAGCCAACCAACAGAACAGGTAAACAAAATTTATACAGCCCTGCAATACAAACCTAAACCCTTTACCCGTAAAAATTTGTAGTCCCCCTCGTAGAAATCAAAAAAGCTGAAACCCTTGACAACACAGCTTTTTTCTCTGGGTAACTGCAATGTGGGTTAAAGTAACTGAAGATGCTAAAACTAACAAACAGGTTTGACAGGGTTTTGCATCAGGCATTTTACAAGCCGGCCAAATGAGAGATGAATCAAAAGCACGGCAGGCGGCTGCCAGTATTTTTTCTGAAATTTAAACACAATAACAATATATAAAAGCAGTTATGACTGTAAAAAACAAAAGCCCCAAATGGAGCTTTTGTTCAGTTTGAGCGGCATCTGCATAGATTTATTTTTTCTGAATATTAAAATGATGAATGCCATTTTCAGCATGATAAGCTATAAGCAAATCATGGGTATCGCATATCTTTTTAACTATAGCAAGTCCCAGCCCGTTCGATGTTTCTCCGGCATCTTTTGATGAATTAAACCGCTTAAATAATTTTTCAGGAGGCACTGGCTTCAGCAGGCTGGTGTTGCTGATAATGTATTTTTTTTCAGATACCGTTATTTCTATTTTTCCACCCTTGTAATTGTATTTAACAGCATTACCAACCAGGTTAGTAACCAGCGAATCTGCCAGCAGGGGATGCAGTTTTACCTTAAAATCATTTTCAAAATGCGTTTCTATTATTAATTGCCTGTCTTTAATAAACTCCTGAAAAAGATGTAAATATTTTTTAGTGATTTCTGTTAAGCTAATCTCCTCATTTGTTTCGTATTGATTGTTTTCAATTTTTGCCAATAGCAATAAGCCCTGGTTTAATTTACTCAAACGGCTTAAAGCTGCAGTTGCCTGAAGGATGGATTGCACCTGCTCGTCGTTTAAATTATTATCCTGCAGCAGCAACTCTAATTTGCTTTGAACAACCGCAAGCGGGGTCTGCATTTCATGCGCAGCATTTTCTGTAAACTCTTTCATGTTTATATAGTCGGTGTAAATTTTACCGGTCATGTAATTTAAAGAAGCGTTCAATTCATTAAACTCTTCAATGTTGGTACTTTCGAAACGAATCGCTTCCATCTTTTGTAATTCTGCGCTTCTTATTTTATTAAGCGATTGCTTAAATGGTTTCCATAATTTTTTACTTATTACCCAATTAAAAATTAACGTTGCGAAAAACAATCCTGCAAATACAAATAACATGATCCTGGTGACGTTTGTCACTAAAACTGCTTTTTGTTCCTGCGATTTTTTAATTATTATCTGGTAAGGAATGCCGCTAATGGAAACTACGTGAGATAATTGGCGGTAAGGAACTTTATTGTTGTCTTTTGTATTATATTCGAAAACATCAGTAATAGCAGGATAAGCAGTAACCGGAGCATCAACAGGAAAAATTAAAAGATCAGGTGTTTTTAAAATAAAGGTTGTTCCGTTTTCAGCTTCTGTTCTAAGATATCGGATCCATTGTATTTCGTCAGTTATAAGTTCTTTATCGCTTCTGTTATTTAATTCTTTACTAAACTGATTAAATAAATAAAAACCCGCCGCTGCAAGCAACGGAACCATGGCTATTAAAAAGTATACGGTTGTTTTAGTGAGCAGGCGCATTATGAGATCTTTTAAGTTTTAAAAGCCCCTTTAGGGGTTTGGGGTTTAACTATCGGTAAACCTGTAGCCCGAACCATACACTGTTTTAATATAGTCTTCACTGCCTGCATCTATTAATTTTTTTCTTAGGTTTTTTATATGCGAGTATATGAAGTCGTAATTACTTACCTGCATGTATTCATCGCCCCAAATATGTTCGGCTATCGCACCTTTTGTAAGCACCCTTCGCTGGTTGGCAACAAAATATTCAAGCAACTGGTATTCTTTGTCAGTCAGGTCAACTGCTTTTTCATCTACAGTTACCCGTTGCGCTTCGGCATCTAATTTTATTTCATTGAATGGAATAATCTTGCTTCCGCCAAAACTTCTTCGCCTGATGATGGCGTTAATCCTTGCATTAAGTTCTGATAAATGAAACGGTTTTGTGAGATAATCGTCTGAGCCTAATTCCAATCCCTTTAATTTATCTTCCAGTGCATTTTTTGCAGAGATGATGATAATGCCTGCTTTTGATTCCATGTTCTTTAATTCCTTTACAATATCTAAACCACTTCCATAAGGTAAGCCAATATCTACTACAATACAATCATATATAAACTCTGATACTTTTTCTTTCCCTGTTTTAAAATCTCCTGCCGTTTCACACACATAACCCTGGTGCTCCAGGTACTTTTGTATAGATTCCTGCAAAGCCTTTTCATCTTCTATTATTAAAATTTTCATTTTTATAAAATTACCGGTTGCTTGTAATTGAAGGTGTAATAATTTCTTCCTACAAATATTAAAGTATGACAAAGATTATTAATGGCAGTTAAATTAATAAAAAACCCCGCCTTCTGAAAGGCGGGGACAAACTAAACAACCCTAAACGTATTTAAACTAAACCTAAAACTACAAGCCTTATTCACCACCATTTAAATCGTTTAACGCATACTGGTATTCAGTTTGTGGCTGCAGGGGATATACTCCGCTTATTATTGCACTATTACCTGCATTTTTTAAAGCCGCTTTTAACTCTTCTACAGATGTAACCCTTGTATTATTTACTTTGGTTATAATAAAACCTTCTTTGATTTTTGTCTGGTCGGTTAATATACCCTCGCCTAATTTTTTTACAACCACACCTGCTCCGAGCTGCAGCTCCACAGCTTTACTTTTGTCAAGGTCTTCAAAAGATGCACCTAATTGTTCTACAACCTGCTCTTTTATACTTGCATAGGTACCGGATGATCCTTTTAATGTTGCATTTGCACTTTTTTCTGTTCCATTATGCTGGTAAGTAATATCTATTTTATCGCCAGGCCTAAGTGCTGAGATCTTTTCTACCATCTCTGTACCCGTGTTTACTGCTGTACCATTTATTTTTGTGATAAAGTCGCCTTTTTGCACACCTGCTTCGTCAGCAGCGCTGCCCTTAGCTACATCCATTACAAAAACACCATCACCTTCTTTTACATTGTTCTTTTGGCGGTCTTCTTCACTCATCTGATCACTGCCATACATTACTCCTAAATAAGCTCTTTTGGTACTGCCATATTTTATAATGTCAGTCACCACTTTTTGCACCAGGTTTGAAGGAATAGCATAAGCATAACCCGCATAAGAACCCGTTGGAGAAGCGATAGCGCTGTTTATACCGATTACGTAACCGTCAGTGTTTACCAATGCGCCGCCACTGTTGCCCGGATTAACTGCTGCATCGGTTTGTATAAACGATTCAATGGGTGAATTACTATTGCGACTGTTAATACCGATATTTCTTGATTTAGCGCTGACAATACCCGATGTAACAGTCGTTTCGAGATTTAAAGGATAACCGATTGCCAATACCCACTGCCCGAGATGAACATCATCTGAATTGGCAAAACTGAGATAAGGAAGGTTATTGGCTTCAATTTTTATAACGGCTAAATCTGTACTCGGGTCTTTACCGACTACTTTTGCTTTGTAGTCTTTTTTATTGTTAAGTGTTACCACCAATTCATCAGCCTGGTCTACCACGTGATTGTTGGTTACAATATAGCCATCTGCACTTATTGCAACGCCTGATCCTGAAGCTCTTTGCTGAGGTGCCATACGCGGATTGCCTTCGCCGCCAAGCATGTCACCGAACCCATCGCCAAAAAAATCTTTAAAAGGATTGTTTTGCATATCCGGTCCTCCGGCTACCTGCTTTGATTTGATAAGCGTTTTAATATGAACTACAGCAGGAGCGGCTTTAGTGGCAGCTTTTTCAAAATCAACCATGGGTGCGTTTGCAGAACTTTCGGTAAACTTTGCATTTCCGAAGATAGATGAAGTTGCCGGAAGATTGGAAAGCGGTTGATCCTGTTGCCTGTATTTAGCATATCCCCAAACACTTCCAACGGAAGCAGCTGCACTTACCATTATTACAGCTATAGATTGTTTAAATGTCATGTCTTAAAATTTTTTTTTTGATTGTTTAATTACAATACAACTTTACGATCCGCTTCTGAAGCAAATCTGGAGAAAACTGTAAATAACCTGTTAAACGATGAAGAACCTTGTGAAGAAAAAGGCAGGCAGCACCTTTAATCTATGAGGTATTTTTGCTTTTGAAAGGGAATTTAACTGTTCAAATGATGGTTGTGCCCGGGATTCTACATCTCAATTGCTTTTTGCTGCAGGAAGCAGAATGGTAAATGTGCTTCCTTTACCTATATCAGAATCTACCTTTATTTCCCCGTTGTGAAGTTTTATAATTCTTGAAGCCATAGATAAGCCTAAACCAAAACCATCCTTAATTTTTCCATCATCTGCCCTGTAAAAAGCCTCAAATATATGAGACAATTCTGCTTCGGGTATGCCGTTTCCATTATCCTGTACAATAATCTTTATCATTTCTGTTTCTGTTTCAAGCTTAACAACTGCTGGTTTTTCGGAATACTTACATGCATTTATTACGATGTTTTTTATTGCAGTAAACAATAATTCTTCATTACCATTTACTAAAAGCTTGTATTCTTCAGCAGGCAATTGATTAAATTCAAAAGATACTGAACATACATATTCTAATTTCGACATTTCAGCGGGAAGGCGAAGTAATACCTCATCAATTCTTACGGGTGCAATTTCAATTCCCCCGGCGGTTCCTGAAGCTTTGGCAAACTCTAATAATGTTCTCGTAAGCTTGCCCATATGCAAAACATCCTGTTGTACAGACTTCATTACCTGCCGGTATTCTGCTGCTTCTCTTTCCCTTTGCAGCGATACTTCTAACTGATTTGAAATAGAAGTTAAAGGCGTGGAAAGTTCATGAGATGCATTGGCAATGAACCTTTTCTGTAAATCAAAACTCTCCTTCAGCCTGTTTAATAAAGCATTTATAGTATCAGACAAATATCGCCATTCATCATTTGCCTTACCGGTATCGATTTTTAATGAAAAATTCTGAGCAGAAATTTCATTTATTGCATCTGCAATCTTTCTAACCGGCTTCAATAATCCTTTTGAGAAAAAATATCCGCCCAAACCTGTAATAACCAATCCTCCTGAAAAACTTATAAGAAGAATGGTCATTAAATGTTTTAAGCTCTGTTTTCCTTCCCGGTCTTCACCTGCAGCTATTATAACAATCCTTGAATTATTGCTTACATAATGATAGGCAACTGCATCTTCTTTACCAATACTAAAAAAGACGTTTCCTGCTACTCTTGCCTCATTTAAAAGTTTCTCACTTATCATTATAGAATCTTCAGCTCGTTGACTATAGGCATAAACTTTATTGTTTTTATAATTATAAACCTGTATTACTTTATTTATATAAGCCATAGATGTTGATGAATCAATCCTTTCTATTAGTTGAATAGAAAAAATATCAGGTTGGCTTAATAAATGACCGGTAGTAATAGCCCTGTTTGTGAGCCTCGTTTTAATAGTTTGAATTCTTAGTGAGTATGAAAAATAATAAACTGATGCGCATACAAAAGAAAGAATAATAGCTACCAATATGGAAAAGAAAATCGTTATTCGTATTCTTGCCGGCATAATTAATCCGCTTTAAGGATGTACCCCATACCTACATGGGTTTGAATTAGCTTTTGCTCAAACTGTTTATCTACTTTATTGCGCAAATAATTTATATATACGTCTATTACATTGGTATTGGTGTCAAAATCAATATCCCAAACATTAACAGCTAAATCGGCACGTGACACTACCTTATTTTTATTGCGAAGCAGGTATTCAAGCAACTGAAACTCTTTTGCGGTTAAGTGGATAATAGTATCTCCGCGTTTTACTTCTTTGCTATCTAAGTTCATTTTTAAATCCCCTGCTTTTAAGGTCGTTCCTGCAGGTATGTTTGTGCCGTTAGTACGTTTTAACAGCACCCGTATTTTCATCAGCAGCTCCCTAAACTCAAAAGGCTTTACTAAATAATCATCTGCCCCTGTGTCATAACCCTCTATCTTATCTTCTAAAGAACTAAGAGCAGTAAGCATGATAACCGGAATTTCCATATTTCGGCCCCTGATTAATTTACATAGCTCATAACCATTCATACCTGGAAGATTTATATCTAAAACAATTAAATTGAAGGAATGAGCCTGAAACAATTTGTATCCAATGTTTCCGTCATAGGCCACTTCAACATAAAACCCATTTTCAGTTAAACCAAGCTTTAATGTATCAGCAATTTTTTGTTCGTCCTCTACAATTAATATTTTCCTTTCTTCCATTGACTTTTTCCTTTTTAATTCTAATTATATTCTAATCTGTTCTTAATGTTTTACTAACTTTAACGATCTATGTTTGCTTCTAAAATAGACAAATTCTTATAATTCTATTGTTATTTGTTTTAATAGTTGTATTTGTTAAGGAGTTTGATACAGGTTTTGGCCATTTTGCTTTTTTCATGTATGAAAGGCCTCTGTTATTACAGGGGTCTTTTTTTAAAAAAAAGAAAGTGTTCCCTTTTAAAGCTAATTTTTAGATTTTACTCCAACACCTGGTTTTATAATATGAAGCAAATTTGGGAATAATTAATTACACAGTAACAACCTAAATAATAAAAAAAACAGCATGAGTAACTTTACCGAAAAAAAAGATGATTCATCTAAAAGTCATCAGGGCTTAGGTAATAAACCTAAAGACAGTGCTAAAAAGATAATGCTTATAATAATTCTCGTAGCGGTTATTTTAATAGCGGCAATATGGATCTGGAAAAATAGCCAGATAAGCAATGTACGTAAAGAGGCTGCCCTTGAAAAGCAAACTATACAAGACCGTGCAAAAACAATAATTATTAATTCTCACAAAGAACACCTGAAACTGCTGGCCAAACCTTACGTGTGGGCAGTCCGGTCTGAGCTGATGCAAGGAAATATTAACCAGGTAAATCTTTATGCAAATGAAATGGTTAAGGAGAAAAACTTTCTGAGTATTATTGTAGCTAATAATAAAGGCATTATCATTTCATCAACAAACAAAAAAAATGAAGGGAAAGAATTTACAAGTGCAGGCAAGCCGGAGTATTTATCGGTCGACACAACTGTAGTTGAAAAAATAAATGACAGCCTTTTAATCATGAGCAGCCCGATAATGGGTTTTAATAATAAGCTTGGAACGTTAATGATTAATTATAAAATTCAGCAACCTGTTTTTTAGATATAGAATGGGCACTTTGTTCTCAAGTTACTTAACCACTGCTGCAAGGCTTTCTGCAGATATTCTGTTTTACATTTTATATGTTCTGACTCCGGGTATGGAAAATTAATTATGAGCAACATTACTATCAAAGGATTTTGGCAGGTTTTGAAAAAAGCCGGTGCAGGCTTTATGAAAGACAAAGTGTTGAAACTAAGCGCTTCATTAGCTTATTACACTACTTTTTCTCTTGGGCCAATGATAATTGTAATTATTTTTCTCGCAAACATATTTTTTGGAAGGGAGGCTATCGAAGGAACCATTTATGGCCAGATAAGGGGAATGGTTGGCAGCTCTGCCGCATTACAAATCCAGGAAATAATTAAAAACGCTGCGATTAGCGGCAGCAGTACTTTATCTGCCATTATTGGAGTTGCTGCCTTGCTGATAGCTGCAACAACCGTGTTTTCAGAAATGCAGGATTCAATAAATATGATTTGGAGCCTGCAGGTAAAAACGGACCAGGGATGGGTAAAAATGCTCATAAACCGGCTTTTGTCTTTTTCGATTGTTGTAAGCCTTGGTTTTTTATTGCTCGTATCACTTATAATCAACGGGTTGCTTGAAGGATTTATGGGGAAACTGCAGGAAATGTTTCCTCACACTGCGGTTTATTTGGTGTATATAGTTAACCTGTTAATAACCTTGCTTGTAGTGTCGTTCTTATTTGCAATTATCTTCCGGGTACTTCCCGATGCGGTTATTGCCTGGAGCGATGTAGCCACAGGAGCCATATTTACAGCAGTATTGTTTATGCTGGGCAAATTTGGAATTACCTTTTATATAAATAAAAGTAATGTGGGTAATGCTTATGGAGCTTCAGGTTCTCTTGTTATACTGCTTCTGTGGGTATATTATTCTTCCGTTATTTTATATTTCGGAGCAGAGTTTACAAAAGCTTATGCGGTAAAATATGGCTCGGAAATAAAGCCGAATGATTATGCTGAAACTGTGCAGGTAATTAAGGTAGAAAGGGGCAAAAACAGTGTGCAGCAAAATGAAAAAGAAAAGGAAGCAACAGATGCAAAAATAAAAAAGGAAGAAAGATAATAATTAAGTCAGAGAATAAAAGTTCAGGCAAAAAAAAACCTGAGGGCACTAGAAAATGCCCTTACTTAAAAGTTACTATATTTTACGTTAATTCCCGGCCTTCCTCGAAGAGCCACTTCCATTTACTCCAGAACCACTGCCGCTTTTGGAACCTGTTTTGGAATTTGCTTCACCGGTTCCGTTGCTTATTCCCGTTCCTACGCCACCATTTCCCGTTGCCCCCGATTGATTACTCAAATGCGTGGTATCTGCCATTTCCGAGTGTATCGGAGCTGTTGCGCTACCTGTACCATTATTGTTCGTACTATTGTCTTTTGTACCTGGTTCTGAGCCGCAGGAAACTAAAGCAAGCAGCAATACACTTCCTAAAAAAAGTTTCTTCATTCTTTAATATTTTTAAATTGAAAATATAACCGCGAATTTTAGGTATTCAATTTTCTTCTGGTAAGAATACGGTTAGCCTTAAACCAACCTGCCATAATAATTATGAAGTGTTGTTGAGTACGCTTCACTTATTGGCTGATGAGGGTCAAACTCAGGGCTGTTCTTTACCTTTTCCACGGAAGCATTAACAACTACAGAAGAAGTCTCCCACTCTACCTGCTTTATCCATTTTGGTGATATCAGCACCTTTTTTCCGGGGAACCAATTGCCTGTGTCAACTACTATGAAATCAATTTTCCATGACCTGTCATCAATTATGAAATCTTCCACATCGCCTATTGCTCCGTCAACAGCGCGGATAGTATAACCTTTTACCGTGCCGGTACTGCGCAAATGCGGATTGCCATCTCCCTCTGCAGCATGAGTATGACGCTCTGCTTCTGCTGCTTCTTCAACCGTTGAGGAAGGACGTGTCATCATGCCCGTTGTACCCATCCCTCCGCCCCAAAGACTGCCGCCCCAATAATTCTCCCACGGGTAATAGTTATACAAATCCATTTCCTGTTGCACAGACACTGGTTTTTCGGTATCAATATCCGGGCTGTTCTTTATTTGCTCCGTGGTAAGACTGACAGAAATAACTTCTGAACCCGAATGAAGTTTTATCAGGGACCCTGGTGAAATAAGGACTTTCCGCCCGGAAAGCCAATTACCTGTTTCAACAATTACATATCGTATTGTCCAGGTATTATCGTCAAAGTAAAAGTCTTTCACTTTTCCGATTTCACCATCAGAGGCACCCAGGGTGTAACCCATTAAACTCTTAATACTGCATTGCATAATTTCTCCTTTTTTAATTAATAAACATTCTTTTTTGTAAATTTATCTTACCTGCATAGTCCCCGCATTACCACGTTTTACTACGCTTACTTTTTGTATTATTCCCTGTAATCAATTCCGGGGTCATTCTCATCCGGCTTAGGATAGTCATTATTCAGTTTTTGTATCAATGCTTTTTTGTCCTTTTGGTTTTGTTTTACCAAAAAAATGATCAGACAAACTCCGCCTGCCAAAACGATTACTGCAATAATCCATTCTTTCACTATAAAAGTTTTATTGAAGGACAGCAAAAAGTTTCTCGCCGGGAATAATTAAAAACATTACCAAAGCCCTCATTATCACGAACACTGCCCCAGGTTAAAAAGATACATTACCCTGTTCTTAATTGTATATCATTGTCAGAATCTTCTGTTTGGTTACCGCGGAATAAAGCTGGAAAATATTTAATTCATACAACTGCCAATACTTGTTCCTTTACTGAAACGCCTGGTTTTGACAAAAGTCTCATGGGTTAATTCTTCACAGATAACCTTCCTTGTATTTTCTTCTAACCTTACCAGTTCTGCCGGTATAATAATGTGATTATCTCCATCCTTGTTTAAAAATTCGTACATGCCCTTGCCAACAGCAACGGTTGAGGTTTCATGCTCATCTTCTGCCACAGATTTATCCATTTCCACATCTAAATACACCACGCGTTCAGCCTCTTTATTTACCAGCAGATTGTCAACTTTTCCTATAGTGCGGCTGTCAGCATCCTGTACTTCCCAGCCTCTTACATCGCAATAATTATCCTCTATCTTATAATCCGGTAATTCATCCAGGTAGTATAGATTTTTATTTTTATCAGGCATATCGTTTTTGTTTTTTATAATTAATAAATTAATTTATCTTTTCAAGCAGGGCAGCGGCTTTGCTAAAGAACGATTTTACAGCATTTTTTTGATCGAGCGTTAGCACATCAGGATTTATAGAAGCAGCTGCTTTTCTCAATTCCCCGGCCTCGGCTCTTAATGCAGGATATTTAACCTGTTGCACGTGCTCAATTAAAGTACTTAAAGTATCAGCAGCCCTTCTTATATTATCAGCATGCGTGGTTTCAATAGGATCATTAGTGATTTTGCCGGCATAATCATTTACCTTATCCAAATCGGCGTTCGTATCATAATTTATTTTATCAGCTATAGCCTTTGTTGCCGCCGATAATTTTAGTAGCGCCTGGCTGGTATAAGTATGATCAAGAGTCATTTTATTTGAATCATTATTAACAAATGTTACAAACTCTTTAACCGGGCCGTTATTCTCCTTCACGTTGATTAGTTCAGCGCTCCTTGTATTTTCTTCTTTCAAAGTCGTCAGTGTATATAGAAGATAGATAATCGCTGCAAGGAACCCTATACCTAATAGCCAGGGCCAAATTGTTTTTTTCTTTTCAAATTTAATTTCTGTCATAAAATGTTAATTATTATTATTAAATGATTTCTACAGTCGCTTCTCAAAAGAAAAACTTACCAGGTACTCATTTATCACTTAATGTTTTATGCTTTTACTTGTATTTAAAGGACGATTAACAACATCAGAAATGTTCGGTCCTAAGCACTACCTGGTCACTGGGGTATTGTATGTTTGCATTGTCTTCTGCGGTGATAAAAAAACTCACCGGCTTAAAAGAGGTTACTGTTTCCAATGAACTTTTAAGAGTCTTAGAAAACAGGCCGCTCGACGTTTTTAGCTGTCCTATATTCTTTATACCGTTTTGTTTTGTCTCCATCCATACCACGTAGGTATTTTTTGGCGGGTTTAACCGTTTAGGCTCTGCCAGGCGAATTATGCTTAATTCAATTTTATAATTATTGTTATCATCATCTTTTACTTTTACAGAACCCTTGGCAGCAGGAACAACTGTTGAAGTTGTAAACGCCAGTTTTTTTGAGCACGCCTGCAGAAAAAAAATGGCGAATAGTATAACTGTAAAATAAAAAAGGCTTTTTCTGAAATTACCCGATTGTATTGTTCTCATTTTACAGGTTTTATTTACGTTCTTCTATTCTGTTTAGATTAGTCTTGTAATTTCCGACCTAAATGTTAGAATGAGATGAAAGCCCGATTAGAATTGGATTAGAATTTTTTTACCCTAGAAAAAGATATATAAAAGCGCGCTGCAGGCTTTTTTAAATAACCAATGTTCTGATAATTTTATAGTTTCTAATCTTACTCTAATCCCTTTTTAATTTATACTTAATCATTGCAGGTTAATTTGCACGCAGTTAATATTACCGGAAAAAATCTTTCGAAAACTTATACCCTTCTCCTTGTAACAGGAAAGACTGGTTAAGCAATGCTTATAAAAATTAAAAAACAAACATGAAAATTAAAGTGATAAATGTTTTAATAATGATGGCAGCATTAAGTAGTTGCATTCATAGTAATAATGGTGAAAAGCTTATGGGCCCGGGAGATAGTATAAATGACAAAACAATAGACAAAATCAGCGTGATAGAACCACCGACGTTTATTAATAGACCCGACAATACTGTTGTAGACTTAACCACAGGGCGAAAAGTTAAAGTAAGGATAGATTCGGTCAGTCGTGACATTGTAGATGAAGTAACTGGTATACCCTTACAGTTTTTTGTCGATCCTTCTAATAATGACACTTTCGACACAAAAGGCAATAAAGTAAACAATACATTAATAAAGGGAAGAAATAATTCATGGGTGATTGATAAAAATAAAAGGAATTGATATAACATTTTAAGAAGGTCTTTTTTTATAACTCCTGTCAACCAATATAAAAGCATCTGTACTTAGTTTCAATTGCTTCTTCCTTTCATTTCGATTTCTAATCTAACTCTAATCTCATATTAATCTATAGTTAATATCGCCGCAATACATTTGGCAGATATAAAAAATTCTCTTGTTGATTTAATCGCAACGCAAGAAAGTTGAAGTTGTGGGCGGCACATTGTCGTGATATTATAAATGAAGGAAGTGTTAACCCATCTTGTTTATTAACCACACTTTACCTGGAAAGGCGGGAAAGTAAAATAATGCATTAAAAGGATCGTAGTAATATTTATTAATTAAAAAAATGTAAGGTTATGAAAAAATTTTTTTGCAGGATGAGCCCGGTATTATTTTTTTTAATGGTGCAATATGGTTGTAGCCCAAAGATGTCACCCACACCGACAGTGGCGAAAAACGTAGATCTGTCTGCTGATTTCAAAGATATTAAAACCTATAGCTGGACAAGCAGTATTGACAATATTCCCAACGATCAGCTTTTTATCGGGCCTGGCGGGGTGCTTGTATTTAATAATGAGTCAGGAAGAAAAATGATAAAGGATGCTATACAATACGAACTTGATTCACGCGGATACAAAAGAGCAGAAGGAAACAATGCAGACATGATAGTTTCGTTTTATGTTTTGGAGCAGCCGGGAAAACTGCGAACTACTAACGGGTATGTGGCTTTATCGTCAGGAGAAAAAGTACGAACAGAAGACAATGTCAGTTACACAGATGTGAAGCCTGGCACTTTAATGATAAACCTCATAGACGGTAAAAAGGACAAACAAATATGGCAGGGTTTTGCATCTGGGATTCTGCAGCCCGATCAAATGAGGGATGAGTCAAAAGTAAGGCAGGCTGTGTCAGGTATTTTTTCCGAATTCAACCACCGGAATAACACATAATCCAATTATATAGAAATCCACAAAAAAGCTCCTGCAAAAAGGAGCTTTTTCTTAATAGGAATAGAAGAAAGAAACAATATTCATTGTTATTATTATAAAGTAAACCAAAATGTATGCAAATGCTGTTAAAATGGTTAAGGGTAAGATATGCCGGTATAGTTAACAGCATTGCTTTTCTGCCTGCTATAATTGCCTTATCATTTTTGGCGCTGTCGTGGCTGATGATATTATTTGATTTTTCTGCAGCCGGAAAGGATATAAAAGCACAACTGCCCTGGCTTAGCTTAAAAGACGCATCTACGGCAAGAAGCATTATCTCAGCGATTGCAGCAGGTATCATATCGCTTACCGTTTTTAGTTTTTCAATGGTGATGATTGTGCTGAACCAGGCGGCTGCGCAAATGAGCAACCGGGTGCTGGATAAGCTGATAGGAAACCGTTCGCAGCAATGGGTACTGGGGTTTTACATCGGTACGATAGTATATGCACTTTTCCTGCTTAGCACCATTCGTGATATAGATAGCGGAATACATGTGCCTGCCCTAAGCACTTATTTACTGATCACTTTTACCGTTATTGACATTTTTCTCTTCATTTATTTCCTTCATTACATTACAAGATCCGTAAAATATGATACTATTATCGGCCGCATTTTTATGGAGACGAAACATTCACTTGAGAAGAAATGTAACCAGGAAAAAGCGGTGCGCAAACAATATTATCAGGAGGGAGGATTAAAAATTAAAGCAACAATATCAGGAATTTACGTTGGCTTTCAAAAGGAAAAGATGCTGCGGTTATGTGAGAAGGAGAACTTTGTCATTTCATTTATTTATCCTGCCGGCACTTTTGTTTTAAAAGGAGCTCCCTTCCTTGTCGTCTTAAATGCAGCAGCGATTTCAAAAGAATGTGAAAATGACATTCATATATTAACCAACATTCAGCAGGAAGAATTTATCGGGGAGAATTATTACTATGGATTAAGGCAATTAAAAGAGGTGGCGGTAAAAGCTTTAAGTCCCGGTATAAATGATCCCGGAACTGCAATATTAAGTCTGCATGCGCTGGCTGATCTTTTAGCTTCCCGTGCATCCCATTTTCCTGAAACAAGCATAAAAGACACCAGAGGCACGGTGAGAATAATAGTGAATGAAAAAACTTCAGATGAAATGTTTACTGATTATTTTTTGCCTGTCTGGGACTATGGGAAAAATGACCGGTCGATACAACAGGAGGTTCATTTAATACTGCTGCAATTACAATCGCTAACAGATAATAAACTTGTCGGAGAGTTATTACAGGAAGTAAGATCAAAGCAAATTTCACGATCGAATGCGTGATTGTTAACTCTAAAATACTGAAGATGCAACAGGACGTTTTTTGTTTAGAAACATTTTTAATATGGATAAAATAATTACAAGGCTGGATGTTTATTACAATGCTTTTCTAAAAGCTGTTCCAAGAATAGCTTTAGCGATCCTGATATTGGTAACAGGTATTATTATAGCCCGATGGGTAACCTCTGCTATTCAGGACCGGCTAAAAAGTAAATCTCACGATCAGCTCATGAGCGGCTTTTTGAGTAAAGCAATTAAAATAATCTTCATCATCGCTATTTTTTTACTCTCGTTAAATATCGCTGGCCTTAGCGGTATAGCTGCAGCCATCATGGCAACAGCGGGAGCTTCTGCCCTGGTTATCGGCTTTGCATTTAAAGACATTGCAGAAAATTTTTTGGCAGGAATAATACTCGCTTTCAACCGCCCCTTTAGTGTAGATGATACTGTACAAATTGAAAATGTTTTTGGAAAAGTAAAATCAATGGAATTCCGGTATACTAAGATAACCACTTTCGACGGCCGCAATGTTTACATTCCTAATTCTGATGTATTGACAAAGCCGGTGTATAATTACACTGAAGACGGCTTTTACCGTTCTGATTTCGTAGTAGGTATTGCTTATGAAAATGACATACAAAAAGCAAAAAAAATAATTACTTCCTGTTTTGAAGAAAATGAAAGTGTGGTAAACGATGATAAACATGTCAGCTTTGTAGCAGAAGATGAATTAGCTGCGAGCACGGTAAACCTGAAAGTATATTTTTGGGTAACGACTGAAGATTTCCGGCGTGGTACACTGCAAACAAGAGGATTGCTTATTCAAAAAGTAAAAACAAGATTAGAAGAAAATGGGTTTAATTTACCGGCAGAAATAAGGGAACTTAAGTTTTATGACGCATCCAAAGCTTTTCCGGTAAACCTCATGACCGATAACAAAAACGGTGAAAAAACAAACTGATTATCTTAAATAATGTAGGTTCTATGACAATTTGGATGGCTAAAATTGCCATGACCTTCAGGTCGTGGAATCTATAAAATTTTGGTATTGGCTTTAGCCAAAATTCTTTCGAAATGATGTGCATTAAAAAGCCTTTCATTATTCTTTTAGTAAAAAGTTTTTTTTTGGTGTGTTTCAGGTTTTAGAGTGCATCACATGGGTGGTTATTTTTTGGCTAAAGCCTGTTATTTATTATTCTTTATCCACGACCTGAAGGTCGTGGCAATTGCAGTTTAATCGTAATTACCCATACCATTCATCATAGAACCATAATATACCATTCTAAAAATTGCACGTCATGAAGAAAAATATCATTTTTACTTACGTCTTTATTTTTGTCTCACTCATTGTCACATCAGCATGTAAGCCTAATGGCAATAATAACAGTACAGATGTACATAACAGTATGGGTGAGGGACTTGACACTACACATCTTATTAATAACGACTCTGTCAATGCTGCTTCTCCTAATGCCGCAAATACGGATACCAGTAATACAAAACCTAAATGATTATTGAAACTATTCACCATTTGATGATTTTAAAAAAACCAGGTCATTGCCTGGTTTTTTTACTGCCGCTTTTACCATTCTTATTTTTATGAGGTTTGTCATTTTTTCTAAGCAGCTCATCCGACGATTTATTACCAACGGCATTTTCTGACGCTGAACCTTGCTGGGAACCATTCATTGTGCCGCCTGCACCGCCGGTTCCCACGGGGCTTCCGGGGGTATAATCATGCTTTCCGTTATGAAGCGGAACCAGTTCACCTCCATGTATCGCTGTTCCCGCCGGCAGCTTTTTTCCATTTTGTTTTATGCCTTTTGCAGCGGGTGATTTACTTGTCTGAATTGATGTGTCAGATACATTCATCTTTGCAGAATCAGTAGTTACGCTTTTTGTTTGTGCATTTGCCAAAGCTGCGCTTAAAGTAAATGCTGTTATCATTAAGATTCTCATATTATTGTTTTAATAATTGTTTTAATAATTGTTTTATTCAATCTTGCCAAACGACTCCCCTGCGAAAAATTCCTTTTATTGATTTACACGTTTACAACATACCATTCAAAGGCATAGAATGTTTTATAATTAACATTTGTTACTGCACTTATTTTACGATTATACTTCATCTTTAGCCGGCCTTTTGTTTATCAGTATACAATTCTTCGATAACCAACATTAATATAGCTACAAAAGGTGTTGCAAGCAGTACGCCCCAAAATCCCACCAATGCACCCAAGGCCACCTGGCCAATAATAGTCAATGCAGGAGGTATACTTATCATTTTCTTTTGAACAAGGGGCTGTGTAACTGCACTTTGGAAGATTTGTATGAAAGTGTACATGCCAAAGATAATCAGCGCTGTTGCAGGCCCCTGCATAAGAGCTATCAAAACAGCAGGTATTAAAGCGATCAGAGGGCCAAAGTTGGGAATAAAATTCATCAGACCGGCAATTAATGCTAAAGTGAGCACGAGAGGCATACCTATAATTAACAGACCAACCGCTGTTACAATGGCTATAAAAAAAAATCCGATAATTTGTCCTTTTAACCACTTTTTTAATAGTGAACTTATTTTCTCTATTAACTCTGTTCCTTTATCCTTCGCTCTTGCCGGCAATAACTTAACCAGTCCTTTTTTATACAAAGAGGGCGAGGCAGTAAAGAATGCCGCCAGAAGAATTACAATATACAGGTCGCTGAGCACGCCAAAGCTGGAAGAAAAAAAACTTTTGACCGCGGCAACAGATTTCTTTGAATCTCCCGAAGAATTTAAGTGTTGCAATATTTTGTCGCCAAAAGGGCTTTGGCTGATCTGCTCTTTTGCCTTCTGTATAGTAGTGGGCAAAGTATCGGTAAGTTGTGATACCTGTTGCTGTATTCTTGCTCCTATAAACCAAAAAAAAGCGACCAGCAGTAAGATGTTGAGTATAACGGAAAGAGCAATACTTAATCTTGGCGACCATTTAAAATACCTTTGAAAAATACCCGCAACACCGTAGAAATAAGCGCTTATTATTACGCCTGCAAATACAAGTAATAATAAACTGAACAGTGTTTTAAATAATAGCAGAATAACAATGATTAAAGCGAATATTCCGCCTGTTATCCATACTTTTTTTGTAAAAGGCAACCCGTTTTTCTGTGATGAAATTTCCATAATATTTGTTTTGTTTCAAAAAATAATTTTGGCTGCTTGTTACGGCTTCTTCTTTCAAAAGAGGCTTATATTCTTTCTAATCATTTTGGTTGTATTTTTTATTTTCGGTAGACTTCAATTCTCTCTCCAAAAAATAATTAAGAGCGGTTCGCAGAACGGCAATCGCTGCAAGTTTCCCAATGTCATCCCAAGTTGGCGCTATTGCGGTTGCAAGTATATCTGCTGCAAGCAGTAATTCCAGTGCTATAGTTAATGAACTTCCAAATTGTATTCTTAGCGTTTGATTTATTGAGCTATCATTAGGGTGAAATACATTTATCAAGTACTTATATAAAAATTTCAACAATGAAATCCCTATAACTATTGCGGCAATAATCTCTACTGTGCTGCTTAAGTGTTTAGTGATAATTTCTGCAACCTCTTTCATATTCAGTTGAGTTGATATTTCCGTACTATCCTTTGTAATATGATTTGAAGATTGCAATAACTAAACCTAATAATTTAATTATGCATTAGA
>JAABUK010004699.1_pt1 | contig 21955 bp, 13 predicted proteins | sample 5559141 | NCBI WGS metagenome assembly JAABUK01 (sample SAMN10711869, study PRJNA513367) | rock metagenome | isolation source: Antarctica rocks | place: Antarctica: Victoria Land, Pudding Butte nord | collected 2016-01-03
AAAATATCTCGCCTTTATAATATAAACACTAATTCTTTATATCTTAATAAATCTCTTTTAATATAAATCTATATAGAGAGACTATATTCATAAAAAAATTAAGTATAAGAATAATATTAAGAAGGATTATCTATTTTAAGTTAGTAGATATTTAAATAAAGATCTTAATACTTTTAAATATTTTAATAATATAACTTAATTTATTTATTATAAATCTATTATTCGCAGTAATTAAGTGTTTAAATTTAAATTATAAGCAGTTATTATAAATATATAAATTTACGCCCGAATTAAGTATTTACGTATCTTATAAAGAGTAATTATTTTAATTGTTAATAATAAGAAGAGAGAAGATAAATAAGAAGATAAATAAGTTGAATTTAAATATTTCAGGCGAGAAATGTTTTATAAACTTCTTAATCTGATCTTTTTCTATATTTTAAATTATTTAGATTTATATTTTATTAATTTATTCTTATAAAATTGAACTATTAAATAGCTTTTCTTTTATACTTACTTAAATTTATATATTTAAAGTCTATTTAAATTATTAAATATATATATTAAAATATAAGTATTCGCTATATTAATATCTATTATTATAAAGATAAAATCTATATAATAATATTTAAGAAGAGAATAAAGATAATTTTATAGAAGATTAAGTAGTTATAATTAACTTAATAGATTCTTCTTATAATATTATAAAAGCTATATAAGAGAGTGTTTTAAAGATAATCTTATTAATTTAAAGATAATTTTGAAATAACTTAATTAAATCAAATATTAATAATATATTAATATTTTTATAAATATCTTTCTTTAAAGCTATTTTATATAAATTAATAAAGATAGAGTTTATATTTTTAATAATTGTTATAAAGTTATATAAAGAGTTCTTATTTTAAATATTAAATAGATTCATCTTTTTCGCATTTATATATATTTTCTTTTATAATTATAATTACTTCTTAAGCTATTAACTCTCTAAAATCTATTTAAATATCTAATATTATTAAGATAGCTTTAATTAATGAGCTTTATTTATTAATATTAATCTCTTTTTAAGAGCGTGAAGAATTTTATATATTATCTTAAGACTTATAATAAAGATTAAATTTATATAAATAATAATTTCGATAATAAATCTTTATAGATTATTAAGAGCTGCGCGCTTCTTCTTATATATAATTATCTCAGCTTTATATTTATTTTAAAGCAGTTTATATATCTCTTTTTTATTTTAATTCAGACTAATAATAAACTTAATAACTTAATTAATGTCTATTAACTTTAAATTTAAAAATTTAATAAGTATTAAGAATTTTAAGATTAAATCTATATTAATATATAATAGAATATTATTATTTCTAATTCTGCTTTAAATTAGAAATAATCATTTATTTTAATCTTATAAAGAATTAAGAATAATAATTATTTTAAGAATAAAGAGAACGGCGATAAATGTTATAGTAAGTATTAAGCGCTATAAATAAGATAAATTAAGTTAAAAAAGTGGACATGAATTAGAAAATAAATATTATTTTTGTAGAAAATAATTTCGAGCTTATAACTATTAAATAAATGACTGAAATAGCTCTTTTTATCTGTATAGAATTAAATTAAGTATAATCAAAATAATAGAATTGACTATTTAGTAAGTATTTAAAATGTCTTTTAAAATAAGATCTAAGTATAAAGAAAATGAGATTAAGATAAATTGAAGATTAACTTAATTAAATTAATAAACAGTCTAAGACGCAGGCTGAGACGCAGACTGTTTAACACACCCCCGCAGCTTTTATTTCGAGCGAAATTGAAGCTGAATATAAATCGAAATAACGCGAAATAGCGTTAAATAAGTAGAATAGATCTTAAAGAATTAAGAAGATATGAATATATTATGAAGACGCTTTAAAATTAAGAATGAGTTAAATTAATTAGAAAAAAGATATAGAAATACTTAAAAATAAATTATTTATAAGCTATTTATTATTCTCATAATTCTTCTCTCTTTATTTATATATTTTTAATTCTGTAGATAATATATCTCTATATAGATCTTCTCTTTTATTAAATTATTCTTAAATAGAGATTAAGTAAGTAAAGATTAAAAAGATAAAGAAGATAAAGATTGTGAAGATAAAGAAGATAAAGATAATAAGTTTTAAACTCTAAGTAAGAGATATAACGCAGATTACGCGTTAAATAACTCTTTAAGTATTAAATTTAGTTTTAAGCTAAGAATTTATAGAAGAGATAAGCGTAGATATTTTACAGATAAATAATAAATAATTTACAGCTAAATTTAAGCTGATTAAGAATATTAAAGCTATTAATATTAAATTTAATTTAATTAAGAGCGTTAAAATTATATAAAATTATTTTAATATTAAAATTAAGAATGTTTTTTAAATTATTAATTAAGAATTCGCAGATAAAATAATTAAAGATAAAGTAGAAGAATCAGATCGAGATTTTAATATTAAAAGCTGTTTTAATATTATTTTAATAATCTTAATAAAGAAAAATATAGAAATAACTGTAAAAATTGAAAGAGAATTATATTTAAATGTTTAATATATCTTAATTCACTATATATTATAAAATATCTCGTCTTTATAATATAAACGCTAATTCTTTATATTTTAATAAATCTCTTTTAATATAAATCTATATAAAGAGATTATATTCGTGAAAAAATTAAGTATAAAAATAATATTAAGAAGAATTATCTGTTTTAAGTTAATAAATATCTAAATAAAGATCTTAATACTTTTAAATACTTTAATAATATAACTTGATTTATCTATTATAAGTCTATTATTCGCAGTAGCTAAGTATTCGAATTTAAATTATAAGTAGTTATTATAGATGTGTAAATTTGCGTTTAAATTAAGTATTTACATATTTTATGAAGAGTAACTGTTTTGATTATTAATAATGAGAAGAGAGAAGATAAATAAGAAGATAAATAAGTTGAATTTAAATATTTTAGACGAGAAATGTTTTATAAACTTCTTAATCTAATCTTTTTCTATATTTTAAATTATTTAGATTTATATTCTATTAATTTATTCTTATAAAATTGAGCTATTTAATAGCTTTTCTTTTATACTTACTTAAATTTATATATTTAAAGTCTATTTAAACTATTAAATATATATATTAAAATATAAGTATTCACTATATTAATATCTATTATTATAAAGATAAAATCTATATAATAATATTTAAGAAGAGAATAAAGATAATTTTATAGAAGATTAAGTAGTTATAATTAACTTAATAAATTCTTCTTATAATATTATAAAAGCTATATAAGAGAGTGTTTTAAAGATAATCTTATTAATTTAAAGATAATTTCGAAATAACTTAATTAGATTGAATATTAATAATATATTAATATTTTTATAAATATCTTTCTTTAAAGCTATTTTATATAAATTAATAAAGATAGAGTTTACATTTTTAATAATTGTTATAAAGTTATATAAAGAGTTCTTATTTTAAATATTAAATAGATTTATCTTTTTCGCGTTTATATATATTTTCTTTTATAATTATAATTACTTCTTAAGCTGTTAACTCTCTAAAATCTATTTAAATATCTAATATTATTAAAATAGCTTTAATTAATGAGCTTTATTTATTAATGTTAATCTCTTTTTAAGAGCGTGAAGAATTTTATATATTATCTTAAGACTTATAATAAAGATTAAATTTATATAAATAATAATTTTGATAATAAATCTTTATAAATTATTAAGAGCTGCGCGCTTCTTCTTATATATAATTATCTCAGCTTTATATTTATTCTAAAGCAGCTTATATATCTCTCTTTTATTTTGATTCAAACTAATAATAAACTTAATAGCTTAATTAATGTTTATTAGCTTTAGATTTAAGAATTTAATAAGTGTTAAGAATTCTAAGATTAAATCTATATTAATATATAACAGAATATTATTATTTCTAATTCTACTTTAAATTAAAAATAGTCATTTATTTTAATCTTATAAAGAATTAAGAATAATAGTTATTTTGAGGATAGAGGGAACGGCGATAGATGTTATAATAAGTATTGAGCGCTATAAATAAGATAAATTGAGTCGAAAAAGCGGGCACGAATCAGAAAATAAGTGTTATTTTTGCAGAAAACAACTTCGGGCTCATAACTGTTAGATAAATGGCTGAAATAGCTCTTTTTATCTATGTAGAATCGAATTAAGTATAATCAAAATAATAAAATTAACTGTCTAGTAAGTATCTAGAATGCCTCCTGAAATGAGGCCTAAGTATAAAGGAAATGAGGCCAAGACAGGTCGGAGATTGGCTTAATTGGGCCGATGGACAGCCTGAGGCGCAGGCTGAGGCGCAGGCTGTCTGACAGAAGCTAACTACTGCCTTGCAAAAGATGAGGCTGGCAGGCCTTTAGAATATGTATTTAGTCATCTAGCTAGCTATATGTTGCGACTCCTAGTGACTTATCCCCTGGAAAGGATGAGTCAGCTACGACCTGTAGGTGACCTTAGATCTTCCATATTTCACACTGTTTGGGAGACAGCGTCGAGGCTGTTGCACTGTGTAGCCGTCTGGTTTCTGCTCAAGAAAGTCGACCAAAGAATTAAGTTTTTTGGCGTTTTGTTCACCTCCTAGGAAGCACCATGAAGACTTTTCGGATCCGTCTCGAAGATCCCTGTAGGTGACTTCGATGCCCAGACGTCGAGCCGGATCCTCAGGTACCGTGTCTACGGCGCAGACGTTGGGGTGGACTTCACCTGCACGCTTCAAGTCGCATCGCATACGTACATCGCAATCGAAGCCGGCCGCCTCTGGAACAGTGATAGTCACTTCGCGAAAGAAAACTCTTCCTCCGGGCTGGCTTTCCGGTTTTTTGCAGTGGAAACATCTGTTCCCCAGCAATCTTGTTCGAAGATTGCCGGTCCATTTCCTGGCGCCATAGGGACCAGCGCTGTCCCGAGGGCCACCGTCATCCCGAGGGCCAGGAACACCGCGAGAGCCAGAAACACCTTCATCCTCGATGTCCTGCTCATCCTCGGTGTCCTGCTCATCCTCGGTGTCCTGCTCATCCATATCTTCATGAAATCCTTTCTCCAGCATCTCTTTGATCCTTGAATCCATCAACGTTCGCTCCGCCTTTTCGTCTTCCGCACGGAGGTCTGGATGGGCCCGGTAGTACTTGACCTTGTACCTAGGCATTTGTTCGTACTGGATCTGAGGGTCGATTGGATAGAAGTAAGCTCTTCCATGTCCTGAGTTCCGACATTCTTTGCAGACGAATCTTCGGACAATATAGCCCGAGCCGTCTCTTGCATACAGTGGGACCCGATCTTGTCCCACTATTCCTCTGCATCTGCCGCACCGTACCATGATGTGTGGATCGTCCCCTAAAACAAGCTCAGGATCTCTGGCCCATCTGTAGGTGCCCTGAGATAGCCTCATTGATATAATCCAAGATTTATAATGGATGCCATCGATATTATCTTGACGTTTATCCCGAAATGCTTGGGGAACGTTAATAGAGGCCCACTTACTGCTGCCGGGTTGACACATGAGATCGCGAATCTTTTGACCCATCGGGTTTTGGCTATTCAGACCTATCATTGATGTTCTGATGGCGTCTTCAGGGAGGTAACGTACCATCTTTGTTTCCGGTAGAGTCTGGAAAAAAAGACACAGTAATAGCTCTCCGTAGTTGAGGATTGCTTTCTGTTCTTCTGTGGTCACGTCTTCTTTGGAGACTGTACCGAGGGTAACATACTGAACTCGTCTGTCTCCCCTCCGAGTTACTTCGTATTGAGCACTGAATTTGTGACGCCTATCGATCAAATGACGTTTAACGCGTTTTGAGATATTGATCGACTGCCCTACGTAAAGTGCAAGATAATCTTCTTGCACTGGTTGAGATAAGTCGGTAACAACGCCCAGGTACCAGCCTATCCCTTCTTCATCTTCGGCTTCTGGCAGCCTCAGCAAGCTGTTAAATATTTTTTAGCAATATTCGTTAACGTAAGCTTAAAACTTACCGAGACCGGTCATCGGTACAGCTATCGATAAAAAGCTGTTGGGTCTGGGCTCCGAACGAATTCCAAGTAAGTTCGTCAAGCCGCTTGACTTTCAGAATTTGCTGCTGCTGGTCTAAAAATTCAGAGTAGATGCTCCAAAAGATCGCATCGAAATCTCCCCGCTGGACTTCATTAGGAGGCTCGTCACCTGCTACTGGAGGCACGCTCTGCCCTTCCAGCCCTGACACAGCATCCCGAACATCTTCTAGTCTTACCTCCTCTTGCCCATCTCTGTAGGTCTCGTCCGTGTCCCAGTTAGCGACTTCCCTGGCTTCTTCGATAGCCCGCTTTAACCTTTCTCTTTCGCTAAGAACGAGCTGCCAGAGAGTATCGTCCTGTTGCAAAGCCTGCTCTGCCAAGAGAATTTGTCCTTTCTGGAATTCGTCTGGAGTATATTGAGTGGTCTTGTTTTGGAGTGGCGGACGTTGAGGACGGCGGGGGACATGGTTGTAGGGACATTCCGGACCTTTTTTGCATCCACCCTGGTTATTGAAATACCTTGAAGACCAGTCATTATTCTGCAATACGGCCTTCAACATCTTGTACGTACTTGCAATTCATTGTTGAACGGATATCAATATGCTGGTAAGGGCAGTCATCTTCGTTGCATTTACCGAACTTGCTGAAGTGCCTAGAAGAACAGGTTATTTGTCTGTAATGTGGCGATGAGGCATCTTATACGTACGCGCAAATCAGTCTCGATAGTCGCTTGGGTCTTATAGGGTCAATTGCTGGTCGCTTGGGGACTCGAGTGGCATTCTTTGAGGCTTGTCGCTTGACGCTAGGTGTGGCCTGCCCTTCAGGTTGACTTTGCACTTCAGCTTGTCCTTGCACTTCAGCTTGTTTTAGCATTTCGGTTTCTCTTTCTTGCTTCTTCGTTTTTCGAGCTAGCGAATGATTGAATGTCCATTCTGTGAACTTAAAAACCGGATCCCGAGCATTTCCTGTGCGTGGCTCCCAAAAACGTGGTGGATTCTTGGTGTCATGCGAATACTCGCAATCATACCCTTTTCGGCAATTGTTCCATCCTTGCGCTATTGACCAGAAATAACTATACCTAGAATTAGTTGTTAAAAGCATATCCATACTTAATATACATACCGGCAAGATGTGTTTTTGTTTTCTCGTCGACGTTCCAATTCCTAATCTTCCGCTTCTTGCTACCTTCTCACTCTATCCCTCTCCTCTTGGGTTCGCCTGGCGGGTTTTTTGGGTAGGAGCTTGAGTTTTTTCGGTTGACCGTCGGAAAATCCTCCATGGGGTTGAGACATTGTTCCGCAGGTCTCGTCTTGAATTTGTATTTTGTTCAATGACACTGTCAGTAATATCGCTGAGTACCTTAGGGTAGTAGGGCTGCTGTTCAAACAGCTGTGCTATATCACTAGCAAGAAGCTTGGCAGCTGAGAGATGCAAAAAACAATGAGGCCTTTATCTGGGAGTCTTTATGTAGTGTTGTATACAAGTTGTGTATAAAAGTTTTGTGTGGAAGTTGTGTGTGGCAGTGTTATGAACAGGGTGCGTACAGAGTTCTGGGGAAGTGTTGTGAAATGACCGCCTAAAGACTTCTGCGGAAGTGTTGTAGGTTGGTTACCTGGTGACTTTTGTAAAGGTGTTGAAGATTGACTGCCCGTTGACCCTATGTCAATGTGTTGTCAAATGACTTCCTGGCTGACTTATTTCGAAGGATTGAATCTGCTTGATCAAGCAAGATTTCTTTTCAAGCTAGATTGATAAGTTGTTGTAGTTAGGAATTTGTAGCAATGGAAGTTGTGGGAATCGAAGTTGTGAAAGTAGGAAAGCTGAGAGCTGGAAAGAAGAGGGGACGACTTGTCTGAGATGAAATCTCATGGATCACTAGAACTAGGTGCAGTCTACATGTAGGGCTGATGGAAGTCAACTCAATCCGATAAGTCTGATAAAGGCGACTTGTCTGAGTGGGGCAATGAGTGTTGAGTTTTGCAACTAGCAGGACTATCTCTGAGTAACTATACATCGAGGAGGCAAAAACCGTAGCGGAGCTAGCCATATTGGTATTCCGACAAATACAGCAGGCATTAAATACAATCCTATACATTTTCTAGATCTCTACCTAGAGTATTAAAGAAGGGTCTACATAGAAGGGCTGCCCCTTTCCTTATATTGAACCGGCCCTCCCTTAAGACTGTGTCTAAGATCAAGCACTAAACCCTCCTCTTCTGTTTAAGGGACCTGAATGTTCACTTCGTTCCTATCGAAGTCCGCGTTGTACAAAGAGCAAACACACCCATTAATCCGAAAAGTACCATCAGGTCGGACACGGACCCGGTGGGCCATCATATTTTGTTTGTGGAATGACGGTTGTCGATAGAACAATACAACATCCCTCAGGACATGAACAATTATTTCGTCCCAATCGAAGTCCGCGTTGTACGGAGTGCAAACGCATTCATTGATCCGAAAAATACCGTCAGGTTGGACACGGACATATATATTTATTGAGTATTTGTTGGTCTCACACTATTGGAAGCTTCTCAATTTAAATTTGCTTTTTGAAAGGAGATATGTGTTGAAGCGGGCTCATGAACCTAGAACTTGGGTAGAAAGTTGAGATGTGGAGAGAACAGTTGTCTGAGGGTGGACTGTCCTATTTGTGATTGCTAGTTTCTGCACTAGTGATTGACGCTCGGCTGTTCGGGTGGAGGTGAGATTGATATGCCACTGTGGAGTCGCATTACCCAGGCCGATCCAGGTCCGGACGAAACACCGATGGTCTGATGTATTCGGGGGCTGTCAGATCGGAGAGCCGGGATTTCCTGAAATATTGAACAGAGGAGGAGTCCGAGTCCTCAATTGGCTTTTTAGGGACAATTTCTTGAGCGAAAATAGTGGAGGAGGCTAGAGATATTATTTGATGTTTTGCCAAGTGGAGCTCTTTCAAACGATGAACGAGTTTGGAAATCGAGTCTCGTAGATTGTGTATTGTTGTGTTTGGAGATGAACCTTGCCTGCGGATTGCATATAAGCAGCCCAGACTTCCTGATATTTCTTCCGGCTGCATGGGAAATGTCACACACCTGCAACTCCTGAGCCTCGCTAATTGATCATGAAAAAGCTGGAATAAGTGGCAAGTACGGAGACAAGCCATGGTCCGCGTACCAAACGTGACCGATGGACTGAGATACGGAGAGTATCCGCGCCTGTAATCATCTCCGTTTAGCGCATTCATATGTTGCTGCACCATGAAGTCAGAGGTCAATTCCTTACAGAAATGCTTAGACAGAATTCACTTACAATGCCAAGGCGGTGCTGGATGTATTCTTGCAGGGAGGAGGCTTGAATATCGGCTCATCGTCCTGGGACCTCTGCCTGAGCCTTCTAATTGGCACATTTGAGGAAGCAGTATCTTCGAAGCTCCACCATTTTGTTAAAAAGGTTCTAGAAATACCCTTTGAAAGATATTGTGAAGCCCAGTGCTCTTACTACAGCTCTTACAACAGGTACACGAACTGGCTCGCTCCAGAAGTATCCTTGAGAGTCCCAATTGGCCGTCGAATATCCGGTGACTGGGCCGCATTCTGAGACAGGGCATTTTCCCCAAATGACCATTGGTCTTCCCTCTGGGGCCAAAATTGCGGCATGCCCTATTTCAAGAGCTGGAGAATCGGTTTTAGGGTGGTACAGAGCTCGGAAGTATCCAGGGAGGGAAGCCGGTAGATGTCGATGGTAGATCATGATGGAGCAGGCGAAGACTCGTCACTGCCGAATTTTTCTTTTCTAGGGAAATGGAGGAAGCAGAAAAGGAAGAGAATGAAGGAAAAAGTAGTCTTAGTAGAAGGTAATTAGCATGCCTGAACCCACTGAAAGATTTGCTTTTATTCGTTAGTATATCTCCGGAACCGCTCGTAGAAATACAAGTAGAGGCCTTAGCTGGTCATCTTACTTAAGACACCTAAGGGAGGAACTTTGAAATACAATTGAACTTTAGGAAAAGCTCCGTCCGATTAAGGGAAGTCCAATGTTATTAGGGCATTGTGTAAGAGAAAGGTTGACAAGGCGACGGCAGCAGCTTTAGGTAGCCACTGGAAGTAGACGGAAAGAGGCCTTTCTTGTGCAATCCCTCTTCTAGCGTAGCTTTAAGCCACGCGTGTTTTATAGACACGACCCCAATAGAGTATCCTATCTCGTGGAGTCCAAAATCGAGCAGGCATCTTGCTATTGGCTCTGCGCTGCTGCTTTGTTTATGTTGGGTCTCAAGTCGCTAAGAGTAGCAGAGCCCCGGGAGGCGAGCGAGGCAGGCTTAGGGCAGGTCGCTAGGACAATGTTATGACCGACAACGAGGTTAGCGTTGGGCGTTTTAATGGAAATACTCACCGACAGCCCCTCAAGAAGTATATATGTTGAGAGATGCACTGAAGGTATCAGAAATGCGTATGGCTCGTAAGAAAGCTGCTAAAGAACCTGGTGTGCCTGCCCTTCAATTAATCAATGTTTCATAATAACGTACATTATAATTCTTACAATTAATATTTGCAGTTATAGCTCAGTCGGGAGAGCGTTAGACTGGTACCCCTCTCTCTCTCTGCCTTTCTATAAGTCTAAGACTAACCTTTACTAGAAGTTCTGAAATCTAAAGGTCGCGCGTTCGATTCGCGTTGACTGCAACTTTTTTTTATGTCCGCGTTGCTTTTAACCACCGAAACTTTTTGACTAAGTCCCTTAATCCTTTTTAATTTTAAGTCAATTAAGGCCTTTTAAGGTGTCAGGCGCTGGGGCACTGCCAGGCTCGGAGCAGCTGCCCCACGGCGGGGAGCTGGCTCCAGCCGGGTAGGGGTCACATGACTGGCGTTTGGGCATACTGATAAATTACCCCGCTTCTCCAACTGTTGGGAAGCAGATTTCAATTCTTCTCCTATCTACCTAGATAGCCAATGAATGCATGTGATTGCAGTTCTGAATAGTTGCACTACCTCGTTCCACTATCTTACCCCGCCTGCGCAGAGTGTGATGTGCTAGGCTCCGCTTGCTCCCCGCTTGCGGCGCCCAATTAGGAAAACGTAGTACAGTGGACCTATCAGTATGAACTACAATATGATTGCATTCAGTAGACACGGCAGATGTATGAATGAACTAATCGCTGCCGTTCCCTATGGGAAGCAGCTACTATTTGAAAAGGTGCTCGGTAGTCATTTCCCCGAGCATGAGGCAATTCGGGGATGTCTCGACAATTGCCCCCGCAGGCGCTCCGCGAGCGCTACCCAATTGAGAAGTCATTGCAGGCGAGGCCCTGACAATGCATTTACGTATCGTCAAAGAATTGCGCAGCGGTCCTTTTCTGTTTTGTTATTGGAAACGAGATTGACGTAAAAGACAAGCCAAAATATAAAAGGTATTGAGATAAGCAGAACAATAAAGTCAGTTAGATAAATAACGAATATTCTATACACTGTAGACGGAATGAACGAAAAAGAAAAAGGGGAGGAACGAATATAGACAGCCGGCAGAGCTATGTATGGAGCCGTAGGATCAGCATCTACTTCCAGCTGCACCATGGGTCTCGCTTAAACTTGCAAGAAATCGACGAGGACGAAAGAAGGAAGTGGCTGAAGGGGAGCACGAGCGAGCGTCGAGGGAGCACGGGAGAGCACTGGGAGAACATAAGGGAGCATCGAGGGAGCATGGGAGAGCAGAGGGAGAGCATATCGACGAAACGGGCGTTAGCAGGGGAGCAAGGCGGCGAGGCCTTAGTCAGCAGACGGTCACGTGTTGCCCTCAGTTCGGGGTATATATATATATATCTATCTATCTATCTGTTTGTAAAGATAAAAATGAAATTTCATGTTTTGTCCAGCGTCCAGCATCCAGCCTCATACTTACAGTGTCATACCCTCACACTTTGCGTTTTAACTTACTGCCAGGGACCCAGCAACAAAACAGACAGGCCATCGGTCGAGTACGAGTACGATTACGATTACGATTACGATTACAATTACAATTACGATCAAGCAATGCCAGTCAGTCAGCCAGTCAGTCAGCCAGTCAGTCAGCCAGTCAGTCAGTCAGTCAGCCAGTCAGTCAGTCAGTCTTATCAGTGTTATCAAACAGGCCCGGCCCCACTCATCGGACCGACCAAAGGTGTCTCAGTCAGCCATTGCAATGATTCCGCTCGCTGGTCAGCCAGCCAAACTCTTGTATCGAAACACACACACACCCTTATACCACCACAACCACCAGTGTGGAGAGATTCTCGGTTCCCGTGACGCAAGCGGTCTGGAGTAGCTGGCCGGAACTGAAAATAGGAGAGGGACCGAAAGAAAGAAATCGCTTCCCAACCAATACGACGACGAACGTGTTATCATTCGCCATCCCCAACTTCTAGGCCCTGACTGATGATGATGATGATGATGATGATGATGATGATTCTACTCATTCACCTACATAACCCAGCCCGACACTCTCATCCCTCCTGACCATAATCTCCCTCATCAGGCCCATGCTCCCCGATTCCACGCCCGCAAGACCCCCCTGCCCCTTTGGCCCAGGATAGTCCCCCTCCAGCACCAATCCCTTCTCGTTCGCCAGATGCAACAGACAGATAAAGCAGTAACTCGTACTGATATCCCTCATCTGTTGCTGGGGGTAGACTTTCTGCAGGTCGCGGATCATGGTCGTGAATTTCAGGGATTTCCCAGCCCCACCAGCAGCAGCAGCAGCAGCAGCAGTGGTGCTTGCTTGTTCGGGGTTTGCACCGCTGCCGCTGCCGCTGCCGCTGCCGCCATTTATATCCATGTCCATATCAACCGCCCCGTCAACATCAACGTCAACGTCCCTCCCTGAGTCCGTAGGCGCAGGTGTAGGGGGCCCAGCATCCATCTCACCGCCCAGCACCGAGCTCTGCGTCTCCGTCTCCGTCTCCGTCTCCGTTGATGAGGAGGAAATAGCAGACATAAGCCCGGTACTCATACCACTCCACATATTCTCCTTCAACCTCCGGACATCGACCTTCTTCGCCACGCGGGCATAGTTCACGTATTCCGGCCGCAGCCTCCTCCCGGCCTGGGTGACGAGCTGGGAGCCGAAGGAGCCGGGGAGGAGGTTGGAGGGTTGAGAATCTGGCTGCTGCGACGACGAGCCTAGGGCATCAAAACCCTGGGCCTGGGAGTCCAAGGTGGTGGCAGTGGGCGGTGGAGTCAGCATCTCCCTCGCGTCCGTGAAGCCCACTGGCCTGTCATCATCATCGTCATCATCCGCATCATCCGGCAAGCCCACACCTCCAAAAGGCAATGGCCCATCATCATCCGCAAAGAAATTAGCATCGTAATCCCCCTCCTTCCTCTCCTTGTCCTCCTCACCTTCCCTCCTCCTCCTCCTCTTCCATTCCTCTTCATCCTCCCTCCTCTTCGCCCAATACGCCTCATCCATCTCCACATGGCCGCCTGCTGCCTCCCCATCAGCCTCCTCACCGTGACCAGAGCCAAAGCCACGAACCCCCCTGTCCGGCAACCCCCTGACAACCCTCTTCCTCCCGACCCTAGCCCGCGGCTTAATCCACAATTGAAGCAAGCTCCTCGAATTGAAATGGCGATCATCAGGCAAGAGATTCCGCCCCTTAGTCTTCCACTGTGCCTTGGGCAGACTGATGGCGGCATTGCTCGATGCGGGCGTATACAGCATATCCGCTAGACTTTGGTCCATAGGTGCCAAGAAATCAAGATCGAATGGTTCCTTTTCTTTTCTTGTTCGGACGACAGGGGGGTTGTCAGATGACGACGCCGCCTGAGCGGCTTTGATCTTGCGGATGCGCCAGTGTTCTGGACCAGCCCAGGAGGCGGCTTTGGTGGAGTTGAGCGCTGCGTCGAAGTAGGAGAGGATGTTATCGGTGGGGTCGGCGTCGCCGAGGTGGTGGTTGAGGCCCACGGCGTAGGCGTCGGACTTGGGATTGGTGGCGTCGAAGTCGCCGACGACGATGCCGTCTGCCCCCTCTCGGTCGTTGTCATCTGCTGGAATGACTCGAAGCATAGGCTCCAAGGCCGCGTCTTTGGCCCATGCTTCTCCTCCTTCGCCGAAGCCGACGTCCCGGCCTAGATCGAATCCGCCGAGGGGACCGCCGCCGTCATCGTCGTCATCGTCGAAGCCGGCGGCGTTTTCGGAGTCGAGAAATATGCCGGACTTGTCGCCGATGGGAATGTCGATTAATGGTTTGTCTGGGTCGGTGGGTTTGTGAGAGTCACGCCAGTCTTCGGGTGGTTTGAGGAAGGGCAGGTTGAGGTCGGAGGTTGGGTCGCCGAGGGTAAACGATTTCATGGAAGGGCAGATGTCTTGGGAGTCGAGGATGGAGAGGTTGGGGAAGAACTTCGAAGCGAGAGGTGTGAGGTCGATTTCTTGATTCTGCGGTTGGTTGTCGATTAACAGAGACAGGTTCGACATGTCTTCGGCCACCGTTGCAGTAGGGTCGACAAGTGTCTGCTGCATTTGAGTTGTGTTCGGATATGATTTCACATCTGCCATGTCGTCGCTACTATCGAAGACGATGCGACCTTCTGAGTTGATCGAAAGATGATTTAGAAGCAGCCCCTTGGCACCTCCTTCGTCGAAATCTGCCGAAGCTTTCTTGAATAGTGGATCGACCGCAAATTCGAGCTCTAGCTTCTTGAGCTGTAGAGAAGCAAAAGATGGTGCCAGTGTCTGCTCATGCGATCGTTGTGTCTGTCACTCTCGTCAGCGATTCACACCGGTCATAAACCTCGACGGGCAGTCTCCCACCTTCTTCTTCGCCTTCTTCCTAACCCCATCCTCTCCCTCCTCCTCATCACCACCACTCTCCCCTTCTTCCCCTTCCGCCTTCTCCCTCCCTTTCTTCCCACCCCCCGAATCCGCCAACCCACTTAACAACTTCCCCGTCTCGCTCGCCACACTATCCACCCTACTCGTATAAATCTTGACACACCCATCTAGCGTGCAGCTCGCTTTCTGAAAATTCACCCCATCCCCTTCCTTCAACAGACTCATATCATGAAAATAGTCGATCAGCGCGAAATTCCACGAGTTGGTCGCATTGATCTTGTTGTCGGTCGCCATCTTCATCCACTCTTCGAAGTTGGCGAGGATGGGCACGCGCTTCATCGGCGTGACGGCTGAATTGGAGATCACATTCAACATGCCGGGGCTTCCTTGAGGGTCGCTCTTTTCCTTTCCTCGGTCTCGATCTCGCGCGATAGCGGCGGCCGAGCGTGGTGTCCGTGGAGACGAGTTTGAGGCCCCGGTGTTCTCATATCCGTTCATCTTTCGCATCGGCGAGGCTGCGGCTTTGATCTGGTTCATCTGGATATCATGGAGGGCTTGTCGGGATTGTAGTCTGGCTGCTTTTTCGGTGCGGTCGTCGTTCAATGATAGTCTAGACAAGAAACATCAGATCAGAAGCGGATCGCAGAAGCGAAGTGTTTTATTATCACGCACTTTACAGGCGACGATATATGGGGTGTCGCCATTGTTTGTTTCGTGGCCGTCCGGCCTTTGCCCGCAGGCTGATTAGCGACTCGAGGCATTTTGCGCAAAAGCAACCGCGACAAACACGATTACGACGAGTGTCGGAACGGGTCAATGAGTAGTTGCACGATCAACAGCTTCGAAAGGTCGCGTCGTCATTGTCAGAAGTCAAAGACTATGTCCCAATTTGTTGTTTACTTTCTGCGGCGGGCGGATCCGACCACATGTGCAGGCAAATCTCTCCCAATCGGGCACTTTGCCAAGCGCTCCTCTGACTTCTGTGGGCCTCAAGTCATAAGCCTCCAGGTGGAAACACTTCACTTGCCCTTTTCACGCTCTCAAAGCCTTCATCTTCTGAGTGTATTATCTGACTATACTACATTGTACACAATAAAAGATCTCTCTTCTGGAACACCCCAAGGTGAGCCCCTTTTAACCCAACACTTTGCCCGCCACAGCAGAAACGCTCCTATCTTTCGTTTGTACCTTTTTCAAACCCTTTCCAGCCTGGATCTCGCCCAGGAGTGCTCCAACTCCACCCCCACCGGAGGCCACAGCAGGTGTCGGCATCGGCGGAGGGGGAGGAGCACCAGCACCGGGCGCAGGAGGTGGGGGCGCAATTGGTGCGCGAGCACTAGGCACTGGTGGTGGTGAAGCGAGGGGTGAGAAGGTGCTATCAGGCATTGGAGGCGGCGGAGGTGCCGCCGCAAACTCTACCTCATCGAAAGAGCCGGGCATGGTTGATGGCGGTAAAGGCGCGTCCTGAACTGGAGTGGTGGGCTTGCTGTTATCCTGCGCCGAAAGGGGCCTAGGTGGCCCCATTGTCCCGAAAAGAATGCTGGCAAGGTGTTTCGCGCTTCCACCAGTAGGTGGTTCGTCTTCGTTGTCACTGTCGTCTTTGTCGCTATCTACGTTCGACCATTCATCACTCTCCTGTCGGCGTCGTGATTGGGGCCCTGTAAAAGTAGGGACCATTGGCTTGACAGCTTCTTGCTGAGACATACGGTGGAATGGGTTCGTAGACGCAGTCGCCGTAGGTGGAGAGAGAGGCTGAGTCTGCGGCATTGGTGGCGGTGGAGGTGCCCCTGCAGGTGGTCCAGATTCCGAAGACATGGAGCTCTTCTTGAAGTACGGGTTCCGAGATTCCTCGACTACAGGTGCAGCAGTCGTAGTCGCCGGGCTGCTAAGCGGAGTCGTGTCTCGCACACTGCTGGTTGACGATGATTCAGCTTGAGGAGGAGCAGGAGCTGGAGGTGGCGACGACACAGTGGTCGGTAGAACTTGGCTTGTCGAAGGTGTTGTCTCTTGTGGCGTAATTTCCTGAGGACCTTCCTCATCTGAGGATGATTCGTCTCCAAGATTTTCGAGCTGAAGCTGTAGCTGCCTTTCCCTTTCTCGAGCTGCTTCAAGCTCTGCTCGTTGAGCGGTCATCCTGGCCTCTTTCTCCTTGGCCTCCTTCTCAGCCGCCTTCTTTCGGGCCTTCTCTTCCTGCTTCTTGATTTTACCCTGCCGAACTTGTTCCTCGAGAGCTTTCAATCGAGCTTGTGCAGCAGCTTGTTCTTTCTCAAAATCGTCCTCTTTCGCCTTTGTCTCCGTTCTACGAATCGTTAGCAAACGCTGTTTGCATCTCCACATGACGTGCACTTACTCAATCTGTTTACGCGCAGCTTCCTGTGCGCGTTGCTCGGCTTTGATCTCCTGGGCTGCATCCTCGTCTGCTTTAGCCTTGGCAGCAGCTTCAGCCGCTTTCTTATCAGAGGTAAAGTCTGCGCTATCCGGCCTTCCCTTCCTCGACGGAGGTGGAGGAGGCTTCTTGCCGGTGGGTTTCGCTGACAATGGCGAAGGACCGACACCCTCGCTGACGAGACGTTGCTGTCTTTCTTGCTCACGTTTTGCATCTTCAGCTTCCGCTCGCTTGAGCCGCTCTTCTCGCTCTTGCTTCTCCCTTTCCTGTCGTTGCTGGAGGGTCTCACCACCTGCTTCACCAGCTGGTTTGATTCCAGCTGCTGCCATGCGCTCCTGGATGCGTTTCAAAGCTTTCTCCTTGGCCGAAGCGATGCGATCTTGGGGAGGACCGCCTGTAGTGATTGGAGATGATGATCCGATGGATTGTGGAGCGGCGGGTCTGGCAGGAATATTTCCATTCGTTGGTGCCCTTTCCGCATGATTGTAGGTAGCCGAAGGTGTTCGAGCTTCTCTTGAAGTTTGTCTGTAGAAGTCAGTTTCAGGACCATCGCTGATCGAAAGGGTTGCATACTCCTCCTTCCTGACTCGTGCCGTTCTGCTGCCACGCTGCAGATCAAAGATGAGGGCTTTCATCTCGGTTTCAACGCCTAAAGCCTCCTCCCAACGCCTTCGCTCATGCTCTTGGGACGCATTCTCGCCGTGGTCCCGTAGGCCATCTTCGAGGCTAGATGTGAAATCTTTCACACCATCTTCCACATCACGTGCCATTCGCTCGTTCCTTTCTGCCTCAGATCCGATCCGAGAGCTCTCTTCTTCGAGCCTCCTTTGAGCTGCCCCCTCATCACTGGCGGCAGGCGCAGGCCGACCGGACAGCTCAGCAGCTCTGGCTTGCATTCGGGCTCTAGCCCGAGCCTTGATCCGATCACCTTCCGTTACTGATCCACCAGGGCCTGTACCGACTATGTTTGACATGGCGCTTGGATGAGCCTTCGCATCTTTCAATCGGAATAGTTCCAGCTTGGCATCTGCAATACTCTTCTCCATCTTCCGCACGTCTGAGGCAAGTGACGGTAATCGATCTTGGTACCGTTGCAGCTCTCGGCGCATGGTCCGTCGTTCTGCTCCAGAGTCTGAGGACTGGAAATCTGAGTTTGGATGTGTGTCAATGTCATCTTGAAGTCTCCTGATCTGGCTGAACAGGTCTTCAGCTTCTCTTCTGTCTCGTCGGTCGAGCACATCATCTTCATCAGGTTGAATCTCGTCCTTGAAATCAGTGGCATCGATGAGAATCCTTTTCTCGCGGATCTTCTTTCGAATCTGGTCAGGACTCAGGTCATCGTAGGAGGCATCGGATGTCCCAGCATCAGATTGCGAGGGAGAAGGAGTCCGCCCACCCGCACCAATTCGTCGACGAGCACTCGACTTGTAGCCGATGTCATTATCATTGTTTCTGAAGACAGTCGCATCTTTACGGCCGGAAGAAGGTGAGCTTGAACCACTCCGGAAGGAATGGGTTTTCAAGTAGCTGACACCAGTTCTCTGAGGTTGGAGAAATGCGCCTGAAGACTTCCTCGACTCCGCGTCTTGCGACAACAAGGATTTGACAGTATCAATTGAGTTGTTGAAATTCCTCGTCGATGGTGGTACCAACTCTGGTGGTAACCGGTTGGGTACCGGATAACCGTTCAATTTGCGATACATCAGATGCATCGCTACTGCAAACTCGTCCATGTCAAGTCTCCCTCGGTTGTTGGGATCAGAAAGGGTCCAAATAGCCTCCAGATCTTTCCTCTCCAGACCACTTTGACCCATGATCTCAATGGCCACGTCACCTGATATATAGCCCTTGTTGAAGCCATCCCAGGCTTTGAACAGCTGGTCGTAGATCCTTTTCTCATCCTTTGTAACAGCCCATGGCACCTTTGCCGTACCTGATAGACCCTGGGTGGTGTACCCCCCCTCTCTGCCCGCCTGTGGCATGAGTCGTTGTTGTAACGCTTCGATGTTGGGCAATCCTGTAGCCGGTGCATTGACAAAGCCCCATTGGCCAGGTACACCAGTTGGCTGAGCCTGCAAAGAGGCCCCTCCTGTCTGCTGTGGAGACATGTTGCTCACAAAAGAGGTAGGCATTGGTGGCATGGGCGGCATTGGAGGTTGTGGACCGCTGTAGCCGGTCGCCTGTGGATTCTGCATGAAACCCGTCTGTTGCTGCGGAAGGCCCTGGGCGGGCATTTGAAAGCCGGTCTGCTGAGGCGGGAGGCCCGGCGGGAGGCCCGGCTGAAAGCCTGTAGCTTGGTTGTAAAAGCCCGTGGGCTGCGAGGTCAGCTGAGTGAGTAATTGTTGATTTGATGCTTGTCGGGGCTGCGGCGCTTGAGGTGCAGGAGGTGATACCGTATTTTGTCGAAGGGGTGCTTCGAAGCTGGGGATATTTGAGGGAGGTGCTGCAGCAGGAGGTCGATCATCCGCAACATTGAATGAAATTATGTCCACCATGCTAGATACCTCATTCCTGACCTTGTCAGGCAAGGCTGGTGGAAGACTCTTACCGGTCAAGCTCAGATTGCATAGATACATCGCAAGGGCAAATTCTGGAAACAGAAGCTGTCCAGATTTGGTGGTATCGGACAGGACCCATATCTGCGAGAGCACACTGCCTGGGAGCTTCGACCGCAACAACAGATCCTTCGCCTTGTCACCATCCAAAGCTTTTCCGTTCCCCACAGCACTCTTGAACAGCTGCTCGAACTTTGCCTGGTCGGTAGCAGTTATGAAAGACAGCCTGATATTTGGTATCTTGCTTGATTGCTTATTCTGGGTCGGTGCGGGAGGTTGTGCGCTCGACCCGGTGCTGAACGACTGCGCGATCTGGGAGGAGGTCTGCTGGGGACGCAGAGGAGCCGCTGGCGGCTGCTGTGACTGCTGAGGTTGGGGAGGTTGGGGAGGTTGGGGAGGTTGGAAAGGCTGCTGTTGTGGTGGTTGAAAAGGGGCACCTTGCTGAGGCTGGCTCTGGGGCGGATACCCAGTGAATTGGGGTTGTTGAGGAGGAGCTTGAACGTTCTGCTGTTGTCCTTGACTGGGATACCCAGTGAATTGAGGCTGTAAAGGGCCCCCTCCGAAGCCGGTTGGTTGAGGCGCAAACGGCGAAGGCTGCTGCTGCTGTTGGGGGGCTTGCTGGAAATTGGAGAAGGACTGCTGCTGGCCGACTAGACCTGGGCCAGGTCGTGCGCTATTCGCCCCTCCCATAAAAGAGTTCGACGATGAGTACATACTGCAGTTGAACAGCCCTCCAAATGCCAATGGAATTGAAGGGAAGATACCGAGGGGTTGCGTTGAAAGACGACTTGATTCGAAAGCTGGGAGATGGCAACCTTGGCATAAACTGTTGCGCGGCGTGCTAGCACAAATCGGGAAATGCTACAAACACCGCTGCCAACCACACGAGACGCATCCCATCTTTGAGGGGACATGGAATAGTTTGGCGGGAAAGATGGACATGGACGACACGAGACCTGGAAAGAGATGCAGAAGAAGCAATCTCGGGACTCAATTCGACAGCATCTCTACAGAAGGAGATGGACCAGCACGATCGGGTGCGACCAGAGGTCTTCCACCCATAGCTATTCTGCGCCAGCCTTTTGTCAATCCCAACGTGCCATTTGTGCCGGACCATACGGGCCGAATGCTTGCGGAGGGCCACTAGATACCATTCTCCCGCCCCTCGTTGGCCATCTTTCTTAGCTCGTACTCCTTAGTGAACTCTCGACTCAGAGTATTAAGGTCACTAACAGAGTCTCGACAAGCGGTGAGCAGTGCTTCCTTGGGTGTAAGAGCACCGTCGGTCTGGACTCTGAGTTCAAATTTCGGGAACAGAGGATGCGGCACCTGTAAGCATTAAGCAGCTGTCCTCGGATTCTAGCATTAGAATGCTACACACCTTGTAAGCGGCGAACGTGACCCGCCGATCTTGAAGTAGCCGGGCGCGCAGGAGGTTGCCCAAGGTATGATCTTCCTTGTTGAACGTGAAAATAGAGGTATTGGGCATGCCTGGTCCGAGTCAGCCAGGAGTTATGGGGGTTGGAATTGGACCCATGACTGACGAGTGTCCAACTTCATCTCCACCTTTCTCTCGCCTTCTTCCAGAAGAAACTGCTCAAAACTATCGGGGACATTAGCGTGAGCGTGTTCGACGCCGGAAGCTGCTCCTTTGGGTGCCCCGCGCCAGGGTGGGGATGACAAAGGTTCGCGGTTGGGAGCATCAGAATCCGTGGACTCCGACATCTTCCGGGTGCGGAAAAGGCAGACGAAGAGTTCTTTCGAGAGCAGAGGCTTGGGAAGAAAGCATTCGAGGAAGCTCGAACCGGGCAGGCGCGAACAACAACCAGGCCGATCAAACAGGGCGCTGAAAACCAAACACCGGCACATTTCATCTTACGGGCTAGGCACATTCACAGCTTGCTGAGAGGCGTGCGTGTGAGCTGAACGCGGGACAACATTCGGCGAATTCTTCTCGTGAGGCTGTAGATGGAGTCCAGCATACGCCTCCGCAGCCTGCTCTATGCTGCGATCCGAGGAAGGCGCCATGGTGGGAAGGGTGGTGCGAAGGATTTGCTGAGAAGCGTCTGAAATGGGCGAAAGGGCAGTGGCTAGATCTTAGAAGAGGAAAGAAAGTAGAGTTTGGCGGGAGCAGAGGAAGATGTAAGATCTGTGATCACCGCTGA
>JAABUK010004700.1_pt1 | contig 21954 bp, 29 predicted proteins | sample 5559141 | NCBI WGS metagenome assembly JAABUK01 (sample SAMN10711869, study PRJNA513367) | rock metagenome | isolation source: Antarctica rocks | place: Antarctica: Victoria Land, Pudding Butte nord | collected 2016-01-03
CCGCAACTTTTGTTTGCAGGCTTGCATGTCAACACCTTATCATTGCTCCTTTGTTTGGCCAGTAGACTAGCTGTGCCATACTGCCACCTCCCTGTGCATCAATCTGGTACTGCCTGGCTCACTTGGTCATGACACGGTGGCTTGATGCAGGGTTGGATGACGTGCACACCCCCAGGGGGTTGTCACACTCCATGCCCAGTGATGATAGCCAGGTGGATGCCCTGGAGCACAGTGTGGACGTGGCAGCAGTCCAGAACAGCCTAGCTCACATGTCCATGCCTCAGGCTGCTGTCAAGAATGCTCGCCGCCCACAGGCTAACTCCCCAGGTTTGGGCTTGTGTTGCTCTGTGACATTCAATGTGGAAGCTTTCTGTTGTGTGTTGCTGTTGCGAGCTGCTGTGTCATGGGTTCTGAAGGTGGTATTTGTTTCTATGCTGATGTCCTGGCATGTGGCTTGCTGTTCAAGCTGTGTTACAAAGCGTTGGTGGTGCATGTTAGATGTAAGGTGTGGTACCATTTGCAACACACCTTATCTTATGCCTTTATGCTTCTGCACATAGCACTGAGACATGGCCTTGATGTATGCCATCATTTCTGGCTGTCAGACAGAGGATCATACGCTCCCAATGCTGCCAACTGCCGTGCAGGTTGCGAAAATGAATGGGAGGCTGAGTCGCCAGCAACAGACGAGTGCCTTGTATACACCATGCTGACTAGACCTCTGCCAGATTATGCTCTTCAGCACACCTTCTCTCAGTACGGCCCTGTTGTGTATGTCAGACTTCAGCGTGACGCGCGCTTTGGTATTGTCAAATTCACCAATGCTGAGTCAGCTAGGGCAGCTCTGGGAGCCCTGAACGGAACCAATATCTGTGGGCAAGCCCTGGCTGTTAGTCTGGTGGACCCACTGCAGAGCTCCAGAATTTCCAAGAGGGCTCGAGTTGCAGAGTGACTGTTGCTTTGTGCAAATGCTGTTTGTTTGCCTGACAATAATGCTGCATGACTGTTTTATGCAGCATGCCAAAAATGGATATGTTGTGGAACGGCTGAGGTGGCGGCTCATAACCACTTGTGTACTTCCAATGTTTCCTGAGGCATGCACTCCCCCAGTATGAATCCTGTCTGACTTACTCTCAGAAGCGGCTCGGCATACAAATTTTGCGCAGCTAGCCTTTGGAGGGCTGTATTTGGACATTTAGAGTACAATGCGCTTGAGTTGTTTGAGTTTACACTAACTGCTCTTATGTCTTGCTTGACCGAACTACCCAAGAACCCCCGTAGATAGCTATTTCCTGTTTTCTTTGCAGTGATGCACCTTCCTCAAATAGTATGTATGGTGTAGTTTGCATGTTGGCAAAGCTGCATTAGGTTGGCTATGCAGGTCTGATGCAGCTGCTCTGTAGTCCATATTAAGCGACATACTCTTTTTTGCTTAAACATTTTGACAACCTGCAGCAGCAGCTGGTCGTTCAGCACATCATGGACTGTCTGTACATGTCAGCATCAAGTACAACACATGCATGACAAAACACTCCATCATGGCATCTTTGAGATGGCTCACATCTGTGACCAGAACCGTCCGACCCCTTGCTGTAATTCTCAGGTTTGTGACATATGCGAGATGACGCTGCTGATACCTTCTTCAGGGTGCCATCACCGTATTCATGCATTCATTACCATATCGGACTCACGTGAAGGCATGCATTGACTACCCACAGGTTGTAAAATCCTTCTTCTTCTTCTTCTTGGTTTCGGAGCTGAAGCGGCGAATCCCTGGTATCGCTGACAGCGTGGTCTAGCAGAACAGGCCGGAGGCTTCGTGCACTCCGTCCACTTTTGGCTTGAATGCTGCAAGCTCGCTGAGCGCATCGTGTCCTTGTGAGAAGTTAATCATGCTAGTGCTGGGGATCGAGGGCTCGGCTAACAAGGTTGGAGTTGGCATTGTAAGCGACGACGGGGTGATCCATGCCAATCCCAGACACACGTAGGCTTGAGATCTCTCAATCAGATCGTCTGTTTGTGCGGCATCGCCTTCGCAACGTACTTCGACAATAACCTGTTTGCATGCAGCTATATCACACCTCCTGGGCAGGGCTTCCTTCCTCGTGAAACTGCCATCCATCATCAAGTGAGAACAGCAAACACATCATTGTGTATGTTAGGGATTTGTGCCCGTAGTGACGTCGAAAGGACCTTTACTTGCAGTTATGTCAAGGGCTATGCAGCCGAACTCAGCCTGGTGTTGTGCAGGAGCATATTCTTGATCTGGTCAAAGAAGCGCTGCAGATCGCAGGCATCAAGGCAGCAGACGTATCATGCGTTGCCTACACCAAGGTACTTCTGCACCGCGGGGCTTGAGAAGCAGTTGCTGCACATCACTTGAACAGGGCTGGCAGAGCCTTCTTGCTGACCAGCAGTATCTCTTTTGCTGCTCTCCATCAATACACTGGCCCTGGCCTGCAGGGTCCAGGCATGGGAGGGCCTCTGTTGTCATGTGCAGTAGTAGTTCGCATGCTATCTCTCATGTGGAAGGTGCCCATTGTGGGTGTCAATCATTGTGTTGGCCACATTGAAATGGGGAGGGTTGTCACAGGAGCGCAAGACCCAGTAGTGCTCTATGTCAGCGGAGGCAACACACAAGTGATTGCTTATGCTGACAAGAGGTACCGTATCTTTGGAGAAACTATAGACATTGCTGTAGGCAACTGTCTGGACAAGTTTGCAAGGGTGTTGCACCTTTCCAACGATCCAAGTCCTGGGTATAACATCGAGCAGCTTGCAAAGCAGGGCAGCAAGTTTGTCAAGCTGCCGTATGTAGTCAAGGGAATGGATGTCTCCTTTTCTGGGCTGTTGAGTTTTGTCTCAGATGCAGCAAGCAAGATGATCAAGAAAGGAGAAGCAACGCCAGCTGATCTTTGCTTCTCCCTGCAAGAAACAATCTTTGCCATGCTAATTGAGATAACTGAAAGGGCCATGGCACACTGTGGCAAGAAGGACGTTCTGATTGTGGGTGGAGTTGGGTGCAATGAGAGATTACAGGACATGATGAAAATCATGGCCAGCGAGAGGGGTGGCATGCTGTATGCCATTGATGAGCGGTATTGCATAGACAACGGTGCCATGATTGCATGGCCTGGTCTGTTAGCATTCAAGGCTGGTCAAGTCACAGATTTGTCTGATACAACATGCACACAGCGGTACAGAACAGATGATGTATATGTGCAATGGAGGGATGACTGATAGAACAGCATGTTTCTTAAGCTGGACATTCGTTCAAACTTCCTTTCCAGCTTGCTAGACAGTTGCATGAACATGGCCATGCAGCATCATGTTCAGGCCTGGCTGTCATTCAATATATTATGATGCCTCAATAACAGCTTGTGTACTTGCTTGTGCTGCTGTGCTAAGGCTCAACTCTGCTCAAGCTATGGAACAAGAGCAGCTGTGCTCACAAGCCGATTTCAACCAGATGTAATGACAGACCACAGCAGCAAGTAACAAGCAGGACTCTTGTATGAGACTACCCTGCAGTCGCCTCAACATTGTACAAGCTATGCAAGCTGATCCATCTGTAAGCGTTAGCATCCTGCAGTCTCTGAATGGCTTGTAGCCCTGCCGCGAGTGCTGCTCTGACAGGGGCCACCCTCTCCAGGGCAGCTGCCCTGTCTTGCTCCTTCTCAAGCTGCCTTGCAGCCCTGTCCACATCTAGCAGCCGCGCAAAGTGTGCAAGCTGTGTGTACAGATCAGCTTCTGTGTAGCTCCTGGACATGTGACCATGGTGGTTTGCTGCCGGGGGGGCAGTTCCAGGTTTGCCATCAGGCTGTGTCCTCAGGCTCACATTCCTGGTTTCTACAGGAAGCAGCTCATCGTCCGACTTCAACCAGCTGTCATAGTACTGACTCACAAACTCGCGCGCTCTGAGCTGGACTTGGTTTGCGAGCTGAGCTGGGGCCAGGGGTGTGAGGTCTGAGCTGCCTGCCGCATCTGGCGGCATGAGGGCTGAGTCAGCAGAGACTGTGCCTTTCACCAGCTCTGCTGCCCCCACAAACTTGAAGGCAGAGCCGTCCTTTGCCTTCAGCCAGAGGGGCTGGCACTCCTGCAAAGCAGCAAGAGGAGTCCTGCCAGCAAGCAAAAGCCACAGCAGCCCCTAAAACATCTCCAGAATGTAGAAACGCGTTTTACTGTCCCCAGGCGCTTCTCAGTTTAGATTTCTAGTGTGGGAATGACGTTTCTAAATCAGATCTGACAATTCGGGATTGAGAAGAGCTGAGCAATCTACAGTCATGGTCAGAGGCAGTCCAGAGAGGCAAGTGTTGCAAGGTTCAGCCAAGCTTGCAGTGTGCAAGGTTGCCCACCTTGTAGCGGTCATCATCATCAAAGACTGAGGCAGCAGCCAGCTGAGCCTCCTCCCTTGCATTGCCTGCTGCTGCATTCACCTGCTGCCTGAACTTGGCTGGGTCTAGCCCCAAGCAGTCTGCCAGATGAGCAGCGTCTGTGCCCTCAATAGGAGCACACAGACGTGACACTACAGGGTGTACCTGCACCATGTTCATATGACACTTCATGTTCGGGATCCCATAAGTGTTTTGGCATGTTGCCAGTCTCTTCTCTGGATCTTCCTTGAAACCCAAAGTGATGTTGTTTACCTAGCAAATTGCTCTCATGACAACACTTTATGTGACACCAGCCTTACACCGTATCGACAATATGGATAAGAGGTGTGTGCCTGACTTGGAGGACAGCTATCACACATTTTGAAATGCTCATGTGCTGGGCTTTGATTCTTTGCTCCACCTGGCTTCAGGAGCACGTTGCACACCCTGGGGGCTGCACATGCCCCATCCATGTCTTTGCTCAGATGCAGACAACTTACGCTTTTGCTGCAAACAGTAGCCAAAGCCTTGCTTGTGTAGCGCAGGTGTACCTGTTGTGTGAGGTAGTACTCAGCATCGACAGCCAGATTGGAGGCTGCATTGATCTCCTCTGGGTGATGAGCACGCTCTGCCAAGCCCTTCTGATTAGCTGATACATGCCCTTCGCTGTCCTTCTCTACACAGATGATGTAGGGAACTGTCTCACCCTGCACCACCAGTCAGCTTCAGTCTGCAATGTGCTGAAAGCCAGCACAGCAAGAATGCCAGAGAACATTGTACAGAAAAGCAATTTTCTCCGCTGTTAGGCATCACAAAGGGAATGTGGCGACAGGCTTGAATGTAGCCCAAGGCAAATTGCCCTCAAGTCTTTGAATGTTGTGGAATGCCTGTGGACGTTGCACAACGGGATGAACTTTCAAGGCTGGCTAATTAATCCAGCTCTTAGGAGTACATGGCAGGGCTACAATTAAGCTTTGCTGACATTGCTTGCTTGCCTGCTAACAACACCAAGGAATAGCCATTGCTGATATCGCCTGTGACTGAAGAAAGAAAGGGATTACAAGCTTTGGCTAGCCAACAGGTCTACAAGCTTGTGGCACAGCTTCATCAGCTCTGCCTCATATCATTCCCTTGTGTCAAATTGAATGTTGGCAACCTCCAGACACACATCTATGTGCCCGCTGTTGTTTTTGCTTTATGTTGCTGCATGTCTGGGCTCAGGCAAATGCATGCTGCAGATCCTGAGCGGCCTGGTATAATACTTGGCTTCTCATCAAATTGACGCCAAAGGCATAGTCTTTTCTTTTGTTTTCTTTTGCATGGTGCAGATGCATGCACAGCAGCAGGAGGCACACCTGCATGACTCCATCTCGTTTGCCAGCAGCTCGGCGGCGCAAGGCCACCTGCACATGAGCCTGATTCCTGGCATCTGGGTAGTCCTCTGGCCTCTTAGTCAGCTGCTTAGTAATGATGTACTTGTTCATGGGCACCAGCCCAGCCTTCACCTTCTCTTGAACCTGCCAAGAAAAGAGCCACCTGTTTAGAGGTATTGCTACCCTTGGAATGGAGGCCTCATGAGTAGATGTGGGCTGCACCAAGCCAGTGTAGGAGATTGAGCAGGTGCTGTGCATGGGTACACATTCAGACAGCAGTCCAGCATCACTCAGCAGCTTTGTGAAAGTAGGTAGCTTACTGCAATGGCCTTCATGACTGCTGTGGCTGTACACTGCAGAATGGACAGTTCTGTAAAACCCTTGAAGTTACTGAATCTCACAGAGCTGTTGCACACCATCTAGTCAGCAGAGGCACATGACATCATGTCATGCACATGATATCAATGACCAGGTGGCCAGCTGCACAGTTGGTGCAGTCCTAGAAGTCCTGCATGTGTGTAGTGTTGTGAGATGTCGGCAATCCAAGCTTTGCAGGGCACCTTGTTGAGGTGGTCATGAATGGCTGTGACAACATCCTCCTTGGGCTTGGCTGACAAGATCTCCCTCAGGGCAAAGTTGCCCACGTCTTTGGACAGGGGGCACCAGTCCCGCCGCACCATGTCCAGACCCTTCTGCTCTTGCACCTGCACCCCACCTCACACTTGCGCACGCTGTGCGTCTGTCACTCCGCATGGTGAGCAGTGTGAGCACATTCAGCAGTCCAAGTGCATGATGCATTACCTGACAGTGCAGACACACAAGCAGCAGGACCTGTTGCATATGAACAGTAGTGCAGTAGACTCACTATTTCATAAAATTTGGGCATAGCTTGGTGCCTTCTGACTTACACGGCAGAACGCTTCCTGCTAAGCTTGCTTGTTGCCCAGATCAAGGTCACAGACCAAAAGTCCATGGCATGGCTATGAGTCACTAGTGCACATGAGTCATGACAGACCCACCTCTGCAGTCTGTCCATCTCTGGTGCGTTCCAGCTTGACCGCAGCGTACTTCTTCTTCTTGAGCAGCAGCATGCTTTTGAAGATGCCATCAATCTCAATCTCCAGCATGCGGTAGCGCTTGTTGACCTGGCGCTTCACCTCCCCACCCAGCTTCATTACTTCCTCTATCGCTGTGCTGTTTGTGTTGATCATGATGCTGTCAGTGTCACCATATATCACCTGCAAGCAATGATCTTGCTTCTTGGTGTAAAGAAAGCAAAACGCTTATGCTTTTCAGCAATCACAACGGAAGCCTCCTAAGGTGGCAGCTCAAAGCCATGTGTCTTGATGATGCATTTGCAGTCTTTGCAAGAACCCGGCAGCTCTGTTATGATCTGATGCAACACATGGTGCCAAAACATGTCACTGCTTCAGAATGCGTTGCACCATTTCTGTCAGCGCCAGCACTAGCTGAATGCAGCACCCAAAGCAGGGACTTGCAGGCAACAGGCAGCTTGTTCATGCATGTCCCATGGCTTGCAAGATCACAAACGCCATTCAGAGCCTGCCTGGTTCTGCTCATGATATGATGTATCTGTATTCAAAAGGTAAGAAGACTATATCAATGGGGATGTGCACGCAGACTTGCTGATGTGGCACACCACTAGGCACAGCCGGCCCTAAGATGATCAACAGTCTCACAAAAGGGGAATATCATAACATAAAAGGGGAATCTCTTATCACACAAGGGGACTCTCTTGTCACAAAAGGGGAATCTCATAACACACAAGGGGACTCTCATATCACAAAAGGGGAATCTCATAACACAAAAGGGGTGCCTCATATCACAGCATGCATGAATCACACCTCCAAGCCCACGGACTGCTCCACCATGTCCACAGTGCTCTGCAGGATCTCTCGGCCCTGGGCAGTCACCAGCTCAGCCAGTGGCTTGGCATAGAAGCGGCTGTTGGCAAAGCCCAGGCAGCCGTACATGCTGTTGGCAGTCAGCTTGAGGGCCTGCTGTCGCACGTCCAGCTGCTGCCGCCTCACTGCATCCCGTTCATTCTTCATCATGTCCTTCACCTGCACGCACATTGCTCCTGTGAGACTACTTCTATCCTAGAATATCATAAGTAAACGACCTTTCTCGCCTGATCGCCTGCGATATCTGGGCACACACATTGCTCCTGTCAGACTACTTCTGTCTTGGTTTGTCATAAGCACAAGACCTTTCTCGCCTGATAGCCTGCTAGTTCTGAGCACAAATAATGCCTTGCTGCAGCTTCAGGCTCATGCCGAGCGCCGCAGCTTGCATGTGTATATCCGATCAGGTTTGACGCACAGGCTGCAACTGCCAACTGTCACAGCTACAACCACAGCTACCAGGCTGCTACCTGATGCCAAACCACAGCTGCCAGGCTGCTACCTGATGCTAAACTATGGTACTCATGCAGAAGCAACGTCAGGCAACTGGCTTGGGTGGAGCATTGCTTCACACCTGGCGTCTCCTCTGAACCAGCTGGCGAATGACCTTGGGCAGCAGTGCTAGGTCAGCTGGTGTGCCCCCAGTGGTGGGGAGGGCTGGCAAGCTGCCATCCTGAGGCTGAGTGACGGTGGTAAAGCAGATGTTGTACTCCTGGATGATGGAAGGGTACAGGCTGTTGAAGTCCAGCAGCAGCACGAACTTGTCGTACAGCCCCTTCTTGGGCTCCAGGACCAAGCCCCCAGCAAACTGGGGGGCGCCCCGCTTCTTGCTGCCTGTGATTCAAGGTACAATGACTTAATGTTTTCAGTGATTCTGATGCATAATCCTTCAGAGGCTTTGATTCTAAGGAGCACATGTAATAGTTTATCATGCTGTTTGTGGGAGAGGAATGCGTTGCTGACCGATCAACAGAAGGCAAGTGCTCCTGTCATACTACTTTCCATTTGGCAAGTAAAACTAAACATCCTCTGCATTTAGCATTCATGTGTTGCACCTGAGCAATCAACATCTGTATTGTTGGGTCCAGCTCATTTTTAACACTTGAACTACTGTCAGGTATGGATGTCAAAGTGGCTTGTGTGAACATACCTGCCGCTGGTTTGTCTGCATGGGCTTCACCTTCATTATCTTCACCTTTGTTGGCCTTTGCCAAACGCTCCCTTTCCTGTGGTCATGTATGCACAGGCTGATCTCACATCCTCAAATTATTTCCAAGGCACGATGCTGATGAGAGTCATCGAGAATGAGGATGTGATGCTACAGTACTCTGAGCCTTCATATGCCTGCTGCATGTGCATCTGACTTTCTGGCATGTGCATCTCACCCACAGCTTCCGCACAGCTTTTTGCCACAACACACGGCAAGCTTGCAAGACAGCAAATGCAGCATGCCTGCACAAGAGCAGGTGACACATGCCGGCAACTGTTTGCAGCAACAGCAGGCTATGACCTTGATGGACAGTTTGTCTGGCAGCATGAACTTCTGGTGGTGGAACTCATGGAGCAGCAGCATCTCAATGCGCTGTGCACGCTGGCCCTGCAGAGCCTTGGACCACAGGGAGCCTGACAGGTTGCTCAGCTGGCGAGTGAGGGGCAGCACATTCAGGTAGAAGCAAAGGCCCAGTGCTAGCCAAGCATCACTCTCAGCGTGCTTCACTAGGCTCATCAGCTTGTCGCTGCTCTCATACCGCCCTGCATAATCATACAATCTCTCGTGGCATTCAGGTGTGTGCCCTTTGTGTAAGGGTGCATGTGGGCAACGTGTGGGCTGCCTCTGGTGTACAAGAGGGGCGACAGGAGCTGATGCTGAGGGTGGCCATTGTATGCAGCTGGCTGTGAAGCATGCTGTGCACAAGCTGCATCACCAGCGCTTGCGCCTTGGAGCACTGCATGACTTGTAACAGCCAGACCACTATGCAGCTGTGACAATGTTCGGCCAAACTTGCAATGTACAATATGTGGCCTGCATGAAAGCAATGACAGCTTGACACTTTCCAGCTCACGATGAGCGAGGTAGGTGCAGGACAAGTTGCTTGCCTGGTACATCTGCTGCAGCCAGGTCCTGGCGCTCCTGGTTCAGCAGGTTACGAGACAGAGTGGCGAGTGTGTAGTCCACCTCTTTCACCAACTCCCTTGCTGACAGGTATGTGTCACATAGCAGCCGACCTGTAAGCAAGGCATCAGACAATCACTGACACCTGGTGCTCTCTCGTGTGTTGCATGTGACAGGTACTGGTTGTCAGACTGGACTTGCTGCACAGGCATGTACTTGATGTTGCCTGGACGAATTGCTTGAGACAGTGTCCTTCATAAAAAGCCATGGGCAAAAAGGTAAGCATGGTTGTGTCTGTGCTGTGTGACATGGAGTGCAAGGAGATGCTGCAAGAGCTGCATAGGTACCTGCTAGCACAGTCATGACCCCTGCTCCTGCCCCACCTCCAAAGGTGTGACCCCCACCTCCTAAGGAGGGGAACTTGGACCGCTTCAGCCGCCCCACTCTGCTCCAGTTTGGGACCTGCAATGGTAATCATTACAATAGATATTCATGATAAACACAACATGAATAAATGATAATGATAAGATTTGTGACTCATGAAGCTAGCTTGCTTGTAGTACGCTGCCTCAGCCATTACCAAGTAGTACAGTGTGACTGACACAAGTATTTACTGGCGCATCAGACTCTTGTGCCGTGTCTCATAGCACTTGACAACCCTTATAAGCACAGTTTGAGTCTGCTGGCATAGGCTTCAATTGATGAAGCATCAGTGCAGAGACGCGGGTGATGCATCTTCGCACGAGTGCACGACAGATGATTTAATGCGATTGCCATACACACAAGGCTGCAGGTTGCAAATCCACTCCAAAACAACACTGAGTAAGACCTTCTGCATGCTTTACCTTGTGATGCTGAAGGCGGTGAAGCAGTATGTCCAGGTCAAAGGCAGACACATTGTGGCCAACCAACACATCTGGGTCCAGGCTGTTCAGCCGGTTCATCAGGTAGCAGAGCAGAGCACGCTCACTGGCCTGGACAGACAGCATGCTGCCGCTGTTGCGGCGTCCCAGCTCACTCTGATTGCTCTCTTTGACCGCCTGCTCGAAGCCTGCAAGTGCATGATTTGATGACACATCAAGCGGCAACTGCATGGCTGATTAACGAGTGTTCACAAGCATGATAGAAAAGTGTTGAGATTTGCCCAGAGAGCACTGGTCCCTGATGGCATCTGACAAGCTGTGAAACAACTCAGATACAGAGGCTGCTGCTGGTATCACAGAGGGGGAGAAAAGCCACAATTAGGCTCATAGCAGTCATGCAATATCACAGCCTGAAACTGAGCTGCAGTCAAAGTGGAAAACATAAAACATATATTTATCATCACATCCGAGAATCATGAGATCGTAACCCTTGTACGGAAAAAAAAAACACTTACTCTTTCCAAACAGTCTTTTATCCACAATTTAAACATGTGGGCATATCTTTGTGTTCTTTCAAATTTCTGTGTTTCTTTGAAGGGCGCTGAAGATGGCATCAAGTAAACAAGTACCTGTTGGGAACGGCTGATTGTCCAGTTTGCGCAAGACAGAGAAGTGGCGCAGGTGGCGACTGTTGTTCCAGGAAGTGCAGGGCCGGTCCACCGGAACCTGCCCAATGTACACCACACTCACCGCCATGATCTCATTCACATTGCCCTGCAAGCCCAGGCAACAGAGTTAGGCAGACTCACGAATCCACATGTACCTTTTGCACGGAGTGTCACAGTAAGATGTGCATGCTGAGCCTGGGCTAGCAAGTGAAGTGTCTTCTGTGCAGCATGTCTGATGACAATCGCTCACAGCATCATGTGCAGCAGCACGTGTAACTAATGCTACTGCGGCCTGCAGCAGGGCTGTTCCCAAACAGCCCTGCTGATTGTGCTGACATATGAGGGGCGTTGCGGCATAGGAAGAGAGAAGACACAGCACCTGAGCATCGAACCTAGTCTTGAGGTTGAGAGCTGCCACAACCAGGGGGGGTACATCTTGGGGCTGGCCATCGGCTGAGGCCATCAGCACACTCTTGGGGGTAGTCAGCTCAACTTCCAGCTTGCACCAGCTCACCTGCAAACCAGGAATGGCTTGAAGGCTGATGAGCCTTCTGAATGCTGTTTGCATCAGGGCAGATTTCTTCTGTGAAGCATCATGGCTCTGCACAAGCTGACAATTGACTAGTCAAGCACACACATGCTAACATTCCATTCATAGAGGGCTTAGCCCAATTTCAACATGCTGTCAGAGTATGTTCAAGAGCTGACAACCAGGAAGATTGGTAAGGTGTTGAAACAAGCACGTGCAGGCAGGTGCCAACCTGTGAAGGAGTGTCGATCCTGATAGGGTGTTTGAGGGACAGCCAGCATGGCATCATCACCCGCCGCTTCAGCAGCACAGTCTCCAGGGCGCTCTGGTTGCTGCCAAACACAGCCACAAAGTGCTCGCCTGCACAACCTAACACGCTTAACACAGCTTTTCAGCTCACTCAAGCATGCATGTCAAACTCCGCGTGAGTGAGGCTAGAGGGAAACACTCCATACAGTTTACAGTCTGGGTACTGCCTTGCTTGGGCAATCACCAATGAAGGTAGGGTTTAGGCACGCCTAGTAGGTACCTGGCAAGAACGGTTAGCTGGCACGCCTGTAAATTATGATTATTGTTACTATTATTATTATTGATCATTATTAATATTAATATCAATATTCTTTTCATTATCGAAGGTGTTGAGGGTCACCTGAGAGGCCCAGGGGCAGCTGGGGCATGCCGGCGGGGTAGGTGACCTTGAGGACCCACTGAATGGCATGGTCTACCCCTGCCTGCTCAAAAGCGTAGTTGCGTCTGACAGGTCGGATCTTGAACTGGGTGATGCCGTAGTGCTGCAGCATAGCTCTCATTTCTGCTTTCACCTCAGATGTCAGCTCCTGTAGACACACAGCAGCTTGTAGACCAGGACACAGGGCTTGGTCTAAATTCGATGCTTCTCTTACTTGCCCTGACGACGCACCAATTGCAGAAATGACATGAACAATTGCTAGCATTGTGCCAAGATGGATATGCACCGCATATGAAAGTTTGAGAACATCCAAAGGACATGCACATCCAACTGGGTTTCTGGTCAGAGGGTTCACTTCCTCTGGTGCTATACAGCGTCCAAACAGGATCTGCAAATTGCCAGCCACAGTTGCACAGAAGCAATGCTGCATGCAGTGCAATGTCAACTTACATGCAGCTTCTTCATCAGCTGGCCTTTCATGCTGGGATCTGCATCAGCCTCTTCCTCCAGGCTCTTCAGGTCCTCATCCTCAAAAGTGCCAGCTGTTGGCACTACAAACAGATTGCGCTGAGTGCCCTTCACAATGGCACAAGCTGAGACCTGGCTACCTTGATGCTCTACCTGTGCATTGCATTGACACACCTTTCAGGTTTTGGACAGAGCTGCTGCTCAGGGTCATGCACAAACATTGAGCTCACTCTTGGCAGAATACATGATACCAACATGATGGCTCCATGCACTGGAATAGTTTGCAGAATTTTTAGTGGGTTTCACGCCAGCGGCTGTGATAGGCTGTCTGTATACCTTGTGCGACAAATGCCACTGTCGCATGTGGACTGCAGATGCTGTGAGGCTGCATCAAGCTGGCTGCTTCATGAGCATGGCTGCAGCTTGCAGTTATCTATTGTGCAGCAACGTCAGACGCTGGCAGGCAGTCAGTTTGCTCACTGCAACAAGGGCTAAGTAAACATGAGATGAGAGTGGTGACCTTGCCAAACAGATAGACCAGGCCAGGTGTGGAGGCTTCCTCATGAGCATCCAGCAAGAAGAAGGGCAGCTGCCCTTGGCTGTCCAAAGGAAGGCTGCCATCGTCCTTCCAAGCTGTCTCTGGTTGTGCCTCACTGCCATCCTCATCTGCATATGGACACTCTACATGCTCCCACTGCACTGTAGCCATGCTACATGCACATGTGAGTGGAAACAGTGAGCATGCAAGGTTCTGGGTTTGCTGTAACATGTATGCGCATGTCAGATCAGGCATCTCATTCATGAATGCTGTCTCACACTCAGGCTGCTGAGTGCAGGCTCAGCAGGGAGATGTAGACCAATTACAAGTTTCAGTGGCGCACTTCTGAGCTTGGCAGTGTGCACAGAAGCGACGACTGCCCACTGGCAGCACATGCAGAGGCGCAGTGAAAGTATTCAAGCAATGCCTTGTACCTTCTTGGTCATCGTAGATGTCTTGCCAGCCTGATGCTGGGGCAGCAGTGGCAGGGGTCTTGGGGTCATTAAACAGGGGTGGTGGGGTCTTCCATGGTGTCTTGCTGGGTGGCTTCGTCTGTGCAACTTCTGCAGCTGTGGGTGTCACTCCATCTTGCTGTTGCTGCTGCTGCTGCTGGCGCTGGAGCTGCAGTATCACAGAGACCAGGTTGTCATACAGCTGCTGAATTGACTGCAGATGAGAACATTGCACAGGCAATGCATGCCAATGCTTACATCACCACATGACCAGATGCTGATGTCTAGCATGTGGCCAGAATGATGATGCTATCAGGCTGTGTTGAATATAGGGCTGGCGCTATATCAGATGCAGCTATGCAGGAGAGATGCACAGTTCTGAACTGCTGTTCAAGAGGACTGGAGCAGCGTGTTGCAACCTCATCACACCCCAACTGTTGTCCCTGCCAGAGGCAAGAAAATTCAAAGGACTCAAGACAGGGTTGTGCCAGTGAATATATGGCAAGTACCAGCAGGTCGTGTTGGCATACCAGAGTTGAAGCCAGCGCCTTTGGGGTGCCTTGGGCTCCGACCAGATCAACTCTCACCCCAGCAGGATTTACAGAAGGTAACACCTTGTCCTGTTGCATTGGCTCAGGATGTTGCTGCTCTTCTTCAGCCATGTCATGGTCTTGGGCAGGCATGGCCTCAGCAGGACCTTCATACATTGCATCCATTTCATCCACTGCTTCGTCATTTTGCTGCTCAGCTGCGTCATGGGTATCGCCTGCATAGCAGAGCTCGTCTAGGATTCTTGCTCAAAATTTATGTTTGGGCTAGTGATGCCCAGCAGCAAGTTAATGCAGGTCTGCAGAGGATTGGCATTCAACGGATGGATGATTGGCAGCAACAAACTACCTTTCAGCTTGCTTTTCAAATGCCCTTGAGGATGTGTGTTCAGGCAGGAATGATGATGAAAGGCCTGGTATCTCTTGAGCAATGACCAGTGAGAATGTATGTCACAATAGTGCACCTGACATGAATGCAGCCGCAGTATCAAGGGCTCAACTACTAGCTTGCAGATTGATGCATCTCAACAATGAATGCTTTCTCACCTGGGTCTGCGGGGCATCATACTCATGGGTCTTTGGCTCTGAGTTCATGAGTGCAAAGTTTGTGGCAGCCCGTGCATGAGATCGACCAAGCATTGAACTCTTGACACCAGGTCTGGCTTTAGCTGGAGCCATCTTTGGCCTGTCATGGCGCAAGTTTATTGTCAAAATGGCGTACATCATGTACTGTTGCACAAAGCATTGATTGCGGTCACCGCCCTGAGCAATCATGATTTCATTGTCATTCAAGACAGGGCAGGCTTGGGAGATAAGGTGTTGTGGACAACACCTGATGAGTCTGTCATGTCACGCAGTGCATGCATGGCCGCATTGTACTCTCCAGCATACTTGCTGCTGTTGACGTGCTTTGAGGGCATGGGGCACGACAATCGATAAGACAGAGTGATGCTTTACCTTGCTGCAGTCATGGCCCTGGCTGGTATGGCACCCACAGCTGAGCTGCTTGGTTGCTTTGACCTGCACAAACACTGCAGATGTGGCAGAGTGCAACAGCATTATGCTTGAGAGTAGTGAATGCCTTTGCTGCAGCCTTTGAGCTGTTACATAGCAATGAGCTTGATGGGCATCAACACTCTGGAGATGAAGAAGAAGGAAGCCGCAATGGAAGACAGAATCTGCAAGGGCAGCACTGGGATGTATGCGTCCTGAGGGCAGCATTACCCAGTATCACCCCCGATGCTGCCAAGGATGTCACTCAAGAGGTCTTCGCTGGACTGATCTGTGGCAGTGCTGCGCTGCACGGTCCTGACAGGTGCCCTTTTGAACATGCCTTGCATACGCTGACGAGCCTTTGGATCTGGTTCTGCACTTTTTCTTTTGCTGCCTCTCTGGTCTGCACAATGCACAGCATGTGCACCCGATGAAACAGCCATGCTCACTGCTGATAGCAAGCAGTGTCCAAGTATAGTATGCTCAAGCCTGACGTCCCATGCACTGTGAATACCTGCAGTACTACTGTCTTCTCTTTTCTTGCTAGTGGCATTTCCATCAGCTTCCTTGGGTGACTTCTCATCTGCTCGTCCCCAGTCCTCCTCCTCACCAATATCAGCGTAACCCATGCCATCATCATCAACTATGAAGTCACCTGCAGACGTCAACAGTCTTGGTAAGTTGCTTGAAGCGCCCCTGAGCTATTTCGCTTGCTGGGCATCTGACCTGCCTCCTCTCTTCTATCTTGCACAAGCTTGGCGTAGTCTTGTTCCTGCACCTCGTCATACACAGCGTCCTCTTCTTTGAGCTCAAAGTTGTGGACACGCTTGGCGCCTGTACGCCTCAGCTCTGCAAGCTGTGCAAGGCTCGTTTTGGCTTTTGAGGCGGGCTTAGCCGGACGTCTGGCTCTGGTATCTGACATGCTAGATCAACTTGATCTCAGACGCTAGTGAGTGCAGATACTTATCTTGACAGCCAACTGTGATGTGCTTATGCAGTTGTGTGTCGCATTGGCAAAGTGTCGGACTGGACCGTTGACGTGAGGCCGCTGTCCGTGCAGAACTCATCATGGCACACCTGCTCATCCTGGTTTACAGGAATTTTACGACTTACCCACCACCAGACAGACGCAGGCCATTCGAAAGCATGATTCAGTAGCATTACAAAGACACAGGTCATGTTCAAGGCAGTCTGAACGAGTACAAGCAGTCAAGAAGCTGTTTTCTAGTCACATCCTGCAAACCCCAAACAAGAAAATAGCTGGATCTCTGATCTCCCATGAGGGTACCCAACAAATCAAACAAATGATGTACAACCGAATGAAACATATCTATCGTCAAAATTGTTTCGCTGAATTTCAGTTCCCTGCTTTCAGTTTACCACTCAAATGCCTTCTTCTTCGATGATGACTGGCCTCCTCGGTCAACCTTGCTGTCAAAATCTGACTGCCTTTCAAGCTCTGCTAACCGCTTATCAAAACTCTCACCGTCAAGGTCAAGATTCTGATCTGCAAAATCCCTGTTTGAGCTGTACACAATGTCCTTGTCAGAGATTACGGTGCGCTGGGCCTGCTTAGCTGCACTTTGCAGCTTGGCGCGCAGTTTCCCATCGGGCCGCTGCAGGACTGTGGCTATGTCTTTACGGGCTTCGTTTCGCTGCTGGATGTTGCGATTTCTGCCTTGGTTGATGATCCACCTGATCAAGGGGATGGCAAAGAAGGCAGCTGCATACACCTGCAGTACAACCACATGCTGTCACCACAAACAAGAGCTGAGCAGGACATAAGCCAAGTGGGGTATTGCAGCTATACATGGAACTTCTGAATTAATGCTTGCCACATCATAGCATGTCGCCACAACATTGCATTGATGCCAAAAAAAGTGCTCAGCGACTGTATGACAATGCATGGTCATGGAACAAAGGACAGTTCCAAAATGTTCTATTGCATATAGACCAGCTGCCTACAGGCAGAAACACACCATAGCAGCAGTATTTGATAGTGAAACAGCGGCTTCAGACACAGCTTATCATGGCAGACACAGTGCTGTTGTGGGCCTCTGCTTACCTGCAAGGCTGGAAAGGAACTGAGCACAAAGGACAGTGAACTTTGGGCGAGGGAGTAGCGGGTCTGGGGGTCTGCCAGCAGCCCCCCAAGCACCACTACCCCTACCAGGTTAGCCAGCCCCAGGGCAATAGCCCCTGTCTTCTGACCTCCTGTGGCCTCTGTCAGCTTCCATTCTTCTTCCAACGCAAACCGCTCTGAAGGCGTGGGAGCAACCTACACACAAAGAGACTATTGTTAGTGCATGCCTTGAGCATGCATGGCAAGTGTCACGCGCTGGGTGTCATACTGCAGAAGACAATGCTCTTAAGGCTGCACCACTTGTCAAAAGCAAACCATGCGCAAATCACGCTTTTGCAGCTTGTAGCTTGCCATGCAACATGGCACGTTGATGCTGTTGAAGACAGTTATCTTGGGTGACGCTGTAATCAGTGTGTACTAGCAGCGTGAGGACAGACGCTAACCTGCCGCCTGCCGGTCTTCTGAAGGCTGGGAAACCTGTATATGAGGTTGTTGTCCTTGTCCACTTCAGGACTGCCCCCAAACCTGACCAAAGCTGGAACAACGTAGCTCTCGTCTACCACAATGCTTTCTGGGTCCTTGCCAGCTGGAGGCACGTCAAGGTAGGGGGCAAGCTCCTCTGCTGTTACCACACCTCCTTTATGCTGGATGTAGTTACCAATCTGCAGCAAAACCATTCATGTTCTCAAGAGGCTCTGATTGACTTAGTGCTTGCTGAATGATCATTGCCAAGTTGATGACCGGAGTGCTGGGTATAGCATGTTGCTTGGCACTCAATGTCTGGCAGCTCTCACAACAGAAGCATGCATTGTGTATTGTGCCATGTTTGCTTGCAGCTTTGCAGACTCAAACTGCATCATTGCATGTCATTCCAGGTGTCCAAAAGGTATGCCTCATGCTGGAGATGCAGCTTGCACTACACAAAAACACAGACCATACACAGTGTTGACTTTGTGCTGTGATTGCCTAGCATGCAAGGCTACTCACCAGACGCCATCTGCGATCTTCATAGCTTTCATTGGGGTTGCCATCTCCAAACACAAAAGAGAAGATGGCCTCCAGGAAGTTCATGCCCTGACCAGTCTCCTGCCGCATGCGCCTTCGCCTCATGTAGTATGGGTCCAGATACCAAAACACGTCTGTCGGGCTGAACCAGATTCTGGGACCAGCATTGGCATAGGCATATCCATTGTTGTTGCCACGCCTGCAAGCAACGCATGCTTTGGAACAACAAGGTCCAACAAGGTTGATTGCAGACCACATTGCCCAGCAGACACAATCAATGCTTGAGAGCACGATTTGTTTCTTGCTTTGCTTCTGCACAGCAGTTCAAAAGCCAACATACACATGCTCAGTGAATACAATGTCAGGCCAGAAAATTGTGTGGTGGCAGACTGACCTTCGGTCATCGTCCTTGCCAGAGCTGGATAGAATGGCAACAATGGTAACCCACACCAGAACCACAGAGGTGATGAGGGCTGTGCCAAACGTCACCCTGACCAGGTACGCAGAGGCATCACGTAGTTTTTGAAAGAAGGGCTCTGCTCTCAGCAGCCAGGACTTGCCAGCTATGATTTGCTTGAAGTTGCTTGGCAAAACATACAGGACATCCCCTGAGTCTGAAACCTGCAGACAAGGACAGATTATGCCTGTCAGCTGCACGGACAGCATGATCTGCAGCATTGCAGACATGCTTGTCATGACTGAGACGCTGGGTGCTTTGTCACTTTGGCTGGTCAGGCAGCAGCTAGCCAAGCTAGCAAAAGTAGGAAAACGTGCGCAGTGTCAACAGCCACTGGCCCACAGCAGCAAGGCAAAGCATGCAACATGGTGACAGCTGTTGAATCACGCACTGAATCATTGCTGTCCAACAAGGACTCACCTCCAGAGTGCCAGAGGCATCAGCTGCAAGCGCATTCAATGCTTCTTCTGCCTCGCTGATCTTGACGCCTGCCCTGGCAGAGACATCACCAACTGTGACACGCCCTCCCAGGCTCTCTACAGCATCTTGCACAGAATTTCGGACTGATTGCTGCAGCTTGAGACTCTCCAACTGAGGCCGCTGCAGTAGGAGACGACATTAGAATCTTGCATGAGATACGCGCATATATACAACACACTACATGCAATGACGCTACATAGGCGCATGCATAGAGTATTGAGCAGGCACAAGCATCCCCTTCTGCAGTCAACAGGCCTGTCCCTCTGCAGACCAGATGAGCCAGAGCATCGCTGTGGTGGTGCCTACCTGAGACTTTGGTAGTTCCAGTCCATCCTCACTCTTTGCTTGAGCCATGCAGCATTGCTGTGCTTGTCGGAATGTGGGCGTTAGAGCAGGATGTTTGCTCAGAGACACTGACTGACTGCTTCCCAGCTTGATATATTTGTGTTGCTGCAAAGGTCGTCCAATGGAGCAGACGCGTGCATGTCTGATGGGTCTTGCAGAGTCATAACGCTGGATTGCCGTTGGACAGCCCACATGCTGCTGTGCAAGAAGTTTCATATTTTGCACCCTCAAAGGGTTGACTTTTGTGTAGTTTCAAGATCAGCAGCAAGAGCAGCTTGCAAGCGAGAATTCACTGATGGTCACAGGCTTTGCTCGTGACCAAGGATTTGCAAAGATTCAAAATCAGTACGTGGCTCTCCTGCACACAAGGCTGACGGGTGATCGAACTGCCTTGTAGAAACTGCGAGGTACGAGTGAAGAGAGATCGATCGCTGAAGGCGTTTCTGATCTGCAGCTGAGCTGCAGTGTAAACGAGGCTTACGATTTACCGGGCCTAAGCGAGTAACAGCAAAGCTTGATGACTGGTCAACTCACGGCAGATTCACAAGGCTCCAGTGGCTTCCCATGTCCTTGTGCACTCCTCTTCTTCGCGATGACAATTATTATGCTGTCTCTGCTCCAAATTTTCCGGCCTGATGAGATCACAGCTGCGACATCACACGTGAGTATGATTGTTTTCGCTATTTCGCTCTCGGGCGACTTTTTAGTCGTTTTCCGGCCTGATGAGATCACAGCTGCTGTACGTCGTTTCCTTTAGCCTTGCGTTGCACAACCACACACTAAATCACGATGCCATGTCATGATGATGCGCGATCACAATGATGCCGTGCTTGCATGAAAACGGTGCTTGTGGATTAGGTCATGACTCAGCCCTCATTGGCAGGCTGTCTGATTGGAAGTACTGTTCACATATTCACACGACGAAGTGTGCTGCAAATGTGAAGGGTAGCAATCCATTGGGCTGCAGCTTTTGAAAACAGCTGAGCATGCTGCATGTCATCATTGATGTCCATCACGTGCACGGTGTGGTTCACATCGCACTCCAGCTGGCAACTTAAGCCGCAAAAGCTACAGGCTGAAGTTCATTACATGACAAGTGCCTATCCAAATCAAGCTGGCAGAGGCAAAAGTAGAATTGGGCCCATGAATAAGGCATGGCAAGGTCAAGAGCATTTGCACAGTACTCAGAGCTGGCACCTGCTTTCAGCACCTACAGACGTATGGGGAATGAGGACCCAGATACAGACATCATGCCAGGTACAGATACAATGCACCAGGCATGAGACAGGCGTGTGAGGCAAGTTAATTGCACTGCTGCATGCACCAAAAATGTTTAGGCCTGTATTGTTCCCAGCCTGACAGTCCTTTATACCTTGCAATGATGACATGACTCTCTAGCCAAGCAAGATGGCACAGCAAACGTGTGTTCTAGCAAACCTACTGGAAGGTCGAACACTGCAGTGCCAACGAGTTGTACGCAGTCCGTCATGAATCATCTGCCAGGTGGCTGCGCTGCCTTGCAGCAGACACTGAATGATAGCTTGGTCTCACAAAACAGTTGTATTGGCCCTTCACATGGTAGCAGGCTACTGACAGTGGTCTGAGGGCAGCTGTTGGGGGTGGGAAGAGCAGGATGACAGCATCACGGGGTGTCGAGTGCAAACGTCAGATTGTCAAGGGCGTTTTTGTTTCCTCGGCACGCCTTTGTTCCGCTTTGCGAATGACCAGTGTGCATTGTTGTTGCGCAAGAGCGCAGAGATGCGCGTCACGTTGACCAAAAGTCTGAAGTTCAGACTCTGAACGATGAAAGCCAAAATTGCGAGAGGAATTGCCAGATTCCTCAGTTTGCCTTGCAACTTTTGTCAAGCGTCAAGTTGGTCAAAACTTGTACCCGTTGAGCAGTAGCTGCGAGTCTGGGCAACAGACCGCAACATGAACAAATTTGCACCCGTTGAGCAATAGCTGCGAGTCTAGGCAACAGACCGCACCATGAACACGAGTGTTACAATGTTTAGTGGTATAGTCTGCGCGGCCGGTCGCACCGTCCGGACTG
>JAABUK010004701.1_pt1 | contig 21950 bp, 17 predicted proteins | sample 5559141 | NCBI WGS metagenome assembly JAABUK01 (sample SAMN10711869, study PRJNA513367) | rock metagenome | isolation source: Antarctica rocks | place: Antarctica: Victoria Land, Pudding Butte nord | collected 2016-01-03
AGGGAAGGCCGCGCACGCCGAGCGCACGCCAGCCACAAGGGTGTCTAGAAGCTCCATCCAGGACGTGGACCACACCGCCAGAGACAACGAAACCCACAACCGTCAGCAGCCACTTAGAATCGCTGGAACCGCAAGCAATCCTCGTCCCTGGCGGAGTCCTGCCGGGCCTGTTATGAAAATCTGGAACATCCCTGGAACACGCCCGGCGCAGCCCGCGCGGCGCCGCCACCCGATCCGCGAGGCCGCCCTGCCGCCTGACGCCCCGCCCCGCTGGCCTCGCCTACGCCGGCGCTGGCCCGTGCGCGCCTACCTCATGCTGATCGTGTTCGTGCTGGTGCTGCCGGGCCTGGTGTTCTGCGCCGGGCTGATGCTGCGCCTGTCCGCCTCCGAACGCGCCCGCAGCCAGCAGGAGGCCGAGGCGGCGGCCGTTCGCACCGCCGACGCCCTGGACCGGGAGGTGACGAACATACGCGCCGCGCTGCGCGTGCTCGCGACCTCACCGGCGCTGGCGCGGCGCGACCTGCCGGCCTTCGACATGCAGGCGCGGGCCGTCGCCGGCACGATGAAGATGAACATCGTCCTGAACGACGCCGAGGGCCAGCAGCACGTCAACACCCGCAGCCCGCCCGGCGCCGCGCTGCCGCGCGCCAACGTGATGGAGGCCCTGCGCGAGGTGGTGGCCACCGGCCGGCCCATGCTGTCCGACCTGTTCCAGGGCGCCGTCTCGGGCGAGCTTGCGGTGGCGGTGCTGATGCCGGTGCCGGAGCGCGCGCCGCCGACCTGGGTGCTGTCCACCAGCATGCAGCCGGAGAGCCTCGCCCGGCTGCTGCAGGCGCAGGCGCTGCCGCCGGGCTGGATCGTGGCGATCATTGACGGGCACGACCGGATCGTCGCGCGGTCCGTGGACAGCGCCAAGCAAGCCGGCCGGCGCGCATCGGACGACCTGGTCCTCCATGCCACCGGGGCGCACGGCGCCTGGACCGGCACGGCCGTGGACGGCACGCCGGTGCTGGCGGCCTATGCCCGCGCCGGCGGCACCGGCTGGCGCGTGGCGGTGGGCGTGCCGCTGGCCATCGTGCGGGCGTCGTTCCGCGCCACGTTCGCCACCCTCATCGCCGCCGGGGCAGGGACCCTGGCGCTGTCGCTGTTGCTGGCGTGGCACCTGGGCCGGCGCATCTCGGCGCCGCTGCAGGGCCTGGCGCTGGCCGGGCGGCACATCGGCCAGGACGGGGCGCCGTCCCTGTCCCCCACCGGCATCGCCGAGGTGGACGCCCTGGCCTCCATCCTGGCCGCCACGTCGTCCGACCTGCTGGCCCGCGCCAACGCCCTGGCGGCCGAGCGGGCGCGGCTGGCCGCGATCATCGAGACCGTGCCGGTCGGCCTGGTGATCGCGGCGGAGGACGGGAGCATCGTGTCGGGCAACGCGCAGGCCGGGCGCCTGCTCCATCAGCCCGTCCTGATGGGCGGTCCCGGCCAGGACGGCAACTGGGTGGCCTTCCATGCCGACGGGCGCCCGGTGCAGGCGTCCGAGCACCCCCTGGCCCGGGTGCTGCGCGGCGAGGACCGGGCGGAGCTGACCTGCCACTACCAGCGCGGCGACGGGTCGCGGGTCTGGATCAGCCTGGTCGCGGCGCCGATCCGTCCCGCCGGGGATGCAGTGGCCGGCGGCGTGGTCGCGATCCTGGACATAGACTGAGGTCGTGCGCGCGCGGGAGGTCAAGGCGCAGTTCGCGGCGGCCCTGCAGGACCAGGTCGCCGAGCGCACCGCGGCGCTGCGGCAGGCGAACCAGCGCCTGCGCGACGAGATGTCCGGCCGCGCCGCGGCGGAGGGGCAGTTGCGCCAGGCGCAGAAAATGGAGGCGGTCGGCCGGCTGACGGGCGGCATCGCGCACGACTTCAACAACCTGCTGACCATCGTGGTCGGCAGCCTGGACCTGCTGGGCCGCCGCCTGGACGACCCCAGGCACCGCCGGCTCGTGGACAACGCAATGGAGGGCGCGACCCGGGCGGCCACGCTCACGGCCCGGCTGCTCGCCTTCTCCCGCCAGCAGCCGCCGCAGCCGCAGGCGCTGGACGTGAACCGCCTGGTGCATGGCATGGAGGAGCTGCTGCACCGCACCCTGGGCGAGACCATCCAGGTCCGGACCGTGCTGGCGCCCGAAGCCTGGCCGGTCCATGCCGACCCCAACCAGTTGGAGAACGCGCTGCTGAACCTGGCGGTGAACGCGCGGGACGCGATGGCGCAGGGCGGCGGCCCCCGCACCGGCGGGCGCTTGACGATCACCACAGCCAACCGCGTGCTGGCGCCCGGCGACCTGCCGCCCGACACCCTGCCCCCCAACACCCTGCCCCCCGACACCCTACCCCCTGATGCATCGCCAGGCGAGTACGTGGAGATCGCGGTGGCCGACACCGGCTGCGGCATGGCGCCGGAGGTCGTGGCGCAGGTGTTCGAGCCGTTCTACACCACGAAGCCGCCGGGCCAGGGCACTGGGCTGGGGCTGTCCCAGGTGCATGGCTTCATCAAGCAATCCGGCGGCAGCATCGCCATAGACACGGTGGCGGAGCCGGGACCGGACCGGGGCACGACCATGCGCGTCCTGCTGCCGCGCCACCACGCTGCGGCCGTCGTCCCCGTCCCGCGTGGCACGGCGCCGCCTCCCCGGGCCGCGGGCGAGACCGTTCTGGTCATCGAGGACGAACCCGGCGTGCGCCGCTTCACGACGGAGGCGCTGCGCGACCTCGGCTATGCCGTCGTGGAGGGCGGCACGGCCGCGGAGGGGATGCTGCTACTGCAGGCGCACCCGGAAGTCGCGCTGCTGTTCACCGACCTGGTGCTGCCGGACGAGAGCGGGCGAGTGCTTGCGTCCCGCGCCCGGCGGCATCATCCGGGGCTGCGAGTGCTGTTCACCACCGGCTATGCCCGGGAGGAGGCCGGGGCGGGCGCGTCCGGCCGGGACGAGACGCTGCCGAGCCTGGACTTGCTCGCCAAGCCGTTCACGGTGGCGGCGCTGGGGGAGAAGGTGCGGATGGTGCTGGACCGGGGATAGGCCGCTGCTCCCTCTCCCTGCGGGAGAGGGTTGGGGTGAGGGGGTCTTGGCTGCGGAGCGGGGAACTCCGGTGCCTACGGAACAAAGCCCTGCACGGGTCAGGGACAGCGCCCCAACACCCCCTCACCCCGGCCCTCTCCCGGAGGAAGAGGGAGCAGGAGCAGGGGCGTCACCGCCCGCGCTTGCGGCCCTTCTTTACCTTGTCCGGGTCCCAGCCGCCGCCGCCGGGTCCCAGCGGTTCCGGCGTCGTGTCCTTCTTGCGCGCGCCGAAGGCGGCGCTGCTGGCCGGCGGCGCGGGCAGGCCGAGGTCCAGCGCCTCCAGCCGGCGTATCTCGTCGCGCAGCCGGGCCGCGGTCTCGAACTCCAGGTCGGCGGCGGCGGCGCGCATCCGCTTCTCCATCTCGGCAACCGCCGATTTCAGGTCCTTGCCGACGAAGTCCGTCAGCCCGGTGTCCTTCACCGGGGCGACGGTGACGTAGTCATGCTCGAACACCGATTGCAGCGCCTCGCCGATGTTGCTGCGGACGCTGGTGGGGGTGATGCCGTTGGCCTCGTTCCAGGCGTTCTGCTTGGTGCGCCGCCGGTCCGTCTCCTCGATGGCGGCGCGCAGGCTGCGCGTCATCACGTCGGCATACAGGATCACCCGGCCGTCCACGTTGCGCGCCGCGCGTCCGATGGTCTGCACCAGGGCCGTCTGGCTGCGGAGGAACCCCTCCTTGTCCGCATCCAGGATCGCCACCAGCGCGCATTCCGGGATGTCCAGCCCCTCGCGCAGCAGGTTGATCCCCACCAGCACGTCGAACACGCCCAGCCGCAGGTCGCGGATGATCTCGATGCGCTCCAGGGTGTCCACGTCGGAGTGCAGGTAGCGGACCTTGACGCCGTTCTCGGTCATGTACTCCGTCAGGTCCTCCGCCATGCGCTTGGTAAGGGTCGTGACCAGGATGCGCCCGCCGCGGCCGATGACGATGCGGGACTCGGCCAGCAGGTCGTCCACCTGGCGCTCGACGGGGCGGACCTCCGTCACCGGGTCAATCAGGCCGGTGGGACGTATGACCTGCTCGGCGAAGGCGCCGCCGGTGCGCTCCATCTCCCAGGCGCCCGGTGTCGCGCTCACGAACACCGTCTGCGGGCGGAAGCTGTCCCACTCCTCGAAGCGCAACGGGCGGTTGTCCAGGCAGGACGGCAGGCGGAAGCCGAACTCCGACAGGGTGCCCTTGCGGGCGGCGTCCCCGCGGGCCATGCCGCCGATCTGCGGCACGGTGACGTGACTTTCGTCCACGATCAGCAGCGCGTTCTCCGGCAGGTACTCGAACAGCGTCGGCGGCGGCTCGCCTTCCTTGCGGCCCGACAGGTAGCGCGAATAGTTCTCGATGCTTTTGCAGGAGCCTGTGGTCTCCATCATCTCGATGTCAAAGGTGCAGCGCTGCTGGATGCGCTCGGCTTCGAGCAGCCGTCCGTTGGCGGTGAACTCGTCAATCCGGTCCTTCAGCTCGATCTTGATGTCCTTGATCGCCTGCTGCAGCGTCGGGCGCGGCGTGACGTAGTGGCTGTTGGCATAGATGTGGAACTCCTCCGCCGTGGCGATCACGTCGCCGGTCAGCGGATCGAACTCCCGCAGCGTGTCGATCTCGTCGCCGAACAGCGACACGCGCCAGGCGCGGTCCTCCAGGTGGCTGGGCCACACGTCCACGGTCTCGCCGCGCAGCCGGAAGGTGCCGCGCTGGAAGGCGGTGTCGTTGCGGCGGTACTGCAGCTCCACCAGGGCGCTGGCCAGGGTGTCGCGGTCTATGCGCCCGCCGGATTCCAGCTTGATGACCATGCGGCCATAGGTCTCGACCGAGCCGATGCCGTAGATGCAAGACACCGAGGCCACGATCACCACGTCGTTGCGCTCCAGCAGCGCCTGGGTGGCGCTGTGCCGCATCCGGTCGATGGCCTCGTTGATCTGGCTGTCCTTTTCTATGTAGGTGTCGGTGCGGGGAACATAGGCTTCGGGCTGGTAGTAGTCGTAGTAGGATACGAAGTACTCGACCGCGTTGTCCGGGAAGAAGCCCTTCATCTCGGCGTAGAGCTGCGCCGCGAGCGTCTTGTTGGGTGCCAGCACGAGGGCCGGGCGCTGCGCCGCCTCGATCACCTTGGCGATGCTGAACGTCTTGCCCGACCCGGTGACGCCCAGCAGCACCTGGTCCCGCTCGCCGGCCATCAGCCCGCCGGTCAGGTCCCGGATGGCGGTCGGCTGGTCCCCGGCGGGCTGGTAATCGGACACCACGCGCAACGGCTTCCCGCCGGTCTTGGGGGCCTGCTTCTTCGGCTCGAAGGTGACGGGCGGGGCGTCGGCGAGCTTGCGGGCGAGTGTTGATGACATGATCGTCAGGTGGCGATTGCCGGGGTGTCCGTCGAGGGGGCGTCCGTCAGGAGAACGTCAGTCGGGGGAACGTTAGTCAGGGGAACGTCAGTCGGAGGGGCGGTGCCGCGCACCTGCCGCGCCAGGCGCTCGATCCGCGCATCGGGGATGCCCAGCCCGCGCAGGCCCTCGGCGGTGCGGAACAGGTAGTCGGCTGCGCTGCCCAGCGCGCCGCTCGCCGTAGCCAGGCAGCGCACCACCTCGGCCTCCGCCAGCGCACCGGCGTAGTTCTCGCCGCCGCGGTGTATGGTGAAGGCGATGGCGTGGCCGAACGGCACGCCGTCCGCGCCGCGCACCCGCACCCAGCGCGGCTGGTAGCTGCCGGACAGCATCTCCCGCCGCCACAGCAACGCAAGCTCCTCCTCGACCAGCGGCTCCGGCACGCGGAAGGCGGCGCCGGTGCAGGCGCCGCCGCGGTCCAGGCCCAGCACCAGGCCGGGATTGTCCGGCGTGCCGCGCCCGGCGCGCGTCAGCAGGCAGAAGGAACGGTGCCAGCCATGCACGCGGGCCAGGCGCCGCTCGTCGTAGTGCAGCGCCGGGTTCCAGATGAGCGATCCGTAGGCGAACAGCCAAACGCTCCCGCCATGCTCCGGACGCCGGGCGAGGGTGGCGGCCAGGGACGCCGCCCGCTCCTCGTCCGTCAGCAGCCGCAGGCCCGGCGCGCTGGCCGCCATCATGCGGCGCAGCGCGTCGTCCTGCAGGGATGCGCGGGTGATGACGTGGGTGTCGGTCATGCGGCTGCCTCTTTCCGCACGACCTTATGCAACTACCGGTCCAGCGGCGGCAACTACCGGTCCAGCGGCGGCAACTACCGGTCCAGCGGCGACCCGGCGTAGCGCGCCAGCAGGTCCGCCGGTCCGTCGTACAGCGCGACGCACCCGCCGCCGCGCAGGTCGTCCGCCGCGAACCCGCCGCACAGCACGCCCACGGCCGTCATGCCCGCCTTGACCGCCGCGATGGCGTCATAGGGCGTGTCCCCGACGGCAACGGCCCCGTCCGGCCCAGCGCCCAGCTTGTCCAGCGCGGCCTGGAAGATGTCGGGGTGCGGCTTGGACCGTTCTGCGTCCTCGGACGTCGTCTGCACCAGGTCCAGGCCGTCTATGCCGCACAGCTTGCGGTGGTGCGCCACCTCGTCACCGTTGCCGGACGATCCCAGCGCGAGGCGGTGGCCCCGGGCGATTAGGTGGTCGAACAGCTCGCGCACGCCGGGGAAGGGGCGTACCTGATCGAGGTACTCCGCCTTGAACAGCTTGCCCCGCCGCTCCTCGATCTCCTCGCCCTTCGCCTCGATCTCGCCGGCGGACAGGAACGCCTTCATCAGCTCGTCCCCGCCCTTGCCGATCTGGGCGCGCACGTCGGCGAACGGCACCTCATGCCCGAACTCCGCCAGCACGCGGCGCCAGGACTCCGCGTGCAGGTCCACGGAATCCACCAGGGTCCCATCAACGTCGAAGATGATGGCTATCGGCATGGGCGCGGCCTCCTGTGAAGGGGGCGTCAACGCGCCAGCGCCGCCGTCGGCTGCACCTCCGGCGCCGTCGCCCGCCAGATCCACCAGGCGGCGCCCAGGCCCACCACGGCGTTCGCCACGCATACCCCCAGGAACACCCCCGGCGCCCCGAACAGCCGCCCGCCCAGCCAGGCCACCGGCACGTTCACCAGCATGGTCCGGGCGACCGAGATCAGCACCGCGGCGCCGGGCCGGTTCAGCCCGTTGAAGGCTGAGTTCACGACCGCGATGATCCCCGCCATCCCGTAGCTGATGGGCACGATGGCCAGGTAGGCCGCCGTCGCCGACGCAACCTCCGGGTCGGCGCTGAACCGCCCGGCGATCCAGGGACCCGCGAACCACAGCGCCGCCGCCAGCAGCACGCCCAGCCCCAGGCAGAAGCCGAAGCTGGCCCGCACCGCCGTCCGCACCCGGTCCAGCCGCCCCGCCCCGGCGTTCTGCCCGGCGAACGGGTTCATCACCGCCGACAGCGCAAAGAACGCCACCATGGACAGGCTCTCGATCCGCCCCGCCACGCCGAACCCGGCGACGGCGTTGGCGCCGTAGGTGGCCAGGATGCCGGTGACGATGGCCGCCGACACGGGGATGATCGTGTTGGTCCCTGCCGCAGGCAGCCCGACGTGCAGCACGCGACGGGCGGAGGCCACGAACCGCCCGGGCGTCGGCCGCCCGTCGGCCAGCAGCCCGAGCAGCCGCAGCCGCCACAGCGTCGCGGCCAGCAGGGCGGCCCAGGCCAGCGCGTTGGCCACCGCCGCGCCGCGCAGGCCGAGGCCGGGCACCCCGCCCACCCCGAAGATCGCGGGCGCCGCCAGGGCCAGGTTCAGCAGCGCGGCGCCGGCCATCGCTATGCCCTGGAAGCGCGCGTCGCCCGCCGCCCGCGCCGCGCTCAGCCCCACCATCGCCGTCGTGAACAGGATCGCCGCCGGGAACCACAGCCGAAGATAGCCGGCGATCAGCGGCAGCAGCGGCCCCGGCGCCCCGAGGGCGCGGAACAGCGGACCGACCAGCAGCTCGCCCAGGACGGCGGCGGCCAGGCCGAGCGCCGCCGTCAGCAGCAGCGCGTCGATCACCAGCGCGCTCGTCGAAGCCTCACCGGCGCCCAGCGCGCGGGCGACCACGGCGGAGGTGCCGGCGCCCAGCCCGATGGCCAGGCTGATGACCACCATCGTCACCGGAAAGGTGAAGCTGACGGCGGACAGCGCCTGCGGGCCGAGGCGCGCGATGAACCAGGTCTCGGCCACCGAGTAGCCGATGGTGGACAGCACCGCGCCGACCATCGGCAGGGTCAGGCTGACCAGCAGCGGCCCGACCGGGCCTGTGGTCATGGCGGCGCGTGCCGGCGCAGCGGGGGCGGGCATGGCGGGGCCGGGCGTTGCAAGGGCGGGCGTTGCAAGAGCGGGTGTGGCGGGGGCGGGGAGGGCCGCCTGAGCGTGCGTGTCGGGCATGGGGGTTCCAGGGTTGGCCTGCGCCGCATAACGCATGACCCGCCCGCAGGGATGCCGCCTTCACCAAACGGACACACGCAACCCTGTCCGGCCACGGCAGTTTCTGTTCGCAAGCGGGGTGCAGGCCATGCGGCTTGCAACCCCGGCTTGCCCAATGGCGTCTTCGGGTATCACACTCGGACATCCGCCCGTATGGGCAAGGTTAACAGGGGCAGCAGATGGCAGCAGACGGCGACACCGCGACCCGCCCGGGCGCAAGCACCGGCACCAGCCCCACGGGCATGGACAAGCTGTGCATAGACACCATACGCACCCTGTCCATGGACGCGGTGCAGAAGGCCAAGTCCGGCCATCCCGGCACGCCGATGGCCCTGGCGCCCGTCGCCTATACCCTGTGGCAGGACCGGCTGCGCTTCGACCCGCAGGACCCGACCTGGCCCAACCGGGACCGCTTCGTGCTGTCGGTCGGCCATTCCTCGATGCTGCTTTACTCCCTGCTGCACCTGTCCGGCACCCGGCGCATCGGCGAGAACGGCCCGACGCAGCAGGAGGCGGTGTCGCTCGACGACATCAAGCAGTTCCGGCAGTTGAGCAGCGTGACGCCGGGCCATCCGGAGTACAGCTACACCTCGGGCGTCGAGACGACGACGGGGCCGCTGGGGCAGGGCGTCGCCAACTCGGTCGGTATGGCGATGGCGCAGCGTTGGTTCGAGACCCGCTACAACCAGGCGGGCTACGAGCTTTACACCTATCGCGTCTATGCCCTGTGCGGCGATGGCGACATGATGGAGGGCGTGGCGAGCGAGGCCGCCAGCACCGCCGCGCACCTCAAGCTGTCCAACCTGGTCTGGATCTACGACAGCAACCGCATCACCATCGAGGGCGCGACCAGCCTGGCGTTCGACGAGGACGTGGGCGCCCGCTTCGCCGCCTATGGCTGGCACGTTATCCATGTCGCCGACGCCAACGACACCGCCGCCTTCGACGCCGCGCTGACCGAGGCGGAGGGCGTCACCGACCGCCCGACCTTCATCCTGGTCCACAGCATCATCGGCTATGGCGCCCCCAAGAAGCAGGGCACCCGCGAGGCGCACGGCGAGCCGCTGGGCGACGAGGAGATACGTGCTGCCAAGCGCTTTTACGGCTGGCCGGAGGACGCGCAGTTCCTAGTGCCGGACGGCGTGCGCGAGGAGTTCGGCCGTCGCATGGGCGCACGCGGCGCGGACCTTCGGCAGCACTGGATGGACATGCTGGCCCGCTACCGCAAGGACTACCCGGCGCTCGCGGCCGAGTTGGACCAGATGGACCATCAGACGCTGCCGGAGGGCTGGGACGCCGACATCCCGGTGTTCCCCGCCGACGCCAAGGGCCTGGCCTCCCGCGACAGCTCGCAGAAGGTGCTGAACGCCATCGCCCCGCATGTGCCGTGGCTGCTCGGCGGCGCAGCGGACCTGGCGCCAAGCACGAAGTCCAACCTGACCTTCCCCGGCGCCAACAGCTTCGAGTCCGACGACTATGCCGGACGCAACCTGCACTTCGGCATCCGCGAACACGCGATGGGGTCCATCGTCAACGGCCTGGCGCTGGCCGGGCTGCGCCCCTACGGGTCGGGCTTCCTGATCTTCAGCGACTACATGAAGCCGCCGATCCGCCTGGCCGCGATCATGGAACTGCCGGTCATCTACATCTTCACCCATGACAGCATCGGCGTGGGCGAGGACGGGCCGACGCACCAGCCGGTCGAGCAGCTCGTCGCGCTGCGCTCCGTCCCCGGCCTGATCGTGCTGCGCCCGGCGGACGCCAACGAGGTCGCGGAAGCCTGGCGCGTCGCCATGCACGAGCGGGACAAGCCCGTCGCCCTGATCCTGAGCCGTCAGGCGCTGCCGACCCTGGACCGCACGAAATACGCCCCGGCTGCCGGGGTGGCGCGCGGCGCCTACGTCGTGGCGGACAGCGACGGCGCCCCGGACGTGATCCTGATGGGCACCGGCAGCGAGCTGACCCTGTGCCTGGGCGCCTACGAGGCGCTGAAGGCCGAAGGCGTCAAGGCCCGCGTGGTGTCCATGCCGTCCTGGGAGCTGTTCGAGAGCCAGGACGACGCCTACAAGAACCAGGTCCTGCCGCACTCCGTGCTGGGCCGCGTGGCGGTGGAGCAGGGGGCCACGATGGGCTGGGACCGCTACGCCGGCTGGGGCGGCGCGGTGATCGGGATGCACACCTTCGGCGCCAGCGCCCCGGCTGCCGACCTGCAGAAGAAGTTCGGCTTCACGCCGGAAAAGGTGCTGGAAGCGGCCCGCGCCCAGGCGAAGCGGAAGGAGGCATCAGCATGAACGACATGCCGGTCGGCAACACGCTCAAGCAGCTTGAGGCGTTCGGGCAGTCCCCGTGGCTGGACTTCATCCAGCGCCGCTTCACCGCGGACGGCAGCCTGCAGAAGCTCATTGACCAGGACGGGCTGAAGGGCATCACCAGCAACCCCAGCATCTTCCAGAAGGCGATGGGGGAGGGCACCGATTACGACGACGGCTTCAAGGCCCTCGCGGAGCGCGGGGACCATGACGCCCTGGACATCTACGAGGCGCTGGCCATCGAGGACATCCAGGCCGCCTGCGACCTGATGCGCCCGGTGTGGGAGGCGACGGGCCGGGTGGACGGCTATGTCAGCCTGGAGGTGTCGCCCTATTTGGCCCTGCGGACCGACGAGACGGTGACGGAGGCGCGCAAGCTGTGGCGTGCCGTCGGGCGCGAGAACCTGATGGTCAAGGTGCCCGGCACCGACAAGGGCGTCGCCGCCATACGCACCCTGATCGGCGACGGCCTGAACATCAACGTCACCCTGCTGTTCGGGCAGAAGGCTTATGAGGCCGTGGCGGAGGCGTTCGTCGCCGGGCTGGAGGACCGCCTGGCGCGCGGCGAGGGCGTGGCGGGCATCAGCAGCGTCGCCAGCTTCTTCGTCAGCCGCATTGACGCGGTAATGGACAAGCGGATTGACGAGCGCGTGGCAAGGGGCGAGGCGGCGCTGAAGCCCTTGCGCGGCAAGGTCGCCATCGCAAACGCCAAGATGGCCTATCAGACCTACCTCAAGATGGCCGGCTCGCCCCGCTGGGCCAAGCTGTCCGCGGCCGGCGCGCTGCCGCAGCGGCTGCTGTGGGCCAGCACGGGCGTGAAGGACAAGGCTTACAGCGACGTGCTTTACGTCGAGGAGCTGATCGGACGCGACACCGTCAACACCATACCGCCCGCGACGATGGACGCCTTCCGCGACCACGGCCGCCCGCGCGCCTCCTTGACCGAGGGCGTGGACGATGCGCGCGCCGTGATGGATGCCGTCGCGCAGCATGGGCTGGACCTCGACGGGATCACCGAGAAGCTGGTGCAGGACGGCGTGGAGCTGTTCGCGGAGGCCGCCGACAAGCTGCTCGGCTCCGTCGCCGCCAAGCGCGAGGCGATGCTGGGCGACGAGCTGCTGCAACTGTCCGGCAAGCTGCCGGAGGCCCTGGACATCCAAGCCAAGGAGGCGCGGGAGGACTGGCGCAAGACGGGCAAGCTGCGCGACCTGTGGGCCGGTGAGGCCAAGCTGTGGACCGGGACGGACGAGGCGGGGTGGCTGGGCTGGCTGCGCGTGGTGGACGACCGCACCGCCGACCTGCCGGCGTTGCAGGCGTTCCAGGACGAGGTGAGGGCCGAGGGCTTCCAGCATGTCCTGCTGCTGGGCATGGGCGGGTCGAGCCTCGGGCCGGAAGTGCTGGCCGAGACCTTCGGCAAGCAGCCGGGCTTCCCCGAGCTGCTGATCCTGGACAGCACCGACCCGGCGCAGGTCGAGGCCACCGCGGCCCGCGTGGACCTGGCGCGGACGCTATGCATCGTCAGCTCCAAGTCTGGCAGCACGCTTGAGCCGAACATCTTCAAGGCGCTGTTCTGGGACCGCATGAAGGCCGCCGTGGGCGGCAAGGCGGGCCGGCACTTCGTCGCCGTGACCGATCCCGGCTCCAAGATGCAGGGTGTCGCAGAGGGCGACGGCTTTCGCCAGGTGTTCATGGGCGACCCGGCCATCGGCGGGCGCTACTCCGTGCTGTCGAACTTCGGCATGGTGCCGGCGGCGGCGATGGGGCTGGACCTGCCGGCCTTCCTGCGCTCGGCCAGCGAGATGGTGCGCTCCTGCGCCGCCGGCACGCCGCCGGACCACAACCCCGGCGTGAAGCTCGGCTGCGTCCTGGGCGCCGCCAGCAAGGCCGGGCGCGACAAGGTGACGATCATCGCCAGCCCCGCCATCGCCGACGTGGGCGCCTGGCTGGAGCAACTGCTGGCGGAAAGCACGGGCAAGGGCGGCCACGGCATCGTCCCCGTTGACCTGGAGCCGCTAGGCGCTCCGGCGGTCTATGGCGCCGACCGGCTGTTCGCCTACCTGACCCTAGCCGGCGGCGCCGACCCGGCGCAGGACGCCGCGGTGGCAGCGCTGGAGGAGGCCGGGCAGCCCGTCGTGCGCGTCGTGCTGCACGACAAGGTTCAGGTCGCGCAGGTGTTCTTCCTATGGGAAATGGCGACCGCCGTGGCCGGCGCCGTCATCGGCATCAACCCGTTCGACCAGCCGGATGTCGAGGCCAGCAAGATCGAGACCAAGAAGCTGACCGAAGCCTACACCCGGTCGGGCAAGCTGCCGGACGAAACGCCGTTCCTCATCAAGAACGGCATCAAGCTGTTCACCGATGAGCGCGACCAGGCCGCCCTGCACGAGGAAACCCTGGATGGCGTCATCAAGGCGCACCTGGACCGCGCCGGCCCCGGCGACTACGTGGCGTTGCTGGCCTACCTTGACCGCAGCCCGGCCAGCATGGAGGCCCTGACCAGGCTCCGCACCCGGATACGCGACGCCCGGCACGTCGCCACCTGCGTCGGCTTCGGCCCGCGGTTCCTGCACTCCACGGGGCAGACCTACAAGGGCGGGCCGAACAGCGGCGTGTTCCTGCAGATCACCGCCGACGACGCGCACGACCTGCCGGTGCCCGGCGAGATGTTCACCTTCGGCGTGGTGAAGGCGGCGCAGGCGCGCGGCGACTTCGACGTGCTGGCGGAGCGCGGGCGGCGGGCGCTGCGCGTGCATTTGGGCGCGGACGTGGCGGCCGGGCTGGCGCGGCTGGCGCGGGCCGTTGACGCGGCAATGGCTTGAGGAGCGATGGCTTGAGGAGCGAAGGCATGGAACTTGGTATCGTCGGCCTGGGCCGCATGGGCGGCAACATCAGCCAGCGGCTGATGCGCGCCGGGCACAAGACGGTGGTTTACGACCGCAACGAGGCCGTCGTGCATGGCCTGGCGGACAAGGGCGCGCAGCCCAGCACCGGCCTGGCCGACATGGTGGCGAAGCTCGCGCCGCCGCGCGCCATCTGGTTGATGCTGCCCGCCGGCAAGATCACCGAAAGCACGGTGTCCGAGCTGGCCGACCTGCTGGCGCCCGGCGACACCATCATTGACGGTGGCAACACCTACTACAAGGACGACATGCGCCGCGCCCGGACGCTCAGGGAGAAGGGCATCGTCTATGTGGACGTCGGGACCTCCGGCGGCATCTGGGGGATCGAGCGCGGCTACTGCATGATGATCGGCGGGGAGAAGGCGGCCGTTGACCGGCTGGACCCGATCTTCGCCACCCTGGCGCCCGGCATCGGCACCATCGAGCGCACGCCGGAGCGTGAGAACCATGATCCCCGGTCCGAGCAGGGCTACGTCCATGCGGGTCCCGCGGGCGCCGGGCACTTCGTGAAGATGGTCCATAACGGCATCGAGTACGGCATGATGCAGGCGTATGCTGAGGGCTTCGACATCCTTCGCTGCAAGGACAGCGAAGACCTGCCGGAGCATGAGCGGTTCACGATCAACACCGCCGAGGTCGCCGAGACCTGGCGCCGCGGCAGCGTCATCAGCTCATGGCTGCTGGACCTGACCAGCATCGCGTTGACCAAGAACGGCAACCTGGACGCCTACCAAGGCGAGGTCGAGGACAGCGGCGAGGGCCGCTGGACCATCGAGGCCGCCATCGAGGAGGCGGTTCCCGCCCCGGTCATCACCGCCAGCCTGTTCGCCCGCTTCGAGAGCCGGCGGCACCATAGCTTCGCCAACAAGCTGCTGTCGGCGATGCGCGCCGGCTTCGGCGGCCACGTCGAGCCGAAGACCCCCGGCGTCATCGCCCAGCCGCTGCCGAAGCCCGGGGAAGTGAAGGTCCAGGAACACGAGCGGGAGATCTAGCCGATGGATGTCACCGCCCGCATGTCCGGCGCCGAGGGGCTGGCCCATGCCGACCCGGCGCCGGCCGCCACCCTCGTCATCTTCGGCGCGGGCGGGGATCTGACCAAGCGGCTGCTCATGCCTTCGCTCTACAACCTGCGGATGGCGAACCTGCTGGACGACAAGTTCGCCGTGGTCGGCGTGGACCACAACGAGAGCGACGATGGCAGGTACCAGGAGGCGCTGACAGAATCCATGCAGGGGTTCGTAACGGAACGGGGCGGCGAGTTCTCGCCGTCCGGCCTGGACGCGGGCGCCTGGGACTGGATCAGGGAGCGGCTGCGCTACCAGGCCGGGGACTTCACCGGGACGGAGCTTTACGACGCGCTCAAGGCCCGGTTGCAGGGCAGTTGCGTGTTCTACCTGGCCGTCGCCGCCAGGTTCTTCGGCCCGGTGATCGAGCGGCTGGCGGACGCCGGGCTGATGCAGGAGGCGGACGGGCAGTTCCGCCGCGTGGTGGTGGAGAAGCCGTTCGGCCACGACCTGGACAGCGCCCGGGCGCTGAACGCATTGATCCTGGGCAAGGTCGCGGAGACGCAGGTGTTCCGCATAGACCACTTCCTGGGCAAGGAGACGGTGCAGAACATCATGGCGCTGCGCTTCGGCAACGGCATGTTCGAGACGCTGTGGAACCGCCAGCACATCGACCACGTCCAGATCACCGCCGCCGAGACGGTCGGCGTCGAGCGCCGCGGCGCCTTCTACGATCCGACCGGCGCGTTGCGGGACATGGTGCCGAACCACATGTTCCAGTTGCTGACCAGCATCGCCATGGAGCCGCCCAACGGCTTCGACGCCGATGCCGTCCGAGCCGAGAAGGCGAAGGTGCTGCAAGCGATCAAGCCGATGAACGCCATGCGCGTGGAGCGGGACGTGGTCCATGGTCAGTACGAGGCCGGCACGGTCAAGGGCAAGGAGGTGCTGGGCTACCGGGAGGAGCCGAACGTGGCGCCGGCCAGCGAAACCGAGACCTACGTTGCGCTGCGGCTCAAGATAGACAACTGGCGCTGGGCCGGGGTGCCGTTCTACATACGCACCGGCAAGCGCATGACGACCCGGCGGACCGAGATCGCCATACAGTTCAAGCAGGCGCCCTACGCCCTGTTCCGCAACACCCCGGTCGAGCAACTGCCGCCCAACGTCATGGTGCTGCACATCCAGCCCAGCGAGGGCATCACGCTGAACATCTCGGCCAAGAAGCCCGGCCCGCTGCTGGAGCTGGGGGGCGTGGCGATGGACTTCCGCTACACCGACTGGTTCAAGCTGCCGAGCAGCACGGGATACGAGACGCTGCTGTATGACGTGATGACCGGCGACGCCACGCTGTATCAGCGGGCGGACCAGGTGGAAGCCGGCTGGGCCGCGGTGCAGCCGATCCTGGACGAGGCTACGGCCGAGCGCACCCAGGTGCATCCCTACCCCGCCGGCAGCAGCGGCCCGGAAGCGGCCGATGAGCTGCTGGCGCGCGACGGGCGGCACTGGCTGACGCTGGACGACGCTTGACGGCCGCCGCGAGGTCCGCTTTGGGCCGGGTGAGCCAAGTAAGGCGGGAAAGCGCAGCGCCTCCCGCCGGGTTACAGTGCCGTGGGACAAGGTGGCGGGAGGCGTTGCGCTTTCCCACCCTACACGGGATTGGGACAGCGGGCTTCGTTGGCAGCGCGGGGCACCCTGCATGACCCGCATCCGCCTGCTGGTCTCGGACGTGGACGGCACCCTGGTCCAGCCCGACAAGTCCCTGGCGCCCAGCACGGCCGACGCCGCCGCCCGGTTGCAGGCCGCCGGCATGGCGCTGGCCATCGTCAGCGCCCGGCCGCCGCGCGGGATGCTCTGGGTCGCCGACGCGCTGCACCTGCGGGCGCCGCTGGCCGGCTTCAACGGCGGCACCCTGCTGGCGCCGGACGGGGGCGTCATCAGCCAGCAGACGGTGCCGGCGTCTGCGGTGCGGACGGCGCTGGACCTGTTCGCCCGGCGCGGCGTGGACGCCTGGCTGTTCACCGCAGACGAGTGGCTGCTGACCAACCCCGCAAGCCCGAAGATCGGGCTGGAACGCCATACCGTGCGATTCGACGAGCGCGTGGTGCCGGACTTCGGCCCTTATATGGCTCAGGCCGGCAAGCTGGTCGGCGTGTCCGGCGACCATGCGCTGCTGGCGGCGGTGGAGGCGGAGCTGCAAGGGCTGCTGGGCGGCACGGCGACGGCGCACCGCTCGCAGTCCTACTACCTCGATGTGACGCACCCGGATGCCAACAAGGGCAACGCCGTCCGCGCGCTGGCGGCGCACATGGGGTTCGGCTTGCAGGAGGTCGCGGTGATCGGCGACATGGAGAACGACGTGCCGATGTTCGACGTGGCGGGCTATGCCGTGGCGATGGGCAACGCGACGCCTGCCGTGCAGGCGCGGGCGGCGGCGGTGACGGGCGCCAACGACGCAGACGGTTGGGCGCAGGCCGTTGACGCGCTGATCCTGCCGCGCGGGGCCGCATGACCGACGCCGTCCTGGACAGCCCGGCGGCGCTGGCAGCCCATGCCGCAAGGTGGCTTGCAGACACCCTGGCCACCTTGCCGGGCCGGCTGGCCGTGTCGCTGTCCGGCGGGTCCACGCCCAAGGCGATGTACGAGCTGCTGGGGGCGGCGCCGCTGGCCGCGCGCCTGCCGTGGGACCGCGTCCACTGGTTCTGGGGCGATGAGCGCTTCGTGCCGCACGACGACGCCCGCAGCAACTGCCGCATGACGATGGAGGCGATGCTGGGCCATGCCGCCGCGCCGCCGGGCAACATCCATCCCGTGCCGACCGAGGGCATGTCCGCGGACGACGCGGCACGGCAATACCAGGCGGAGCTGCAAGCCTTCTATGGCGCCGACGCCTTGCAGCCGGGCCGTCCGCTGTTCGACGTGGTGCTGATGGGCCTGGGCACGAACGGCCACACCGCCTCCCTGTTTCCGGACACGCCCGTATTGGACGAGCGCACGGCCTGGGCCGCCGCCGTAACGCCCGCAGGCGAGCCGACGCGCATCACCCTGACCTACCCGGCGCTGGAAAGCTGCCGCCACGCCGTTTTCCTGGTGGCCGGCGCCGACAAGCGGGACGTGCTGGCCCGGGTGCGGGGCGGCGACCTGTCACTGCCCGCCGCGCGATACCGGCCGGCGGGCGGCCTGCACTGGTTCACAGACCGGGCCGCCGCGGGATAGTGTCCCATACTGGCCGACGCGGCACGGAATAGGATGGATGACCGAACCAGCAACCAAGCCAGCCCTCCTCAAGCCTGCCGTGATCGTCGTCATGGGCGTTTCCGGCTCCGGCAAGACCACCATCGCCGCCCTGCTCGCGGGCCGGCTGGGCTGGGAGTTCGAGGATGGCGACGACTTCCACCCGCCCGCCAACGTCGCCAAGATGCACGGCGGCACGCCGTTGACGGACGAGGACCGCTGGCCCTGGCTGCGGAGCATGGCCGAGTGGGTGGACGTGACCCGCGGCAGCGGGCGGCATGGCGTGCTGGCCTGCTCGGCGCTGAAGCGCGCCTACCGCGCCATCCTTGTAGGGGACCGCCGCCCAGATGTGCGGCTGGTTTACCTGCAGGGCAGCCGGGAGCTGATCGGCACGCGGCAGGCGGCGCGGCAGGGTCACTTCATGCCCGCCGGCCTGCTGGACAGCCAGTTCGCCGCGCTGGAGGAGCCAGGGCCGGAGGAGCGGCCCGTCGTCGCCTCCATTGCGCCGCGCCCGCAGCAGGTGGTGCAGGACCTGGTGACGCAGTTGGGGATGGCGTGATGGATCAGACCGAGCTGAAACGGCAGGCCGCCGCCGCCGCGGTGGCGGAGGTGGAGGGCGGCATGGTGCTGGGCCTCGGCACCGGCTCCACCGCGGCGCTGGCGGTGGAGCTGCTGGGCGCCCGCGTGCGGGAGGGCCTGCGGATCATCGGCATCCCCACCTCCGAGCATACGGCGGCCCAGGCGCAGGCGCTGGGCATCCCCCTGGCCGGCTTCGACGAGCACGCCAGCATAGACCTGACGATAGACGGCGCGGACGAGGTGCATACCGGCACGCTGGACCTCATCAAGGGCCTGGGCGGCGCTCTGCTGCGGGAGAAGATCGTCGCCGCCGCCAGCCGCCGCATGACCGTGATCGTGGACGAGGGCAAGCTGGTGCCGGCATTGGGCCGCGGCGTGCGCCTGCCGGTGGAGGTCGTGGCCTTCGGGCACGAGGCGACCTTGCGGCACCTGCGCGACGCCGGGGCGGACCCGGTGCTGCGGGGCGCGGCGAGCGGCCTGTTCCGCACGGATGGCGGCAACCTGATCGCCGACTGCGCCTTTGCCGCCATGCCCGATCCTGCGGCCCTGCACGCGCGGCTGAAGGCGCTGGTCGGCGTGGTGGAGACCGGACTGTTCATCGGCATGGCCACCCGGGTCATCGCCGGCACCCCGTCCGGCCCGCGCATCCTGGAGCTGCCATGACCAAAGCCGCATCCGCTGCCATTGCCCAGGCTGCTGCCACTGCACAACCTCCGGCCGACCCGCTGACGCTGGCGCTGGACATCGGCGGCACCGGGTTGAAGGCCGGGCTGCTGGACACGCACGGCGCCATGGTCGGGGACCGCCACCGGATCAAGACGCCGCATCCCGCCGGGCCGGACGCGCTGGTGCCGGCGCTGCTGGGACTGGCCGGGCAGGTCGGCGGCTTCGACCGCGTGTCGGTCGGCTTCCCCGGCGTGGTGCGCGGCGGCGTGGTGCGGACGGCGCCGAACCTGGGCACCCCGGCCTGGGCCGGCTTCGACCTGGGCGGCGCGTTGCAGCACGGGCTGGGCAAGCCGGTGCGTATGCTGAACGACGCCCGGGTGCAGGGCCTGGGCGTGATCGCCGGGCGCGGAGTGGAGTGCGTCATCACGCTGGGCACCGGCTTCGGCTTCGCGCTGTACGAGGACGGACGGCTGGCGCCCCACCTGGAGATGGGCCAGCATTCCGCGCACAAGGCCAAGACCTACGACGAGTACCTGGGCGTCGCGGCGCTGCGGAAGATCGGCCGCAAGCGGTGGCGGCACCGGGTGAAGCGGGCGCTGGATCAGCTTCGCACGCTCATCAACTTCGACACGCTGTATATCGGCGGCGGCGATGCGGGGCTGATTGACTTCGAGGTGCCGTCCGACGTGCGGATCGTGTCCAACGACGCCGGCATTACCGGCGGCGTGCGGCTGTGGGACCCGCGGCTGGACGACGTGTTCGACGAGTCCAGCGTCCCGGCCTGACCCTGTCCGTCACCACCCTGCACCTGGTCCGGCACGCCGCGCACGGCCTGCTGGGCCATGCGCTCGCCGGCCGGATGCCCGGCGTCGGCCTGAGCGCGGAGGGCTTGGCCCAGGCCGCCGCCCTGGCCGGCGCACTGGCCGGGCGGCCGATCCGCGCCGTGCTGTCCAGCCCGGTGCAGCGGGCGCAGGAGACGGCGGCCCCCATCGCCGCCCGGCACGGCCTGCCGGTGCTGACCGATCCCGGCCTGGACGAGATCGACTTCGGCGCCTGGACCGGCGCGGCGTTCGGCGTGCTGGACGGGGACCCGGCTTGGGATGCGTGGAACCGCTTCCGCGGCTTCGCGCCGACGCCGGGCGGGGAGACGATGGCCGCCGCGCAGGCCCGTGCGCTGGGCGCCGTCGCGCGGGCGCGTGCTGCCGTGCCGGACGGGGAGGCGGTGCTGGCCGGGCACTCCGACGTGCTGAAAGCCGTGCTGGCGCATTTCCTGGGCACGCCGCTGGACCTGCTGCACCGGATCGAGCTGGCCCCGGCGTCGCGCAGCGTGCTGGTGCTGTGGGACGATGGCGCGCGGGTGGACGGGATCAACCTGCCTGCCCCCTCCCTCTCTGGAAACCTTTGCACAAGGTAGGCATCCCCGCCGAGGACCGTTCCGTCATGCAGGCGGCGCCACGCCTCGGCAACAGGGAGCCAGCCCGTGCGGCCCCTGGGTCGCCGCGCCGCAAGGGAGGCTCGCAATGACGGCGGGGGCCGGTTGGATTGGCTGTTGCCCGGTGCGCCCATCGGTTCCAGCATCCACCCGTCGCATCAGGACAGGGTTGACCCATGCCGCATAGCCGTCCGAACGCCCGCGCCACCCTCCCGGCATGACCCCCCTCCTGGACGTGGCCGAGCTGTCCCGCCGCTTCCCCGCCGGCCGCCGCCGCCTGCTGCCCGCCCTGTTCGGCCCCATGCCGCACATCCCACAGGTTCATGCCGTGGACGACGTCAGCCTGACCCTGCAGCCCGGCGAGGCCCTGGGCCTGGTCGGCGAAAGCGGCTGCGGCAAGTCCACCCTGGTCCGGATGCTGGCCCGGCTGCTGGACCCCACCGAGGGCATCATCCGCTTCAACGGCCGCGAGCTGTCGCTGCTGCCCGCCCGGCGCTTCGCACGCGACCCCGACCGCGCCCGCATCCAGGTCGTGTTCCAGGACGCCGGCGAGAGCATCAACCCCCGCTTCACCGCCGCCGACGCCATCGCCGACCCGCTGCGCCGCCTGCGCGGCCTGCGCGGCGCGGCGCTGCGGGCCAAGGTTGCGGAGGCCGCGCGCCTGTGCGGGATGGAGCCGGCGCTGCTGGGCCGCTTCCCGCACCAGTTGTCCGGCGGACAGCGCGCCCGCGTCGGCATCGCCCGCGCCGTGGGGCCGCGGCCGGACCTGCTGATCCTCGACGAGCCGACGGCGGCGCTGGACGTGTCGGTGCAAGTGACGGTGCTGAAGCTGCTGCAGGAGCTGCGGGCGACGCTCGGCATGGCCTATGTGTTCGTCAGCCACGACCTGAACGTGATCCGCCTGCTGTGCGACCGGGTGCTGGTGATGTACCTGGGCCGCGTCGTGGAGTCCGGCCCGGCGCAGGCGGTGTTCGACCGTCCGCTGCATCCCTATACGCAGGGCCTGGTCGCCGCCGTGCCGCGCCTGGACGGCCGCCGGGCCGGTGCGCCGCCGCCTGCCGGAGAGCCGCGCAGCCCGGTGGACCCCGATCCCGACGCCTGCCGCTTCCACGGCCGCTGCCCCCGCGGCACCGAGCTGTGCGGCCGGGCGATGCCGCCGCTGCGCCGGTTCCCGGGCGGGCGGGAGGCGGCGTGCCACCATGCGGAGGACATTGCAGCCTGACCTGCTCCCTCTCCCTCCGAGAGAGGGCCGGGGTGAGGGAGGCGGCAAGCACCAGTCTTCCCAAGCAAGCACCAGTCTCCCCGACGCAGAACTTGGTCCGCCAGGAACCGAATGCGGTGCTGGCGGCCTCCCGCACCCCCCCCCACAAACGCA
>JAABUK010004702.1_pt1 | contig 21948 bp, 21 predicted proteins | sample 5559141 | NCBI WGS metagenome assembly JAABUK01 (sample SAMN10711869, study PRJNA513367) | rock metagenome | isolation source: Antarctica rocks | place: Antarctica: Victoria Land, Pudding Butte nord | collected 2016-01-03
GCTGCTGGGGTGGGAAGTGGGAAGGGGAGTGTGCATTGGACTCGATGAGGCGGCTGAGGCAGACGGGTAGGAGATAGATGTGCTTCCAGGGGAGAATGCGGTGCGGAAAGTTGGGAGGGGTTTGGGGGTGCCGAAGAGGAGGGTGCGGAGACCTTGGGTTTTGTCTTCGTGGAGGTCCCAGGCTCGGTCAGATGAGTCTGCTTTCTCAGTGGAGGAGGGGGATTCAGGGTGAGGTCGAGGTCGACATGATGAGTTGAATAATGCATTGCCCGTGCCCATTGGTATTACGCCGATGACTGGTATCGCGGCATCACCCTTCATCTTCTCCTGACCAAGCAACGTGTTGATGATATCAACGATTCCGCCGTCGCCGGACAGAAGGATGATCGATTGCTTGATCCCTTGGTTCGCTCGTGGCAGGATGATATCACGTGTAAATCGTGAGATGGTGTCCGGACTCTCTGTTCTATGGACATCATAAGGAGGTACCTCGAGTCGGTCCAGAAGCGGTTTAAGACATCGCTCGAAGAAGCCTTCTGCCTTCTGGGTGCCTGATAATGTCGAAATAATGACATGAATACTCCCCTGACCATCCTTTGGGGGCAGTAAAAGATGATCAGGTAGACGTGGTAGAAGCAGTGGAGAAGAATCGTGCTTCACGTCACGAGTGTATGCGACTTCGTAGCTCTTCAACTCAACCGGATGCGCCTGACGATCCGCTTCTTCTCTGCCGTCGTCCTCAAGACAGCCCTCTAAGACCAAGACATCTGCGTGCACACGACAATGAGATTCGTTGACTTTCTCTGACTGGGTCACGTGGACTGCGACGATGTTGGGTGTTGGTATCTGGAACTGGAGGGTACCGGATTTCGCGAAGAACATCTGAGAAGACAAGGAGAGCGTGGCCGGGCTGCCTGTGATCACCGCGTCCATCACGGAAAGGGTTCTGTACAACTCAGACACAATGCTCTTCTTTCTTACAACATGAATGGAGCTTCCGAGCAAGCCGGGCCCCTGAACGGGAAGTCTTGGCGAAGGAGAATCATCCCAATACCGCCAATGGTGTTACAGACTTTGGGACCAGCATTCGATCTTGTTGGTGTTGTAACAGACAGACACAGTGTGACAGCCATGCTTACAAGTCTGGAACTTCCTCAAGCCCCCAAAACCTCAAGAGACGCCTCCTTCCCTGGGGGCACCGGAACGTATTCCGAAATACTCTTAACATGTGTAGCCAAACCCTGTTACATAGCACATTCATGAATACCACCAGGACCCATCTCATTGTAATCCGCCCGCGTCAAGAAACCTTTACTGATACCCTGATCAACAACAAAGACAACCTTCGCCGCCACCTGAGCACCCAAAAACCCTGCCTCTTCCATCCCTGCCGCACCTGAATCTTTCCATTCTGGGAAATACTCGGGTGTCTTGACGACTTTGATGTTGGTTGGTGTCTGATTGTGACCTCGATGATGATGATGATTTTGGTGGTCTTGGCTGGGAACAGGGAGATTCTGTGGTTGAACCGGAAGATGTTGACTTTGTGATTGATTGGCGTGGGTGGCAGCGACCAGAAGTGGGTTCACGCCATGGCCAGCAGGGTGATGCATTGGATGAACTGGTTGACCAGGGATTGGAGTATTAGTACCGCCAGTAGGCAGGGGAGTGGAGAGATTTGAGGGTAGCTCAGAGGTGAAGATGGTTGCGGTAGAGGGAGACAGGGTGTATCTTTGGGCTATTGTCGCAAGCAGAGCAGGAGTAAAGCCTATACTCACAGCGATTAGCGATGCAGATATAAGAACATACTCAGAAGTGACAAACCTCGTATTCTGCTGCCGTTTCCAAGAATTATGAGGTTCTCCCACAGGGTGCTGCGGATGGAGACATCTGGGACCGAGAGTATGGTATTGTGAATTGTGGTGGCGATGGTCTCAAGTATTCCCTCACTGCTCCGTGAGGCTGATGGAGGTGAGACAGCCATAAACCGCTCGATGCCAACGACAACGTCCCGCTTCCTCTTGCGGACACGCTTTGTCCCGTTTCTGGCCCCATTGCTGATGCCTTCTTCTACCGGTTCGTAATCCTCGTATGAAAAGATAGCTGATGGTCTTTCAGAGTTCTTTAATCGTGCTGGCCTGGCTGCATCAGCCCCGGCGGCCTTTTTGACGGCTGCCTTCTCTAGCCTCTCCTTTTCCCGCTTGGCAAGAATCTCGCTGGCATTCCCTCTTGCAACAATGGACGCTACATCTAGCACACCTTCATTATCCTCCTCATCGCCGTTCTGAGCCTCCTCGCCAACTTCTGTACCCTCGCCAGGTCCCCGTGCTGCAGTCCCGATCTTGGTACCATCAGCTTCAACCGCACCATTCGTCGTTGCGCCGGAGTCTGCAGCTCCCGTTGAGGCAGCAGCAGCAGGATTCGGAAAGACTTTCTCCAGACTTTGCGGTCCCCCTGGTAACGACAACTCTGGCGGTAAGATCTCGCATACGCCGCTTTTCTTCAGTTGTTCGCACATCTGTTCATCAAACCCCTTTTTCTCCAATAGTTCCAGAAGCCTCCTTGTCAGTCCCTCTCCACCAGCACCTTTGACTGCCGCTCCTCTACCCAGATCACAAACCAGGAACTCATTGACGGCAGTAACATCACATTTGCCATGACCAACATCTATGATCGTCGCAGTGGGAACACCGTACGCATAACATGCTGCTAATGCAGCGTCCATAAGACAGAAAGCGGGTATCTTGAACGTCTCGAAGAAGAATTGTGTCAGAAGCTCGTGGTCGCGGGCTGACCAGCAGGGTTGACTGATCACAATGACTGGAGTATGGAAAGGTGGCGAAAGAGTGTTGAAAATGTGAGTTAGTAGGGCGAGGAAGCATGGCCAATTTTCGATCTGGCCATTCCTCAAAGGATAAACTGCGCCTTCGGAAGAGGTAGGATCTTCTTCGTAGGTTGCAACGGCATCTGCGTTAGATGACTCCTCGACGTTATCCTGACCTTGAGCTTCAGACATTGGCGCGGGCTTTAGCGCATCCCTCATATCAACCTCAGGCGGATTTGTGCCGTTGACAGTTGCGCCGTGGACAGCTGCGCCGCTGGTCATGCTCAGTGCGGCAGGCGGAGCACTGCGAATCTTGGTGGATTCCCACTCTCCAGGTTTCGCTCCTGGAAACATGCGCGTCGGAAAACGCCATGCTGGGGGTGTGAAAGACTCTGGCAACCCAAGTTGAGCGAGGGTGGATTGCGACCCAGGCGAAATGATCTGGCAGGTGGATAAATTAGAGTCGTTGGCGCATGAGTGGTTGACAGTTCAGATGAACACTCACTATCAGACTTTCATCCTTAAAGGGAGGCATGACTTGATGCGCATCAGATCCGAACACCACGCGCGTGTGTCAACCTCGAAGGTCGTGGCCGTGATACAGCCGCGGATTGCATGAGCGACACTTCACTGGAGGAGCTTAAATTCTTTGGCGTGCATTTTGCGCAATCAGCCGCTTATGTCATCTACTCAGCACAGCTCTGGAGGCCAAACAGAGAACATCAAAAAAGGTAAACTAAGAGAGTGGCAGTCAATTTGATTGCTTCTATCAAAGGTGAGGCACTGCTCAGTGAGCAACCTGTTCGGTGCTTAACACCTCCTGAGACCCAAGCGTCTCTGGCAACTCCACGCTATCCCAACGCCACGAACTCCTTTCTACCGCTCGATAATCAACACCTTGATGACCTGTCCTCTCCCTTCCCATATCACGAGGGTTCAAGTCCGTCGTCTCGCCCAAAGAGCTCTTCACTCGCCGAGCTTCACGATACCGTGCATGCTCTTTCTCGAGCCATTTGATCGTCCACCTCATTGTCAACAATGAGGCCCACTTTCGACAGCTCTGTGGGTCATCCAGACTTGACCCCTCACTGACTTGACGCTGCAACGCTCGGTCCGCTGCGACCGTAATAAGGCGCGCGGTGATCGGGTTGCAAGCGAGAAGACGGCTGAGAAGTTTCATCCGGAATACCGGTCGAGCTGTCCCTTTCATAGGACTCATAATCAAACAATGAATCAGCTGGAAATGCTGATCGAGGACCTCCGGCTTGACTAAATGCATCGAGAAGTCCCCCGCTAAGGTACGAAATATCTGGTACAGCGGCGTGAGCATTGAACTCGAGAAGTTCTCGAAGATCGTCATCAGTATCGTGAGGTTGATAATCTGAAAGTTCAGATTGAAAGAATGGTTCATTTCCGATCGCCGGATCAGGCTGGTTGACTCCACTGACGCTTGACACTGCTGGTCCAACAATACTGCTGCTGAGTATTGTGCCGCGTCAGGGAGGCCACTAGGCATAGCCGTTGACAGGATTTGTTGCTGATAGAGGACATCTTCTTGGATGGGATTAGGATCGAGCTGGAGGGTAGGTGCTAGTGTTGGTGACACTTCGGATTGTGGGAAATCAGGCGCGTCTTGTGATAGGACAGGCCCCGAAACGGAGATCGTAGGAGGCGAAACGGCCAGATCGGCCGCAGATAAATCTTGGTGGAAGGGTGAGTGGGCAGGCGGTGTCGGATAGGAATTGATGTTTATTGGAGGGATTTGTGAGTTGAGTGGAGCGGAGGACGCGGCTGGGTTGTCTGCGAGAGCGCCGAAACGAGCCTGGTATTCTGCAAGTTGTTCGCGTAATTTTTGGTTCTCAGTCTCCATCGCGGCGAATTGTGCTTGCTTCTTGTCCCGAGAATGAGCCGCCGCTCGCCTATTCCGGAGGGTGCGCTCATGGGCACGTTGAGTTTTCTCAGCTTCTGTCTTGGCTCGCTTTCGGGGTCCAATGATCTTCTCGAATTCTGGAATAGGCTGACCCCATGCTTTCCTTTTTTTCTTTTGGTGTGACGGTTGGTCAGACTCGGCCTGGCTTTGGGGAGTGGAGGCGTTGTAATCAACAGACTCGAGGTCTGAATCGTGTTCCTCCCACATAATGAGAGCGCAAAGACGGAATGAAGCGCTTTTGAATTGTTGTGTGAGCGTGGCAAAGGTGGCCTTGCAAAGAAGGTGGGAGGTGGACGAGTTGGGGTGGTCACTCAGTGAAGATGCCACGTATCCTCAAGGCGGCCTTGTGACCAGCCTCGGGGAGCACGAAGAAAGTTGAATTAGGCTGCAGGCACCACAGTAATGGCATGAATTGTCCGGGCTAGTAGGGAGTGCGAGGAAGCAGAGAGGGACAAGGTGGAATGGTGGAACAGGGCGACGTTTAAATAATGACAGAGTGTCCTGAAGTCCCGGAGGATGTGTCTTGCCTCGTATTCAGCCCCATTCTTAGCAAGGAGGCACGCGGCCAAGACACTTTGTCTCCCTTGGGCCAACTCCGGGGCCTGACTAAAAGTCGGGTCTGTTAATTTATACAGTATAGAAATGCGCTCTTTAGAGCCTTGACATTTGCCATTGACTTCTGGCCCTGGAGTGGATCACCTCCCCTGCGAACTGTCTGCGGCTCTCTGGTTACTGGTACTCAAGTCGTACCACACCCCTTACTTGCTAAGGTCGGATGAATTGCGCTGCATACTGACAGCTGCGTGTACACCAACACCTCTTTGTCATGCGGCTGTCGTGGATTCGGCGTGTTGTATTCACAGGGGATCATGAATATTACGCTTGTCCGGTCTTGATCCTGGTGCAACAATTCAGCCCGAAAGCTCCTGCCGTGTCCCCCACAATCTGTCGGACATATCAGCGATCGAGATCTGAATATGGGGACAAGCCTGGCAGCTTCCGGCCCATATCTTCGCTGACTGGGCCGCTCTTTTCCTGGCATGCGACCACCTTACCCAGTTTAGATGGCAGCAGAGTGGACATTCCAGAATCGATGGGTTTCGACTATTTGGCATTCGTCTATCTCTGAGCATCGTCCGCAGGAGGGCCGACCAAGGCAATTTATCGCCTTACGCGTGCCCTGCCCGTCCTGTACTGGAGTAATAAGACGTCCTGATGCAAAGGCATTTTCATGCATATGTAAGAGATGAAAACAACAAAGCAATGTGCTTCTCTTCCATAACCAATGTATCGTTTATATTGAGGTAGATGCTCTTTTCAGAAGCTGTCAAGTATGCCTTTCTGCTTCTGCGAAAAGCAAAGGTCAAGCAGAGCCTGCTTTCCCAGTCGGGAGACGATCTTCGTGCATTTCATTGACGTGATGAGCATTGTCCTGGCATCCAAACGCGAACCTTCACCAACCCGTTCATCTGCGTCTCCCTGGGGATCCACGCCCCTGTTCGTTTGGCAATATCTTGAGTACCACGTTATTAGAACTTCACGCCAGCATCTGTCACTTATTCCGTGACGGGTCCATCTCCTAAAACTGCTAATACTCCATCGCCGAAAGGCCCCAGGATGCAGCCGTTGAGAAGTCAAAGAATGGAACATAGGGTGGACAGATGAAGAAGAGGAATCATGTCAAGAGGAGTTCGGGTATTGCCCAGCTCACACACGCGCTACTTGTACTTCCGGGATCTAACATCATATTGCTTCACAAATGTACAGTTTGACAGTGTCTGTGACCTTCGAGTGCTCGGGCGATTTAGCCATGGTGTTTGGAATGCGTCTTAAAATCCGGGTCAGGCACAACAGAGTGAGCAGTGTGAGGTTGTGGCTGTTAGAAATGGCGATGAAAATGCGTCCTTGCCGTTTGAGGTAAATCAGCAAAGATGAGCTTTGGAAGGCAAGCCGTGTGGCTCAGAGAGGCATCCGCAGGACAGGCACTGGGATTGGACAGACTGCTTCAAGATGTTCAAGGCTTTGGAAAGTATTCTTGAGCTCATCCAAGCCAACTAAGCAGTCGATGCCTTCCTCAGTCATCGCTTGGTTCAGAAGCAGAGTCACTGAAGGACTAATTTTTAACAGGTGATAAGACCTGTCGGATGCGGTAGGTGGTAAGATGGTTGCTGGGGCGCAGTAGCTTAACTGCACACAAACAACAAGTCAGTTGTCCAAATTTTGGTACGCATATAGCCCCGTAGAAAGAGTCCTGATGTAAGTCGGTACAGGTTTAGATGAAACATTGCAAGATCCTCCCAGAAGGAAGAAAGAGTGGACAGAACGGTTGATTGTATACCGTGTTTCTAACCGCTCTTTTTGAAACACTCATCGGCATATCAACAGTCAGAGACGGTAGTATTGGAAGAGTGTGGCCAGATTTAACCCTGCTGGGCGACTGCTTTGTCCAGCTTCATGCGTCATCTGGGGCGGCATTGTACTTCTCTCTTGCTTGAGAGAACATTTGTTCCTGCATCCGCAAGAGCTCTTCCTCGCTCATTCCGCTAGTCTCCATTTTGTTCTGCTTCTTTTCTCGAGTCTACAGATAGCAGAGTCAGTATGTGCGCCAGGGAAGATCGCAAGATGGAGTAACTGAACATACTTTCTGTTGATCCTTGAACTCGTCGGCTACGGCAAGAACGTCGGGCACATAATCTTGAAACCCAAGTTCTGTCAAAGCCTTCTCAATGTGCTCCACTGCAATTGTTTTCTTGGCTTCCTTCTCTGAGATGTCGTTCGCTTCTGACGAGATTAAAGTGATGAATTCGACACAACACTCGATGAGCAGGTCGCGCGCATCTCGGGCAAAATTCTGACCAGAGGATGATGGCAGAATCTCAGTGATGATCTTCTGCACCGTCGCTAAAGGAATCATAGTCACTAAATCATGATATGCTATCGAAGGTAAGGTACTGCCCACCTTTGGGGAGCGACAAGTCGTCGTTACCTGTTTCTCAATCAGCATTGCAGACAACAAACACCTGAGATAATCCGATCACCTACCGCCAAATTCTCGATCTGACATCCTGCAAATTTTTCTTCATTGTAGCAGGCGTAGACGCCGGTCAGGCTTACATATTAAACCTGAACATTCCCAAGAAGTGACTCGCGCCAATTTCCGTGCTCCGTGTCGCTAATTTTTTTGGGGGCACAAAGCTGGAAGTCAATCACCACCTGCAATCACAATTTTAAGACTCATCCACGCGAACGGACCATTCCACTCACTACAAAGATATTTACTCATGGTGAGCAATTCCCTTCCACAGTTCGCATCTACTCACATCATGATGAACATCGTGTCGCCCCTATCATACCATCGATTTACTCAATTCATGGTGACTTTACCTGTCCAAGCCAAACGGACTTTCTGATTCAGCTGCCTGTCACAATCTTGTACTTGTTCGTTCCTGAAGCAGCTTCGCTAATATTTGGTCCCAGATTATATAGCTCGATAGCTTCTATTTATGGCCCTGATGCCTCACACCTACCTCCCAACGTAAGTTCGACTACCTTTCCCCTATATGCGTCTTCGACACCGCAGCCCCTCAAATGATGAACAAGTCATGTACTATCAAATTCGGATCCCTTGTGACGAATACGTTTTGGTTCGATTACCTGAAAAGCAACCGGGAATTCTAGGAAAATACATTGCTCCATTCGTGCACCATGTATCTGACTGGTTCACCTAGGCTTACCACCACCCTTGGGCATAAACCACCTTCGGGGATACCAGTCCAGCAATGTGAGTCTTGTCATTACTAGAGAAATTCCTTATTGTGATGCAAACACCACTCCATGCTAAACATGAAGACTTTTTTGGTCTGATGCTTAAGCTCGTGTATTCAATTTTTCATCTTTCGACTGATCATGACCGAACACAAGCAAATTCATCGATCACGGTGTGGTGCCTGTATGCTGACAATATGTCTTACAGAATCTGCCTGTTCAAATGCTCTATACCTTGCCACGTCGAAACTAATTTGGCCAACTGACAGGGTTGGGGCACCATTCGCAACTACGGGCGTCCTGCGTCGTTCACTAAATGGTTTGAAAAATGGCATCCGCACCGTGGAGATGGAAAAGTATAACAGAGCATAATGTATCAGGTATCCTTGCACCATCTTTGATCTTGGATTGTCATCACACCTGGTCACAATCCTGAAATTCCTTCAAAGACTCATCATTCCAGCTGCGTCCGTCAGCAGCAAACCATCAACACTGAAGAAAGCACTCACCTCAGGAACTGACCACTGAACTTAATGGGTACATCCAAGGCAAGTCTAGCCATGACATTCCCAGGTTGATCAGCACGCAGAAGTTGGCCGTTCTTTTTGAGATTTGCGAACTTCGCCTTGTCTTCCGGATCCATATGTTCTGCATACTGGTCTCTTAACGATGTCTGCATGTCTGTGTCGACAGTCCCAGGCCGAATTGCTACTGCAACTATGTCTGGCTCCTCGTTCCTCAAGGTCATCGCAAGGTGATTCAAACTTGCCTTAGAAGATCCGTAGGCTCCCCAGGTCGAGTATGCATTTAGGGCAGCACCTGATGAGGTGAGCACGATTCGACCTCTTGACTTGCGGAGCTCAGGGATAGCTGCCTTGACCTGTCCGTTATCAGTACGAAACTGCGTGACCTCCTGCTTAACTCACACAAGCAACAGCACTGATGAAATTGATGTCGAACGTCTTCTGAAAACCGACGGGGTCGCAGTCCGCTATTCTTTTCACCTCGCCTAGTGTTCCGTGGTTGATGACGAGGCCATCGACCCGCCCGAATGCAGAGAGCGCGAGATCAACAGCTGCCCGTCCTAAAGCGAAGTTTGATAGATCTCCTGCCAATGCCTTGACTTGGGACGGGGCACGTGATTCGATTTCGTGAAGTGCCTCTTCGTCCCGACCAAGTATGACTAGATTGTGCTTCTCATGAGCTTTTAAGAGGAAATTGGCTATTGCCAGGCCAATGCCTAAGGAGAACGAATAAGTCATGATCGCTCCTCGTGATAGGTTTAGTTAGATACTTGCCTCTTGTTGCACCTGTCAATATAATTGTCTTTGAAGTCATTATAGCTATGAAAATCAAGTGAGCGTAAGGAAGGAATATATGTGATACAAGTCTCCTGCTAAGTTCGACTCAACTGGCTGTTTCTTCAAAGGTGGATTCGAAGCCAAATTTTGTGGAGTATGAGACGCAATTGAACTCTGTTTCAGAAGAAAAATACCGGAGCTCTTTCGCAATGAATAAGCAAACGCCAAACGTCATATTGCAGTTGCTCCGCCGTGTCCTAAGATCGTGCTTGATGCCACGGCCAGACGAACATATTGCGAAGCGAAGATTTTGTGATTTTTTGTTGTTATAATCCCCAGTCACTGATGCCCAACAGAGCGTCACCATCTATTTTCTGCTGATGACCAGGGTTCTGCCGCAGCAGCCTCTCCTCGGTACTGCAGAGTGAGAACACCTGACCATCATCAGAATTACAAGTAATTCTGGAGTTGAAAATTGTTGACCTCGGACTGTCAAGTGGACATGATGTTCCAGGCGGAGGCACCACGTACTTGATTCCGACTGTACATCTTCAGAAACAAGCAACATCAACACATCAGCTCTACAAAGATGGGAACTGTCATCATTGGTGGTGGCATTATTGGTACCTCCATTGCGTATTATCTCTCTGAAGTTTCTGAAGATCCATACTCCATCCATATTATCGAGTCATCATCAAGACTGTTCGCCTCTGCGTCAGGCTACGCTGATGGGTTCCTCGCAAAAGATTGGTTCTCGTCAGCCGCCGGACAGCTCGGTGCCCTCAGCTTTGAGCTTCATAAAAAGCTGGCCAAGGAGCACAATGGCGGTGGAAATTGGGGCTACGCTCCTAGCACAGCCTTGAGCCTGGCCATCCGAGAAGGCGTTGGCGTCGGCACGGGAGAGCGGGGAGAAGATTGGCTTCTTGGGGGGACTAGCCGGGCTGAGATGTCTGCTGGCAATGTTTTGGTCAATGAAGACGCTTCTCCCGCATGGCTTACCGAGCAGAAAGGGGGTAGCTTGGATGTGATTAGCAGCGAAGATGGGTGTGCTCAGGTTGACCCTCTGCGTCTGTGTGGGTTCATGATGGAAGCATGCCAAGCCCGTGGTGTTCAAGTACATTATCCTGCGCAAGTCGTTTCACTCAAGAAGGATGAGGATGAGACCTTAGTTGGTGTCAGTTTGGTGTCGGACGGAGCCAATGTCCCAGGTGAGATTGTATGCCAGAACATCGTGATAGCATGTGGTGCTTGGACACCAGCGGTTTTCAAGAAATTGTTTCCCAGGTCGACCGTCTCCATTCCGATCTCGCCTCTGGCAGGTTACAGCTTGCTTGTCAGATCACCACGACATTCTTTGCTAGACGAGGAAAGGTATGGCAGGAGCCATGCAATCTTCTCTGCCCCTGCCAAGACCTACTCATGGGCGCCGGAGATCTTCTCACGAAAAGGAGGAGAGATATACATAGCCGGGCTGAATGATCCAAGCCTACCTCTTCCTGAGTATGCGACTGGAAGCATCATCTAAAATTCCTCAATGGCCGAGATCAAGAAAGTCGCCGTCCAATTGATGGGCCGCTGGACATCCCAGAGCGATCAGATTACCGAGAACGATTTGGAAGTCATGCGAGAGGCTCTTTGTTATCGACCTGTGGCAAAACGCGGCACACCCATCATCACCAAAGTTTCCGACAGCGGTCTGGGTAAGGGCACAGAATTCGCGCACGGTGGAGGCATTTTCATTGCCGCTGGTCATGGTCCATGGTAGGTCATTTCCTTTTCAATACCAAGCATCTAAATCTATTAACAGTCTCATAGGGGAATATCACTCAGTCTGGGAACCGGTAAGGTGGTCGCCGAGATGATACGAGGAGAAAAGACTAGCGCAAACGTGTCTCGACTGGGCCTCTAAGACATTTGCCGCTGACCAAGGTCCCTCTGAAGTCCATTTGAAGATAGAGACAGGACACCATACGCGATCACTCTGGCCAACTGCATCTCTTCTGGGGCAATACAACCCATTGATTAACGAGGGAATTATCGTTCAAGCTGCTTGTCAGGAGAAAGGAATCTCTTAGGAACCCATTAAAGCTCCGGTGGTTGGCGGTACGTACTCGGAGCTGCACGCAGTACTCCGGATTTCTGTTACAGATGCACAAGCAGAAGCATCGTCCCTGAAGTTAATGAAACCCACGACGAGGAAGATTTGCGGGGCTGCACCAAAGTCTCGAACCCCTACGCCCAAGATTTTCAATGAACGTTGTTCAGCCTTGACCCCAGCTCGTTCCAATCTGGAGACGGGGGTCGTCACGAGGACACTCCTCGAATCGCACAATGTGACTCCTGAATATGCCCCGATGGGCGTAGCTAGCTTGGAACATCTGACGGCCACCTTTTGGACTTTCGAGCAGAGGTCAATACAGTTTTGTGCCGCAATGCGTCGTCGCTGACCATTCGCCCGACAGAACGGCTGAGATCATGGAGCGGAAGACTGTAGTTTGATAGCCCAGGACAGGGATGAACCATGCGGGAAAGGCTGTGACTCAATCCGCATGGATGGTCTAAGAGGGTGGTGATTGGCTGGGAACAGGATACTGCACCAGTGGCTGAGGGAAGTAGTCAGCATAGCATGATATTAATCATAGTCCAACATGAGTACTACTGCAGTGGTACTGGTGTTCTCCAACTCCTTCGGTGTGATGTATTGTTGCTGAACATGCCTTGATATGCAGTGCTCTGAGCGGCTGAACTGCTGACAGAAACCACTCCTCCACTCCTCCGATCGACTTCCACACACGTGTTGCTACACATCCAACCAGGAATTGTAAGTACCCATGATGTCAAATACAAATTCGTGATGGTGAGCTTTCCACCTCCCCGGCTCTAGTACCGGCACTCAACACCATGACTAAAGCCTTTCACGCGAATGCGATGCCTCCTCTCAGGCACGAGGGGTCTGCCAAGCCGTCCGATTGCATGCTGTGCCAAAACGTGGGTATCTTGATTGGTGTTGGTTCCTTGCCAAGTCGTCAACCTCGATTCAATCTCTTCTAGCACTGTGGATCCTCTTCCCCAGTGTGCATGCTTGCCCTGACGATCACCAACGATGTATGTCACTATGCTGGTCCACATAAGGAGCTTGGAGCGCAGCCCTGGATGGCGGTGGTCCAAGGTCCAAAGCTCGAGCGAAGGAGAGATACATGGTAGCAGCTGAGCTTTCAGAGCAACCATTGACATTCAGGATGGCCTCTCGTCTTCTGTTGATCAGCTTGACTGCTTTGTCGCTTCTGCAAGCATGTCAGGCGCAGACGTTTCAGCGACTCGGAGCATGCCCTAGCCTAGGCTGTATCTTCCCTCCAGACCAGTATGGTATTCTGTGACACGGTCAAGGCAATCGACTGATGCATCGTATAGAGTGGACTTTCTCCCAGGCCAGCGCTTCGACATACGCCTCGAGGTGCATGCGCCTGTCAACGGAAGCGAGGCAACGGGCAAGACTACACCAGACTCCAATTTCACTTTTGCCGTCGCCAAAAAGGGAGGTAACGCCCAAAATGCGGCCACGTTTTTCGCCGTCTCAGAACCGAAGCTCGAGTCTTGGAACTTTACCTGGTTCGAAGGTCAGGCAAATCTCGTTCAATACTCTAAGCCAATTACTCACATGACCAGACCTCTTCGCGAAGGATGCTGGGACACCCTCTCTTGTCAACGTGGCCGCCAAAGCATACCGGAACGTAGCTCTTGCCGAGCCAGGAGAGTATACTGCTACTCTGAAGTACTACAATGGCTCGAGTACTGTGGCAAACTGGCTGGTCCGCGACATACCTTCAAAGAGAAGAGCTAAAAACGTGGTGATGTTTATTGGTGATGGGATGACCACAAACATGATTACTGGTGAGCTGTCACTTTATCTTGATGCACGAACTTTACTTACCAGAATTGCAGCTGCGCGACTCATTGCCCACAAAAGCATCAACGGCAAATATCAGAGTACCATGGCTATGGACAAATTTCCCGTCCTCGGGCATCAGATGACCCACTCTCTGGATTCGTACATCACAGATAGCGCGAACTCAGCCACAGCTCTGTACACTGGCCATAAAAGCACCGTCAATGCCCTTGGGGTGTACGCCGACAGTTCGAAGAGTCCAGCCGATGATCCCAAAATCGAGACCATCGCGGAAATCTTCCGCCGGGTCTGGCAAGGAGGAGTGGGCATCGTCTCCACTGCATTCATAGCGGACGCAACGCCGGCCGCTCTGACTGCCCACACCCGTGACCGAGGACGGTATGGAGAAGTCGTAGACTCGTTCCTGAACGGTATCACGAACTATACCTGGACGAACTGGACTGGACCTGATGTGCTTTTCGGAGGTGGGGCGGAGCAATTCTATCCCAATAGGGCGTCCTTCCAAGGCAAGGACTACTATGCCGAGTTTGCAAAGAAAGGGTACAATGTTGTTCTGAACAACACGGCGCTGCAGAAGACAAACACGTCAACCAAGACCCTTGGCATCTTCTCTGTCAGTAACATGGCAAAGTGGCTCGATCGAAACGTGTATACCAAGAATCTGCTTGCACAGAAAAATAGTCCTGACGGGTCCGGTGGTGACGCGAAAGATCAACCTGGGCTCAAGGAGATGACCCTCAAAGCGATCGAGATCCTGAACAAACGCCATTCGAAAGAGGGGTTTTTCATCATGTCAGAGGCCGCGTCGATTGACAAACAGATGCACGTCTTGGACTACGATCGCGCTCTCGGGGAACTACTTGAGCTTGATGACACGATCAAAGCCACTCTGGAATACCTCAAGCAGATAGGGCAACTGCAGGATACACAGATCATTGTGACGGCGGATCATGGACATGGATTCGACGTGATGGGATCTGTGGATACCAAATACCTGCAGGCACAGAAAACCGATCGCAAGAAGAGGAATGCTGTCGGAACGTACCAGGAAAGTGGTCTTTCGCAGTACACTGTGGCCGACCCTCGCGGCAACATGTCGGCACTGGTCTACACAAACGGCACGCACTTTCCAGCCAACTGGGATCCTCGCTACACCCTCTTCTCCGGCCTAGGTGCGGATCCCGACCGTCGAGAGAACTATCAGGTCCACCAGGATGGGCCCCGGGTACCGGCATTGAACAGGACCGGCTTGCCGGTCACAGACTTCTATGTCAATGACAAAGACAGTGTGGGCGGCTTCATTGTCAACGGGACGCTGCCTGTTTCGGCCGACCAAGGCGTGCATTCGTTGACGGATGTCCCTGTGTTTGCTCAAGGGCCCTGCCAAGACCTGTTTGGGGGGGTGTACGGCAACGTCGATGTCTTCTTCAGAATGGCTCAGTGCCTGGGTCTGTCTCGGCCTGGTGCGAATGGGAAGCACAATAATAGCAGCAGTCGAGGATGGAATGGTTGAGATCAGGAGGTGAACGAGAAGGGCCACAGCTACTGCATGCAAGTAATGGTAGTGTGAGAGGATAGATCATATCACGGCTGGCCAGGATCCCTACGGGCCACCCTTAATCTGCACACAAGCACAAGGGACACCGGCCTTGCCAGCCTCGAAGCCTATTGGACATGTTTCTTCGCATCCTTGGCTGGGCCTCTTCGCGATCGTTATTATATTTGGCACTCTGGCCGTCGCCCAGGTCGCACAGGGTACATACGTGATCTTGCGTTAAGCGACCGTCGTACCCACTCGTATCGTGACGTTAGGAAGACTCACGCCACACTTCCCCCCGCTCCAGAAGCCCCATGCTCGCTCAGACGACGGCAGGCTCGATAGCTACACGGCGACGGCCAGGAAATACGCCCAATCTGGAGGGGGAAAGGCTGGCGCGGCGAGTGGATGGGTAGGAGAATTGGGATTAGTTACTCGGTTCCGAGCAGCCGACGAGACCATCTCCACCATATCCGGGGCATCTCTCCTGTCCATTGGTGTCGGACGCTGGCCCTTCTCTTCCGTGGTTCCACTCGTGGCCCTTTGGTCCACAGTGCCCATTGTGGCTTGGATTCCAGTTTCGCCCATGCTCTCTCCTGCCTAGCCCGATCGGCCGGCAGAGCGACGGCCGTCATCGCGAGGGCGATTAGAGCAAGGCAGTCCTCGGGGCCTTGACAGTGACCGCGCGGGTCGTTGATGGTCCCTGTTGGCCAGTTGGCCGGATGTATCTTGCCGTACATTGTCGTATCGTGTACCGAACGAGGACATCCAGAAGCTGTCGTCTCGGCTTCCTCCATCTTCCCTGGAAGAACGCGCAGCACTGAACAGCATGACCTTGTCCTACAAGGCCTGTCTTACCCAAGAAATGCACGACGAACTAGCCTTGACTCAACCATCCCTGACCCCGGCCTCGTGGCGTCAGTGCAGAGCTGAGCTGGCAGAGGTATTCTTTCCTGGCTCCGCAAACCTTGGAGCCCCTCGTGCAGGCAAACCTTCTTGCGGATCAAAAGTCATCTACCAGCATCGTCGGCCTGGAACGCGTCGTTCCTCCCAATTACAATCTTTTCCTACGCTCCCCAGGAGCGCCCGACGCTTGCTTTATCCAAGATCTCCTCCCCGAGATCTTTTCATCCCTTGAAACCACTCGTACCTCACCGCCTGTCGATTTATGACGTTAGCAGCCCACCATGGAGACCCGGATCAGGAGATACTTGACGTTCAGGAAACTAAGTCTCAAAGTTCCACCATCCAACCATCCTGTTGACGATCTGGATCTGATCAGTATTCCCTACGATAGCACTCACAAGGGCCGAGCGCCAGTGCTCAGCTCGGGCCCTCGAACAAGGCAACTGGTCAGAACCAAGGACGATCTTGATATCCTCGCCATACGCATATTTCCATACGAATCGATGGTTGCTGGAACACCTCCAGTTTTCGGTGCGACCCCGATCAAAGGCAATGGACCAGTGAAACTCCAGACAAGTAGAAGGCTAAGCTCCGGAGAGCTCCTGGTCACTACCCAAAATCAGCAACGCACTCTGTCAGATATTCGAGATGGTGACTACATTGTTGGGAAAAAAGAAGCGAAAAGGACATCCAAGGCCATCTCGATGAGACTTCCCCTTCACAGCAGAGCGTCCTCACCCAGAGCATCACTGGCACTGGCACCACAGATATCGACTTCAAGTCCAGGAGCCGTTGTCAGGAATCATGTTCCGGAGCCCCTTACAATGGATAAAGAGCGACAGACAGTGGAGATCCCACCGCCGGGGATCTCGCCTCGCGTTCCAGATAGCCGCAATTCGAGCGCGAACAGAGCATATGTTTTGGGTCCAACCGACATCCCTCTACCCTTGTCACCAGGCAAAACCCCTTCGAGTCGAAACTCGCTGCTTAGCAAGGGAGAAGAACAGAATGCAGCTATTCATGCCTTGTGGAAAGCAGAGTACGCCCGTCTCGTCGCTATATATGGCCAGGACGGTGTGGATAGGAATATCGCAGAGCTGAACAAGGATCGGTTCGGCAATCCTTCAGAAAAAAGATTCAGTCTTGACCCCACTGCCAGGAATCTGAGCGCTACGTCCGGAGGTCTCCCACCGCTTTCTCCCGACACGATATTTCCACCTATGGCTAAAAGTCCTCGAGGCTCGGTTGCACAGGACCTTCCGCTCGTGGACAATGGATCCGATTACTCCTCCGTCCAAGTCCCTTCGTTGTTGTCCTCGGAGGAATCGTCCTCGTCTCACACTAGACGAACAAGCCTTTTCGAAGCCGACGTTCCCACCACCCGAGAGGAGGTGAGCCGGATCGTGGAAAACATGAGGAAGAACTATCTGAAGGCCCTGGAGGCAAAAGCTGAGGAGAAGCCGAAACCTAAGCAGATAAGGAAGTCAAAGCTAAGAGCATCCTACACGCATACATCAGTAGCTACCACACCTGGCGCACAGAGGTCTTCGAAAGCAGGGCGGCAATCATGGCATGCAAGCACTCTGCAAAGTATACCTAAGCAGGAGAAGCAGTCCAGGAAGCGGGCAGGCTCCCGGCCGAAGACACCTCGAGACTTGACCACTGGCCCACTCAAGACCACTGCGTCAAAGTCGAGCTTGAAGACCAAGCCCCAGCTACATCGCGCGGACTCGACCACTCTCGGTTCATTTTTTGGTCACAAGAGGGAGGAGCAGAGCACGCCATCCCCAGCGAGAACACTGACGGCTTCGAAGCCTGGAAAGTCCGGTAGATCGACGCCATCTAACGATGCGCGACCGCTGAGCAATGATTCTGAGTTGTCAAGGTCATCAGCAGATGAAATTGCCCCTGAAATCGACGATTTCGACATTTTCTACCAGGACCTAGCACGGGACTCTGGACCCGCTTCAAACAATGTCAAGCCTGCAATACCAGCAACATCTGTTCCACATAACGAGCAGATGCTTGCCGAAGCTGACGATGCAGCACCCGCGCCGCCGAACATTGATTGGACTTCCCGCCAACGTTCTCTTATCGCTGCCTTATGATCAGATCTCTGTCACGACTAATGACCGCCACGCCTTACCTTGTACTTGTATGTACAATCCTCGTTTTCTTTTGTTGTCGATTCTGGCTCGATACCCTTTGCTTTGCCATGAATAAAAATCGGGAAATGTCTTTCTGTTCTGTTAAGGGGGGGGGGAAACTTCGGATGGATGTATGATGTTTGACTCAGCGTTGCTGGCTTCAATGCTCGGGTCGATTATATGGACAGTGTTTCCAAACTCATCTTCTCTGCACGCTTTGGATTTTGAGCGACAGGAGCCAGAGCTCTTCTCGAACTAGAAGCTTTTGGAGGACATCGTCACACCCTCATCTGCAACTTCGCGCCGGATGCTCAAGAAATCCTCCACAATCCAAACACTGGCCAAGCCTTCCATCGTTCCTGCTATTGAGCTCTCTCCATACATCTTCCATCGGTTTGTGGTGCGCTCCTTCTAAGAAGCATCGGCTTCCTCTTCCTCTTTTTCTTCCTCTTCGCTGCGACCTTTCCCCTCGTTCTTTTTTTCGCCACCGCCTCCTCTGGCGGCCTTTCACGCTCTTTTACCAAATCCATTCATCAGTATCCAAACGGTTGCTACCCTATAATCCTATTGTCTGTCATCTCTCCTTTGTTTGGGCCAGGTACTCGTGCATCAGACCTGGCTCATCCTGGTCGACGTGCCCTCGACAACATCTTCTGCATTGCCAGTCAACATGTCCGCAGAGCCCTCCCTCGATCAACTACGTTCTCAGCTTAGCGGCAAGCCTCTTGTGAAATTCGAGCCTTGCAGACGCTCAGACACCGCGATGAGTGCAGGAACCTTCGAGAATAGGAATGACACTCCTACGACCGGCGGAAGCGGATTCGATCCCAACCTTCTCAGTCCGCCACTGTCTGTCGAGAGCCTCGATACTCCTCCATTCAAGCCTGTAGACTCAGATCAGAGAAGTCTCTCCATGAAGAAGCGACGGCGCAGGCGGGCAAGGCGTCATCGCGATGGCATGGATCGTGCGTCGACTGGAGGCGCCGAAGAAAGGCCTACAGATCCACATCATACTCGCAAACGGCTGACCAGCACATCTGTGCCTGATCTGCGGCATGACACAACCTCCCAACGAATTCAGTCGGCAGCGGGTCGATGGTTGATGAGACAGCAACTGCACGCTCTGCATGTGGCACATCGAAGAGATTCCATTGCACGCTCCGCCGGCTCGAGGCGCAGGGCCAGTCTTCCTCAGAAGCCGCGCAGATGGACAATGCCCTCTAAAGCTGCAGCGACTAGAGTTTTGTCTGAATCTCCCACGCCGGTGATCATTCCAACCATTGTGCCGGGCAATATTCGGGAGGAATCATCTCATACTATTGTTGATAGGCTCGGCACGACACGCCAAAGCCTACCTTCCACCTCACAAGCCGAGAACAATGTTCTGTCAACCAACAGAAGTGAAACTCCTGCCATGATCACTCTCAGGCGAGCTTCAAAGAAAGGGACCGGCTTGGTGACACGGAAAACGTCTCTGCGGCCCAACGCCATCATTTCCTTCCCACCTCCAAAGTTCAACAGAACCACTTCCACTTATTTCTCCTCTTTCTTCGGCCTCAACTCACCACGAAGCTTCCCGAGGAATAATGATCCCGTCCAAACACGTGTTCGACAGTCATCCTGGAGCACTGGCCTGGATTCCGTTAGCTCCTTGCGAAAGGCGTCTGTGACGGCAGACAGGGTTCAACTTTCTGCCAACACGATTGCAGCTCCAGCCTTCACCCAGGTCGAGTTTCTTCCAATCTCTCAGTCTCATGCCCACCGGCAAGAACTCCTTGCTCTTTCGGCAAGACGATGCTCTACCACCATTGTTTCTGGAAGCAGTGTCCATGAGATCATCTGGGATGAGAACGTCACTTCCTCAAGTGAGGGCTCGACGAGTGCGGATGTCTCCCGACAAACCTCGAAAACTGCCAAGAGATCGGAAAGCCGTGACGCTGGTCGAAGGCAGTCCGTCCTCATGGAGAAGTTGGAAGCTCAACTCCGAAACAACAATCTACGGAAAGCCTCGGTAGACTCACAAAACTCGAGCGCAAGCAGCACGTCTGCGGATGGAAGTGGCCGAAGGAAGTCAAGGCTCCACAAGTTGATGAGATGGAATCTGGGGACTTTGGATGAAGCTGACCGGTCATGCCAGTCCTCTTCGCGCACGGATCTCGAGCCCCAGTTCAACCATGATCTTTCCTCCGACGCCAGTGGACTCTTCGCGACTCTCCACGACGAAGAACAACTCTCTCCGACGACTGAGCGGGTTGGATTCTTTCCGCCTCTTGATGGGATGGCGGGCAACAGCCAAAGGTCTAGTGTTCCAAGAGAGCAGGCTACTCCTGAATTAGAGCATGTTTCGATCGAGGAGCGCTCATCCACCCTCAAGATAGGTGCCCCGGCCGCTTCTGAGCCTCTGCAGAAGGTCAAGGGCAAAGCCCGGGAAAGCTCTGCCCACTTCTCCGGACCGCGTAGACCAAGCATGGGTATCAGACAAAGCTCACACGTCCGCTGGAGATCCACGGATTCACACAAGCCAACGTGCAATAGCACGTGGTCTCGCAAGGCATCGAAACGGCTCAATGCAAGTGAGCACGAGGAGTACGATGAACATACTCCTCTGCTAGCTAACGCACAGGCTGTTGATAGTCCTGCCGGTCACTACGTCTTTGTCGGTGGCCAGCATGGTTCCGACTCCCGGGCCGGTGACGCCGGATCGAGGAAGATGAGCGTCCAAGATTTTGTGCACAAGATCGAGAGGCTGAGTCAGAAGCAGATACAGGGATGGGCTGATGGGAGTGAAGATGACCAGTCGGATGTTGTGAGGCTGGTGAGGAGGGATGGTCCGTGGTTGGTCGGGACGAGGGCAAGTGCAGGGGTGGCAGAGATGCAGAAGGAGAGGGAACGGGGTAAGGTGCTGAGTGAAGGAGGCGAGGAAGAGGGTGGCTTTGTGTTATCAATGGAGAATTGGGGAGAGGGCGGGGGGGGGGAAGAGGTGATAGGATAGAGAAGGTTGATGTCCTTGACATGGCTTCGGAGGTTGTTTGTCAGAGAAAGAGGAGATTGGACTTTTGTCAGAAAGAGAATCAAGCATCCGGGTTGATTTCTCACCTAGTATAACTACGTATTGATATCATCACGTCCTTGCTTTTCCTCCGCCGACACCCTTCTTCCACGTCGGAACGCTCAGTGTCTTCCTCCAATCATCTCCCCCCATCTTCGCGTATGGATATCACGACTCTACTCGAACCTCAACAGACGACCGAGGCACCTACCTGCCTGCATCCACAGCACTATGTAACTCCTTACTCCTTCCTTCCTACATCTCTACTTCTGCATTGATACATTATTACATTACATGAAACACACCACACCACTCCACTGCAGGTACGTACCTCGCTATAATTCAACCTACCAACCTACCTACCTACCTACCTACCTACCTACCTACCTACCTACCTACCTACCTACCTACCTACCTAACCTAACTACTTAGATAGTTAGCTAGCGGACCAACCAGCCAACCAGCCAGCCAGCCAGCCAGCCAGCCAGCCAGCCAGCTTCCCCTGATTAACTACACACGCCCATGAGCCTCCCCTATGCCATGTCATGCCATGTCATGCCATGCCTCCAAAGTAAGGGGGGG